>Ga0189279_100192_pt1 | contig 19249 bp, 15 predicted proteins | sample N26B6minimetaG_FD_130324 | JGI IMG/M metagenome (GOLD analysis project Ga0189279, IMG submission 130324) | Marine microbial communities from the Costa Rica Dome - N26 B6 mini metaG | ecosystem: Environmental > Aquatic > Marine > Oceanic > Photic zone | place: Costa Rica: the Eastern Pacific... | reverse complement strand
GTACATGATCCCGATGCGCTTGTGATCGACGGTGGTGAACCATTCGCTCCACAAATAGCCCCAGAGACGATATTTGGTAATCAGCCCGAACACCACCAGTCCACCGACAGCAACGCCGAGGAAGGTGAAGATCAGGATCGGTTCGTGCAGCGGGATCGCGTCGAGCGACAGGCGACCGAGGAAGGGGCCGGTTTCGGGAGCGGGATGGGGGGTCATGTCGATGGTCTCAGCCGATCAGGATTTGGGCGAAGGGGCGCGGCGGTCGTTGAGCGCGGTGACCGCGCGCGCGGCGCGTTCGTTCGGAGTGGGCAGGCCGGCACCAGTGAGCGGTGCGAGGTCGACCGGGGTCGCATCGGGGATATCGCTGCTCGCCATCAGCGGCGAACTGCAGAGCGCGCCGACATACCGCTTGCCCCAATAGCCGGGTTCGGTGCCGCGCGCGGCGAACTTGTCGTAGGTCAGACTGCGCACATTGCGGATACCCGCGATACCCGCGCCCCCCGCGGCGTCGATCGACATCATGTCGTGCATGCACATCTTGCCGGGTTCGACGCACAGGTTGACAACCGCGTCGAACAGCTGCGGCTCGACCGAGGCGAAGCGCTGCACCGGCACCTTTTCGCTCGGCTTTTCGAGCGTCAGATAGCTGTTGCGGTCCAGCGTCCCGCCGCTTGCCCGCGTCTTTGCGACCCATGCGGCGAAATCGGCGTCGCTCAGGCTCTTGACCGCAAAGCGCATGTTGGAGAAGCCGGCGCCCGAATAATTGGACGAGAATCCCGTGAATTGTCCGGTCTCGTTGAAGACGCCGTGAAGTTTGGTTTCCATCCCCGGCATCGCGTAGATCTGTCCTGCAAGGGCGGGAATATAGAAACTGTTCATCACCGACGAGGCCGAGATGCGAAATCGCACCGGATGGTCGACCGGCAGGGCGAGTTCATTGACCGTGGCGATTCCCTGTTCGGGGTAGATAAACAGCCATTTCCAGTCGAGCGCGACGACCTGGACGTCGATCGGCTTCGCGTCTGCGGCGACCGGGGCGCCGGGCGCCGTGCGCGCCAGCGGGCGGTAGGGATCGAGCAGGTGGGTCGCGACCCAGGTGACGGCGCCCAGGCAGATGATGATCAGCAGCGGCGCTGCCCAGATCACGAGTTCGAGCTGGGTCGAATGGTCCCAGTCGGGCTTGTAGGTCGCAGCCTTGTTGGCGGCGCGATAGCGCCAGGCGAAAAAGATCGTCAGCGCCATGACGGGAAGGATGATCAACAGCATCAGCGCGGTGGAAACGAGGATCAGATTGCCCTGCTGGCGCGCGACATCACCCGCCGGATCGAGCACCACCAGATTGCAGCCGGCAAGCAGGGGGATTGCAGCCGCGGCGGAAAACAGCCGGATTCGGCGCAAGAGACGGAAGGCGGGACTAGGCATGCGGCGCGCCTAGGCCGACTTTGCTGCACTGCACATAGGACATTTTGTCCAATCCCTTGATCGCGATCAATGACGCAGAGGGCGTTTCATGTGTGGGGCCGATGCCCTAATATACCGACTCGCGCCGGGGCAAGTTCGACTGCCTCCGCGCCAGATGCAGGAACCGAGTTTCATGTCCGCCGATACCGCGCCCCTAGAGCAGGCCGAACACGACGCGCGCGCGCTGCACGACGATGGCCACCCGATCTCGCCCGCCGAGATTGCGATCGGGGTGGTCATCGGCCGCACGTCCGAGTTTTTCGACTTCTTCGTCTATGCGATCGCCTCGGTCCTCGTGTTTCCCAAGCTGGTTTTTCCGCATCTCGATCCGCTGACCGGAACGCTCTGGTCGTTCGCGATTTTCGCGCTCGCCTTTTTTGCGCGGCCCGTGGGGACGGTCATCTTCACTGCGATCGACCGCGCCTATGGCCGCGGCGCGAAACTGACGATCGCGCTGTTCCTGCTCGGGGGCTCGACCGCGGCGATCGCCTTTCTGCCCGGCTATGATTCGATCGGCCTCGGCGCGGCGGCGTTGCTGGCGCTGTTCCGCATGGGGCAGGGTGTCGCGCTCGGCGGATCGTGGGACGGGCTGGCCTCGCTGCTCGCGATCAACGCGCCCGAAGGAAAGCGCGGATGGTATGCGATGATCCCGCAACTCGGCGCCCCGCTGGGGCTGATCGTCGCGAGCCTGCTCTTCATGTTCCTGATCTCTGCGCTGCCGGCGCAGGACTTTCTCGACTGGGGCTGGCGCTATCCTTTCTTCGTCGCGTTCGCGATCAACGTCGTCGCGCTGTTCGCCCGGCTGCGTATCGTCGTGACGCCCGAATATGAACGCTCGTTCCAGCACCGCGACCTGGAGCCGGCGCCGATGTCGGAAACGCTGCGATCGAACTGGAAGGTGATCGCGACGGGGGCCTTCGCCCCGCTCGCGTCCTTCGCGATGTTCCACATGGTCACCGTATTCCCGCTGTCGTGGGTGTTCCTGTTCACCGACGAGACCCCGGCACGCTTCCTGCTGATCGAAGCCGTCGCGGCCTTTGTCGGCGTTCTTGCCATCATCGCGTCCGGTCGCCTTGCCGACCGCGTCGGACGGCGGACCATGCTGGGCTTTACCGCGGCCGCGATCGCGGCGTTCAGCGGGTTTGCTCCCCAACTCCTGGACGCGGGCGAGGCCGGCGAGGCGGCCTTCATGCTGCTGGGCTTTGCCCTGCTCGGCCTGTCGTTCGGTCAATCGTCGGGCGCGCTGTCGTCGGAGTTCCATCCCCGACACCGCTATACGGGTTCGGCCTTCACCTCCGACCTGGCCTGGCTGTTCGGTGCGGGTTTCGCGCCGATGGTCGCCCTGTGGCTGTCGAGCCAGTTCGGTCTGCTCGCGGCCGGCGGCTATCTGCTCTCCGGAGCGATCGGCACGCTCGTCGCGCTGTGGCTCAACCGCGAGCTCGCCCGCAACATCGGCTGAACCGGCGTGAGTCCAAAGCCGCGGGTCCACATCGGATTTATGCGCGAAATAGGCGCCCGCGCGCCGGTCACTTCCCGAACTTCACGCCGATCCAGAGCGTGCGGGGAGTCCCGAGGTCGATCGAACCGCCCTGGTTGCGCGTCATCACGCGCGCGCCGGTGACGTTCTCGGCGCGAAGCACGACGCCCATGCGGCGCGTCACCGGCAGTTCGGCATAGAGATCGAGCGTCGTCGCGGGCTTCAGTACGTCGCTTTCGAGATCGTCTTCATATTGAGCCCCGACGTGCCGCAGCGTGCCGGCGAATGTCCAGCCGTCCGCGGGACGCAGGTCGAGCGTCGCGCTTGCCGCCCAGCGCGGCGTTTGCGCCGGCCGATTGCCGTCGAGAGCCGCGGCGAGGCCGCTGCCCCGCGCCTTGGCATCGGTGTAGGCCGCAGAGCCGCGAAATCCGACGATCCCCCGCGTGATACCGGCCGACAGTTCGATGCCGCGGGCGCGGATCGCATCGATATTGCGGCGCTGCCGCAAATTGGTTCCGATGGTGACGTTGGCCACGGCATGCCGGACCTCGTTATCGAACATGGTCGCCGAGAGATCGATGCCTGGCGCCGGCGTCATGTCGATGCCGCCTTCATAGCCGATCAGCCGTTCGTTGCGCAGCGCCGCGTTCGCCTGGGTCGTTACCGGGAACACGACGAAGGGGCGGTAGAGCTCGTTGAGCGTCGGGAGGCGTAACCCGCTGTACGCGGCGGCGCGCAGCCGCAGCGCGTCGCTGGCCCGCCACGTTGCGCCGCCGCGAAACGAGCCCTGCCAGCCCGCGCGGCTGGCGAAGCGATCGTCGGCCACTAGCATGTTCGCGCCGCTGCGTTCCCGATAAAAGCCGTCGGCCACGACATAGCGATCGGCACGTGCGCCGGCGGTCAGGGTGAGGGCGCCTATGCTCCAGTCATCTTCGACGAACAGGCCCAGGTCGCTGTTGGTCCCGCCGGCGTTGCGGCGCGCGGTAACATTGCCGGTCATCGCGCTCAGCGCGGTTTCGAACAGTTCGCCGTCGGACCGCCGATAGTCCAGGCCCAGCCGCAGAACGTGGGAGCCGCCAACCGGAGGGCGCAGTTCGACCTTGCCGCCGAGGCCGGTCGACGGTGTATTGCGCTGGTCCAGGACGGGGGTGAAGCTGCTCGACGAAATCACGACATTCGTGAAATTGCGCGCCTGGACATAGGCCAGCGCATCGAACTGCCAGTCGCCGCGCCCGACGACGCGCAGGCTCGCTTCCTGCCCTTCGCTCGTCGAGGCCGCGCCGTCGAACCGCAAGGTCCGCTGGTCGTCGAACGCCATCGCACGCGCCTGAAGCTCGACCGTGTCGGTGAGCGGTGCCACGAGGCGGATCTGGGTCGACCAACTGTCATAGGCCGCGCGCGCGGTCGCGGCGACGCGCTGGTCGGCGGGGGTGGTTTGGAATCCCCGCCCGCGATCCCAGCGCCCCGAGACGACGGCAAAGCCCGCGCCGAGCGGCGCGGCGAGCGTGGCGCTGGCTTCGGTCTCGCCGCGATCGTCGACAAGCAGCGCGCCGCTCAGCGGTCCGAGCGTCGCGGCATCGGCGCTCGTCAGCTCGATCGTGCCGGCCAGCGCACCGGCGCCGAAGGGCCCCGACCCGCCCCCGCGCGTGACGCGCACGCTCGCCAGCCGCTCGGGCGCGAGCGCCGAAAGCGGGATGTAGCCGAAAAAGGGATCGGCAACAGGCACGCCGTCGAGCAGCATCTGCGCCCGGCTCGTCGCGTTGCCGCCGAGTGCGCGCAGCGTGATCCCCTGTGCCGAGGGGTTGGCGGCGCGGCTGTCGGAGCGGCGGAACTGCTGGAACCCGGCCACCGACGCGAGCGCGTCCTCAAGGCGTCCCGATGCGGTCGTGGTCAGCGCGTCGCGCTCGATGATGCTGATGTCATAGGCGGGCGTCGCGGGCGTGTCGGCAAGGCCGGTCCCCGTGACGACGATCGGGGCCTGGTCCTGCGCCGCCGCCACCCCGGGCAGCAGGGCGAGCGCGGCGAGCGGAAGGCGGGCGGCTGTCATTCTCATTATCGGCACCGATCCCCGGGTTGCTGTTGTTCGGTCGGCGTCGGGAGTGGAAATCGCCAGCGCGAAATGCTCTAAGGGATGCTTCCACAACGCCGGGACGACGCCATGGCCGACCGCAAGCCGCACTACAAGACCTACACGTCCCCCGCCGGCGGATGGGGCGCCGCCGCCGCGACCGCGAAGGTCCTGCTCGAACAGAGCGTGGTGACGAAGGGCTCGCGCGCGCTGCTGTCGATGAACCAGCCGGGCGGCTTCAAATGTCCGAGCTGCGCCTTTCCGGACCCGACCTGCAAGAAGACCTTCGAATTCTGCGAGAACGGCGCCAAGGCGCTCGCGCACGAGGCGACGAAATTCCGCGTCACCCGCGACTTTTTCGCGCGGCACAGCGTCAGCGAACTGATGGAACAGTCCGACTATTGGCTCGAAATGCAGGGTCGTCTGACCGAGCCGATGCGCTATGACGCGGCGAGCGACCATTATGTGCCGGTGAGCTGGGACGACGCCTTTGCGCTGATCGGCGATCACCTGCGCGCGCTCGAAAGCCCGGACGCGGCGGAATTCTATACCTCGGGGCGTACCCCGAACGAGGCGGCCTTCCTCTATTCGATCTTCGTGCGCGAGTTCGGCACCAACAATTTCCCGGACTGTTCGAACATGTGCCACGAACCGACGAGCCGCGGACTGCCGCCGGCGATCGGGGTCGGGAAGGGCACCGTCGTCCTCGACGATTTCGAGCATGCCGAAGCGATCTTCGTGATCGGGCAGAATACCGGCACCAACGCGCCGCGGATGATGACCTGCCTGGTCGAAGCGCGCAAGCGCGGGGTGCCGATCGTCGCGGTCAATCCGATGCCCGAACGCGCGCTCATTCGGTTCACCGAGCCGCAGGACGTTGTCCAGATGGCGACCTTTGGCTCGACCCCGGTTGCGAGCGAATTCGTGCATGTGAAAATCGGCGGCGACCTTGCCCTGCTGAAGGGCATGATGCGTGTGCTGTTCGAGCGCGAGGCGGCGGGGGAGGCGGTGCTCGACCACGCGTTCATCGCCGAACATACCGAGGGGTTCGAGGCGTTGCGCGACGACATCCTGGCACAGGACTGGGCCGAGATCGTCGCCGTGTCGGGCATTTCGGAGGAGCAGATCCGCCGCTGCGCCGAAATCTACATCCGGTCGAACGCGACGATCATCTGTTACGGCATGGGATTGACCCAGCACCAGCTGGGTTCGCAGCTGTTGCAACAGGTCGCCAACCTGCTGTTGCTGAAGGGGCAATATGGCAAGCCCGGTGCGGGCATCTCGCCGATCCGCGGGCATTCGAACGTCCAGGGCGACCGCACGGTGGGGATCGACGAACGGCCGAGCCAGACCTACCTAGAACGCGTGCGCGACGTCTTCGGCTTCGAACCGCCGCGCGCCCACGGGCATCATACGGTCGAATCGGTCGAAGCGATGCTGGCGGGGACGGCCAAGGTCTTCATCGGGCTCGGCGGTAATTTCGTTCGCGCGGTCCCCGATACGTCGCGAGCCTATGCCGCAATGGCCAAACTCGACCTGACCGTCGGTATCGCCACAAAGCTCAACCGCGGACATCTGATCCATGGCCGCGACGCGCTGATCCTGCCCGTCGTCGCGCGATCCGAGCGCATCGAGACCGCTGCGGGCGAACAATTCGTGACGATCGAGGATTCGATGTCGAACGTCACGGCGTCGCGGGGGGTACTCGATCCGGCAAGTTCACAGCTGATGCCCGAGGTAGAGATCGTCTGCCGCATGGCGATGGCGACGTTGCCCGAAAGCCGGGTCGACTGGATGCGCTACATCGACGATTATGACGCGATCCGCGACAAGATCGCCGAGGTCTATCCCACGATCTACGAAGATTTCGCGGAGCGGATCAAGGCGCCGCAAGGATTCCACCTCGACGTCGCGCCGCGCCGCCGCGTGTGGCTGACCCCGAACGGCAAGGCCAATTTCCTGATCCTTCCCGGCTTGCACGTCGACGCCCCGGTCGACGATCCGGACATGCTGCGGCTCGCCACCGTGCGCTCGCACGATCAGTTCAACACCACGATATACAGCCATAACGACCGCTATCGCGGGGTGTACGACGACCGGATGGTGATCTTCGTCAATGCCGAGGATCGCGAAGCGCGCGGTTTTGATGCCCGCGAAAAGGTCGCGCTGGAGACGATCGCCACCGACGGCATCGCTCGCCGGGTCGAGGGGCTGACGCTGATCGACTATCCGATGCCGCGCGGCGCGCTGGCAGGCTATTACCCCGAACTCAACCCGCTGCTTCCGCTCGATTACTATGATCGCGTCAGCGGAACCCCGGCAGCGAAGTCCATCCCGGTGCGGATCGTCCGCTAGAGTTCGGGATCACCGCTGACCAGCAGGGCGGAATCGGCGCGGGCAAGCGTCAGCAGGGTCAAGCCTGCGGTTCGAGCGCGCTCGGCGGCCAGGCTTGTCGGCGCCGATATCGTCACCAGCATCGGACAGCCTGCCCGGACCGTCTTTTCGACCAGTTCATAGCTGCACCGCGCGGTCAGGACGATGAACCCTTCGGCCGGCCGGCGTCCGCTCCGTGCGAGGGCGCCGATCAGCTTGTCGAGCGCATTGTGGCGCCCGACGTCCTCGCGCAGGCAGAGGATGTCTCCTCGGGCCGAACAGAAGGCGGCCGCGTGGACCGCCCCGGTCGCGCGTCCGAGCGATTGATGATCGGGCAACACGGCGAGCGCCTTCGCGACGGCGTCACGGTCGCACGTCAGGCGCGCTGTAATCGGCGGCAGCGGCCGCAGCACCTCTTCGATATTCTCCATGCCGCAAAGCCCGCAGCTGCTTTCCGACACGCGTCGCCGGACACGGTCGAGCGCCACGCGGGCGCGGTCGGGCGCAAGCCAGAGGCGGACCGCAATTCCGCCCTCGATAGGCTGGACATCGACCCGGTCGATGTCCGACGCGTCGGCGGCCAGTCCCTCCGACAGGGCGAAGCCCGCGGCATAATCCTCCAGGTCGGTCGGGGTCGCCATCATCACCGCATAGGCAAGGCCGCCGATTTCGATCGACACGGGCGTTTCGACCGCGACCTCGCGCATCAGGTCGGAATCGGAGCGATCCGCAAAAGCGATTTTCCGAACCCGAACCGGTGTCGAGGATCCCTCGGGCGTCACCGCGCGGCGCTCGCGCGCATGACCGGCCGCCCGTCCCCGGCGAAGGCGCCGAGTTCGATCGCGTCCCCGTCGCCGCGGATCGCGAGGTGCAGCGGTTCGTCCGCGACCGCCGGCGACACCCCGCGAAAGGCAAACCGGGACAGCGCATTGTTGCCGAAGCGGCGCCGCGCGAGGTCGAGCAACAGCGTGGCGGTCAGCGGGCCATGGACGACGAGTCCCCGATAGCGTTCTTCGTCGATTGCATAGGGTCGATCATAATGGATCCGGTGGCTGTTGAACGTCAGCGCCGAATAGCGAAAGAGCAGCGCCGCCGTTGGTTCGATCGCGCGGTGCGCATCCCACGCGCCCACGTCGAAGCGCCCGTCCTCTGGCGGCGGCGGCGACAGGGGTGCGTCGGGGGCAGCGGCTTCGCGAAACACGATCGACTGGATTTCGTTGATCGCCACGCCGGTGCCGTCGCGGGTTTCGTGGGCCACGTCGACAAAGACGAGCGAACCGCTGCTGCCCTGCTTGGTCGTTACGGCCGCGATCCGCGACCGGCGTGCGATCGCATCGCCGCAGCGAAGCGGGCGCAAGAATTCAATTTTGCTCGACGCCCACATGCGCCGGGGCAGGGGGATGGGGGGCATGAAGCTTTGCGCGTCGCCGGTGCGGCGTGGATGGCCGTCGGTGCCGAGCGATGCGGTTGGCGCATCGGGCAACGCGAGGCACCAGTGAAAGCCCTGCGGTACCGCGCCATCGCTGGGGGCTTCGCGATCGAGCGTCGCGAGCCAGCGTGTCAAGGCGCTCTCGTCGATCCGGTCGCCACGCTCTTCCTCGCGGCCCACCCATTGCTGCCATTCGCTCATGCGTTGTCTTCCTCGCTGGTCCTACGGAACGACGCGTCCCTCGTCGCGGCGGGGCATCGGTGCCGCATAGCGCAGTACGGTGGATGAAAGCAGAAGCCATATGGCCGCGGAAAAGATCGCGGCGGGCAGGGACCATATATCGGCAAGCGTGCCGAGCAGCCAGGCGCCGAGCGCCATGCCGCCGAAGGTCACCGCCTGGTAGATGGACAGGCAGCGGCCGAGGATCGCTTCCGGCGAACGAAGCTGCATCGCGACGTTGAGCGTCGTCATCGTGCACACCCAGCAAATTCCGGCGACGAAGGCCGCGGCCATGACGGGGGGAAGGCTGCGTGACAATGCGATCGCGCCCAGCGATGCCGCAAACACCAGCGAGGAACTGCCGATCAGCGCGTCGCTGCCCCAGCGGTGCCGGGCCTTGCCGACCCACAGGGCGGCAAAGATCGATCCGGCCCCGAACCCCGCCAGCGACAGGCCGTAGGTCAGTTCCGTGCCAAGCAGGCGGTCGCGAACCACCGAGGGAAGGAGCGCCTGGAAACCTGCGGCTCCGAACCCGAAGGTGAAGCCGCGGATGAGGACGCGCCGAACAGGGTTCGACTGGGCGCAGAAGCGTATGCCGGTTGCGATCGCCGACAGGATCGGCGACCGCTTTGGCGGTGTGATTTCGGGATGCCAGCGCAGGAGAACGATGATCAGAGCGACGTAGCTCAACGCATTGAGACCGAAGCCGACCGCGGGACCGGCGAAGGAAATGAGTAGCCCGCCAAGCGCCGGGCCGACGCTGCGAGCAAGGTTGAAGGCGATCGTGTTGAGCGCGATGGCCTGTGGAAGATGTTCGTGCCCCACCTGCAAGCGGACCGAAGCCTGCCACGCCGGGGCATTGAGTGCGGTGCCGCAGCCGACGGCGAGGGTGAAGCACAGCAGAAGGAACGGGGTGATGGCCCCCGACCAGGTAATCAGCGTGAGAATGGCCGAAACCACGAGCATGCCGGTCTGCGCCGCCAGCATGACGCGGCGCCGGTCGAAATTGTCCGCGATGGCGCCCGCGAAGACCCCGATCAGCATGATGGGAATGGTCGCGCTGGCCTGAACCAGTGCGATATAAAGGTGCGAAGGCGTCAGCTCCGTCATCAACCAGGCGGCGCCGACCGCCTGGATCGTCGAGCCCATGTTCGAGGCGAGATTCGCAATCCAGATCGCGCGAAAAGCGGGAAAGCGGAATGGAGCAAGCGCGGAAGGAGCGGAGGACGTGTCGGGATTCACGAGAATGCGACTAGACCCGCGACCGCGGCCGGGCAAGCCTGTGCCGCGTGCGCCGGCTTCAGCAGGTGAGGGCCGCCTCGAAGAGGCACCGGAAGCGGTATTCGCATTCGGCGCGCTGTTCGGCGGAACCGTCGAGGGCTTCGACTTTCATGATCGTACGCAAAACGCCGATCCCCATCAGGATCGCGAGCAGCATATTGGCGCGCATTTCGGCATGGTCGTCGCCGATGATTTCGGCAAGCGGTCCGAGAACGTCGAGCTGGACAAGGTCGCGAATGATTTCTCCGGCCTTTGGCGAGGAAGCGGAGCGCAGCATGATCACGAACATTTCCATCCGATGATGCCGGTCTTTGTCGCCGTCCTCGACGGTGAGTTGGGCGAGATAGGCGGGCAGTTCGGCCGCCGTCAGCGGTCCGCGGATCAGCGCTTCATCCTTCTTGGCCAGAACGACCTCGCGGAACAGGCCTTCCTTGCCGCCGAAATAGCGGCTGATCAGCGCAACATCGACACCGGCGTCACCTGCAATTTCGCGCAGTCCGACATTGTCGTAACTTTCCCTCAGGAAACGTTGGTGCGCTGCCGAAAGAATCGTTGCGCGCGTTGCGGTAGCGTCGCGTTTCTTGACCGCCGTCATCTTTGCCATGTGCCTCATTTATCGTGGCTGAGAAATAAATCAACAACTGTTGACTTATTCGTTGATGCAGATTAGTCGGCGCAACGGTGTCGCGCGGTGTCCCTCCCCCCTCCCTAACGCCGCGCGATGCCGAACCGCCTTGAAAGAAGAGAAAAATCCATGAACAAGCGCGCCCTCCTTGCGCCCGTGCTCGGCCTTTCCATGCTGCTTTCCGCCTGTTCCGGCGGGGGCGAGGGGCAGGGCGGTCCGCCGCAGTTGCCGGTTACGGTTGCCAGCCCGCTGGTCAAGAAGGTTACCGAGTGGGACGATTATGTCGGCCGGTTCGAAGCGATCCAGAGCGTCGAGGTGCGGCCGCGCGCATCGGGCTATCTGACGCGAACCCATTTCACCGACGGGCAATATGTGAAGGCAGGGCAGCTTCTGTTCTCGATCGACGCACGGCCGGCGCAAGCGCAGCTCGACCAGGCGCGCGCGCAGCTCGCCAGCGCCCAGGCGACCCTGGCCAATGCCAGGACCGAGCTGGCGCGGTCGCAGACGCTTGCCGCGTCGCAGGCAGCGAGTCAGGAAGAAGTCGAACAGCGCCGCGCCGCGCAGCGCACCGCGGAAGCGAATGTCGCAGCGAGCCGGGCGGCCGTCCGGGCGGCGGAACTGAATGTCGGCTTCACCCGGGTTACCGCGCCGATATCGGGACGCGTCTCGCAGCGGCTCGTCGATCCGGGCAATGCCGTGACGGCCGACCAGACGGTGCTGACGACGATCGTGTCGACCAACCCGCTCCATTTCAGTTTCCAGGGCTCCGAATCGAACCTGCTCGCCTATGAGGATCGGGGCGACACGCTTGAGGGTGCGCCGGTCCGCATTCGCCTTCAGGGCGAGGACGCCTATCGCTACAACGGACAGATCGACTTCGTCGACAATGCGCTGAGCACCGGATCGGGCACGATTACCGTCCGCGCCCGCGTGCCCAATGTCGATGGCAAGCTGCGCCCCGGTCTGTTCGGGCAGCTCCAGCTTGCAGCCTCTGCCCCGCATGATGCGATCATGGTTCCCGATACCGCGATCGTCACCGATGCGGCCCGCCGCCTCGTCTATGTCATCGGCCCCGAAAACAAGGTGCAGGCGCGTCCCGTGACCCTCGGCCCGGTGATCGACGGGCTGCGCGTCATCCGGTCGGGTCTTACCGGCAAGGAAAAGGTCGTCGTCGGCGGTATCCAGCGCGCGATGCCCGGCCAGCCGGCGAAGACCCAGCCCGGCCGCATCACGGCGAACGGCAAGGTGGTGACCGAGCAGGGCCAGGCGCCGACCGCCGCGAAGGGAGCGGCGGCACCCGCCAACGCTGCGGCTGCGAAGAAGGGCGCCAACCAGTGAAATTCAGCCGGTTTTTCGTCGACCGCCCCATCTTCGCGGCGGTTATCGCCATCTTCATCACCCTGATCGGGGCGTTCGCATATCCGCAGCTTCCGCTCGCCCAATATCCCGATATCGCGCCGCCGACGATCAGCATTACCGCCTCCTATCCCGGCGCGTCGCCCGACACGATCGCCGAAACGGTGGCCTCGACGCTCGAGCAGGAGATCAACGGCGTCGAGAATATGCTCTATCTGCAATCCTCCTCGACGCAGGGGCTGGCGCAGATAACGGTGACATTCCAGCCCGGCACCGACCTCGATGCCGCGCAGGTCCTGGTCCAGAACCGCGTCGCGCTCGCCGAACCGCGTTTGCCCGAACAGGTGCGCCAGATCGGCGTACAGGTGAACAAGCAGGAAACCGGCTTCCTGATGATCGTCGCGCTGACGTCGACCGATCCCGCGATCGATACCGACTATGTCGGCAACTATGCCAATTCGACGCTGCGCGATCGCCTGTTGCGGCTCGAAGGCGTTGGCGGCGTCCAGATTTTCGGCGGCGGCTTCTATTCGATGCGGGTGTGGATCGATCCCGACAAGGCCGCGGCGCGCAACCTGACCGCGAGCGAGATCGTCGCAGCACTCCAGAACCAGAATGTCCAGGTCGCCGGCGGTTCGGTCGGCGCCCCGCCCTATGGCAAGGGGAACCCCGCCTTCGAACTGCCGCTCGAGGTCCAGGGGCGCCTGGTGTCGCCCGAGCAATTTTCCAACGTCGTCATCAAGACCGACGTCCAGAATGGCGCGATCACGCGTCTGAAGGATGTCGCACGGGTCGAGCTCGGCAGCCAGGACTACAGCGTTCGCGGCGTGTTCAACGGCGAACCCGGTGTCGGCATGGCGGTCATCCAGCAGCCGGGCGCCAACGCGCTCGATGCGGCGAACCTCGTCCTGAACGAGGTCAAGGATGCGTCGAAAGACTTCCCGCCGGGGCTGGAATATCAGATCCCGTTCAACCCGACCGAATATGTCGCGGCCTCGGTCGAGGCGGTGCAGCATACGCTGTTCGAAGCGCTCATTCTTGTCGTGCTCGTCGTTCTCGTCTTCCTTCAGACCTGGCGCGCCGCGATCATCCCGATCGTCGCCATCCCGGTTTCGCTCGTCGGCACGTTCGCGGTCCAGCTGGCGCTGGGCTATTCGATCAACTCGCTGTCGCTTTTCGCGCTCGTGCTCGCGGTCGGCATTGTCGTCGACGACGCGATCGTCGTGGTCGAGGCGATCGAGAAGCATATTCGCGACGGGCTCAGTCCGCGCGAGGCGGCACACCGCACAATGGACGAAGTGTCGGGCGCTCTGATCGCCATCGGGCTCGTGCTCGTCGCGGTGTTCGTGCCGACGGCGTTCGTTCCCGGCATCCCGGGGATCTTCTACCAGCAGTTCGCGGTGACGATCGCCGCGGCGACGGTCTTTTCGTTGCTGACGTCCCTGACCCTGTCTCCCGCGCTCGCCGCCTTGCTGCTCAAGCCGCACGAAGAGGGGCATCACGCCGAGTCCGGGAATGCGATCATGCGTTTCGGGCGCCGTGCTGCGGACAGGTTTAACGACGGTTTCGACAAATTGTCGAACCGCTACGGGCACACGACCGCAAAGCTGGTCCGCAAGACCGGGCTGATGCTCGCAATCTATGCGGTGCTGCTCGCGCTGACCGGGTGGCGCCTGACCGACACGCCGACGGGCTTCATTCCCGACCAGGATCAGGGCGTCCTTATCGGCGTCGTCCAGCTGCCCCCCGGCGCGTCGCTCGACCGCACGAGCGAAGTGCTGGCCCGCGCCCAGCAGGTGATTTCGAAGGTCGAAGGCGTCGACAGCATCGCGACCTTCGCCGGGCTCGACGGATCGAGCTTTTCGCAATCGTCGAATGCCGGCACGATGTTCATGCGCCTGAGCGACTGGAGCGACCGGGGCAGCGAATTGAGCGCGACGGCGCTGTCGCAGAAGCTGTCGGGTGCGCTCGCGATGGCGCTGCCCGAAGCCAATGCGTTCGTCATCGCGCCGCCGGCGGTGCAAGGCCTCGGCAACGGCAACGGCTTCATGATGATGATCGAGGCGCACAACGGCCAGAGCTATCGCGAGCTTGAAAAAGCGACGCAGGCGATGATGGGCGCCGCGGCGCAGAGCGACCAGGTGAGCCAGGTCTTCTCGCTGTTTATTTCCGTCAGCCCGCGCATCTTCGCCGACGTCGACCGCGACTAGGCGCAGATATTGGGGGTCGATCCCAGCCAGGTCTATGCCGCGCTGGGCACCTATCTGGCATCGACCTATGTCAACGACTTCAACTATCTTGGTCGTACCTTCCGCGTGACCGCACAGGCCGAGCCGACCGCACGCAGCCGGCTCGAGGATGTCGGGCGGCTCCAGGTCCGTTCCTCGACCGGGGAGATGGTGCCGCTGTCGTCGGTGGCGACATTCCGCAACGACAGCGGGCCGACGCGCGTGGTGCGCTACAACCTGTTCCCCGCGGTCGAATTGCAGGGACAGGCTGCCCCCGGCGTGTCTTCCGGCGCGGCGCTCACCGCGATGGAGGATATGGCGGCCAAGACGCTGCCCGACGGGTTCGATTACGAGTGGACCGCGCTCGCCTATCAGCAGAAGGCGGCGGGCAACAGCGCGGTGCTGATCTTCCTGCTCGCGGTGGTGTTCGTCTTCCTTGTGCTGGCGGCGCAATATGAATCGGTTCCGCTGCCGCTCGCGGTCATCCTGATCGTGCCCATGTGTATCCTTGCGGCGATGCTCGGGGTGAACCTGCGCGGCATGGACAACAATATCCTGACGCAGGTGGGGCTTGTCGTCCTGATCGCGCTGGCCGCGAAGAACGCGATCCTGATCGTCGAATTCGCCAAGCAGGCGGAGGAGGAGGAGGGGATGAACCCCATGGATGCCGCGGTCCACGCCGCGCGCTCGCGCCTGCGGCCGATCCTGATGACCAGCTTCGCCTTCATCTTCGGTGTGATCCCGCTCGCGATCGCGTCGGGTCCGGGACAGGAAATGCGGCAGGCACTCGGTACGGCGGTGACGTTCGGCATGCTCGGCGTGACCTTCTTCGGGCTGCTCTTCACGCCGGTCTTCTATGTTGTGTGCCGCGATCTCGCCGCGCGCGGCAAGGCCTGGGTGAAGAGCCGGCGTCGCCGGCCCGGCAGCGAAACGAGCGTGGAGGCTCAATAATGATCCGTTCGATCCTTCTCGCCTCGGCCGGGGCGCTGACCCTATCGGCTTGCGCCGTGGGACCCGCCTATCATTCGCCGACACCCGCCGCGCCGTCGCAGTCGCCGTTCATCGAGGCCGGCAAGTCGCCTGCCTTTACCGGCGACCAGCCCGCAGGCGAATGGTGGAGCCTGTTCGGCGATCCGACGCTCGACGCTCTCGTCGAGCAAGCGCTTGCCGCGAACACCGATTTGCGCGTCGCAGCAGCGAACCTCGCGCAGGCGCGCGCGGTCCTCAAGGAAGCGCAGGCGGGCCGTTTGCCGACCACGAGTGTCGGTGCGAGCGGCGCCTATGCCCGCCAGTCGGGCGCGACGACCGGCATAGGTCCGGTCGAGGGAGAGAGCTATGATGTCGGGCTCGACGTCGGCTATCAGGTCGATCTGTTCGGGCGCGTGGCCAGCGCCATCCGCGCGAGCCGGGCAGACGCCGACGCGGTGCAGGCGGCGTTCGACCTGACCCGGATCACCGTCGCCGCCGAAACCACGCGTGCCTATTCGGACGTCTGCTCGTACAATCGCCAGCTTGCGGTCGCGCGGGAAACACTGAGGATTCAGGAACAGACGTTCGACCTGACGCGTCGCCTGTTCGAGGGCGGCCGCGCGACGCGGCTGGATACGGGCCAGGCGGGTGCGCTGCTCGAACAGACGCGCGCGACGCTGCCGACGCTGGAGGCCCAGCGTTCCGCGGCGCTCTACCGGCTCGCCGTGCTGACCGGCAAACCGCCGGCCGAGGCGCCTGCTGTAGTCCTCCAGTGCCAGGCGCCGCCCGAGCTCGACCGGCCCATTCCGGTCGGTGACGGTGCAAGCCTGCTCGCGCGTCGGCCCGATATTCGACGCGCCGAGCGCCAACTCGCGGCCGCATCGGCACGGGTCAATGTCGCGACCGCCGATCTCTACCCGAGCATCAGTATCGGCGGCTCGATCGGCTCGACCGCTCCATCGGTATCGGGACTGGGCGATTCCGACAATTTCCGCTTCTCGATCGGACCGCTGATCTCGTGGAGCTTTCCGAACATGGCGGTCGCGCGATCGCGCCTGCGGCAGGCCGAAGCCGGCGCCGATGCGGCGTTGGCAACCTTTGACGGCACATGGCTGTCGGCGCTTCAGGAAACCGAAAGTGCCCTTGCCAACTATGCCGGCGAACTCGACCGGCTTGCGGCACTGCGCCGGGCTGCCGACGAGGCAGGTGAGGCGGCGCGCATCGCGCGGCTGCGCTATCGGGCGGGACGCGAGAATTTCCAGGTCGTGCTGGATGCCGAACGCTCGCTCGCGCAGGTGCAGGCGACGATCGCGCAGTCCGAACAACAGCGTTCGACCTATCTTGTCGCGCTGTTTCTGGCGCTGGGCGGCGGCTGGCAGGACATAGCGGCGAACGGCTGATCGATGAACGGGACGGGACGCACCCCCTGTCCGTCCCGCCCCGTTCGTGCCCCGCCGAAAAGCGGAGCGGCTATGCGACCTCGATCCGGTTTCGTCCGGCTTCCTTGGCGCGATACAGGGCTTCGTCGGCGGCTTTGAGCGCTGCGCGCGGATCGGCATAGCCGAACACGTCGGCGACCCCTCCCGAAAAGGTAATGACCCCGAACGGCTGGTCGGTCTTGCGGTTGATCAGCCGGCGATCGGCCATGCGCTCGCGTGCTTCGTCCAGCTTCTTTGCCGCCTCGGTGGGCGTCAGCCCGCTGAACAGCATGACGAACTCCTCGCCGCCATGCCGTGCCACATGGCAATTATCGTTCGAAATCTGGGCGAGCGTGTCGGCAATCACCTTGAGCACCCGGTCGCCGGCGTCGTGGCCGTGGGTGTCGTTGATCGCCTTGAAATTGTCGATGTCGCAAAATGCGACACTGAGCGCGATTGGGCTATGTTTCGCTTCGCGATACTGGCGGTCGAGCAGGGTTTCGAAGGCGCGGCGATTGGGAAGGCCGGTCAGATAATCGAGATCGGCGTCGCGTTTGGCGCGGGCAAGGTTGCGGCGGAGCGATTTGGCCTCATCCTCGCTCTTGCGCATTTCGTCTTCGGCCTTGCGCGTACGTTCGAGCATCGCCTTTGCAAGGTCGGCGAGGCTGGAGACGATCTGGCCGGTCTTCTGCAATTGTTCGAGGTCGGTCAGATGGTCTTCGAGCTCGCTGCCATAGTCGCGCGTCATCTGATGCGCCGCTTTGGTACGGGTCTGAAACGCTTCCAGGTTGGTTTCGAGCTTTGCCATCAACCGTTCAAGGTCGGCCTGGCCCTTCGCGACGGTCTCTTCGCCGCACATCTCGTTGATCCATTGCTGGGTCACGCCCTCGGGCGACCCGGCGCGCGCCGCGATCTTACGCGCGAAGGCCGGATTGCTGCCGGAAAAGGCGCCATGGGCGATGACGAGATTGGCGGGCGACACCTCGAGGTCGTTGTCGATCAGGAAGCGGCCGATGGCGCCGACAAGGTCCGCTCGCGCCTCGCGCACCCGGTCACTGGGATGGCCGGGGTCCGGGGCGGCATCCGGACAGGATGTGCCGTCGCTTCGGGATTGGCGCAGTCCCAGCCAGCCAAGGAGCCGCCCGACCGGCTCGCTAGAAGATGTCGCTCTTGTGGTCATGCGGAGATTAACGGGCGCGAATTGACGCGTTTAAGCAGGCGATGCGCCAAATTTGCTCGCGGGTCCCGGCGCGCGGAGCAAGCACCTATTTTCCGGGCGAACTTTACGTCGCCGGCGCTTGCTCCTAAGCGATCGGTGCGATGGTTTCGATCCTGTCCCTCGGCCGCCTGCGTTTGGCAACCCTTCTTGCCTGGCTGGCCGTCGCATCGCTGGGCGCGATGGGCGTGCCGCCTGAATCCGCGGCGGTCGACGGTTTGCAGTCGCATGCAGTGGCCCGCGCCGCGGCCGATGGGCCGGGACCGATTGTCCGCGTTGCAGCGGCGAAGATTGCGACGGCGTTACGCCACGGTGACGACGATCCCCGGGGCCCGGGCTCCGCGGGCGCGGCCGACGTGCCGCGCGCGATCGCGATTTCTGCGCCGGCGAAGGATTCCGCGATCAAGCGGTCCCGCCACGTGCGTACGCCGCCGGTCCGGCGGATATATCCCTATACCGCGCGGGCACCGCCGCTTCGTCGAAGCTGATCTGCTGCCGCGACGCGCCGCCCGGCGCGTCCGAGATCGATCGCCCCCCGTCGTTCGGGGCGCCAGAGACGGATTTACCATGACAGATGAACCCAACGGCGCTGCATCGCAGTCGCCGCAAGCGGCGCGCGCGGAAGCCATTTTTCGCCGTTATCCCGCCATTTCCGCAGAAGAAGCGCAGGAAGCGCTGAGCTTTTTGAAGACAGGCCGCCACATCGACGTTGGCCGCGTCACGGGGATTCCCGAACTCGAGGCGAGCATCGAGGCGTTCCGCGACGAACATCGGCGCGCGCTCGGCGTCAGCATCGGCGAATATGCAATGTTCGTCGGCGGTGTGCTGCTGTTCATGGGCGGGCTTTTCTGGCTGCTTGCCGGCTGACCGCCTACCTATTCACCGCGGGCGCCTTGTGGTGCCCGCGGCTTCGCCTTATCGTCGGCGTCATGCCCATAGCTCGTCTTTTCAAAGCCCTGCCGCTTGCGATCGCCCTCGCCGCGGTGCCCGCCGTAGCCCAGGATACGCCGACCCCGGACGCGAAGGCCGAGGCGCCGCGGTCGATCCTGTTCATCGGCAACAGCTTTACGCAAGGAGCGCATTCGGCCGCGGTTCGCTATGGCGCCGCGTCGGTGACCGACCTCAATGG
>Ga0189279_100183_pt1 | contig 19869 bp, 18 predicted proteins | sample N26B6minimetaG_FD_130324 | JGI IMG/M metagenome (GOLD analysis project Ga0189279, IMG submission 130324) | Marine microbial communities from the Costa Rica Dome - N26 B6 mini metaG | ecosystem: Environmental > Aquatic > Marine > Oceanic > Photic zone | place: Costa Rica: the Eastern Pacific... | reverse complement strand
GCGTATCGACGATCTCGAGCGCCTGTTCCCCGGTGTCCGGCTGCGACACGATCAATTCGTCGATATCGACCCCCAGCTTGCGCGCATAGACGGGATCGAGCGCATGCTCGGCATCGACAAAAGCGGCGGTGCCGCCGGTCTTCTGCGCTTCGGCGATGCAATGCAGCGCCAGCGTGGTCTTGCCCGAGCTTTCGGGTCCATAAATTTCGATGACGCGGCCGCGCGGCAGGCCGCCGACCCCCAAGGCGATGTCGAGACCGAGCGACCCGGTCGAGACCGCCTCGACCTGCATCGCTTCCTTCGAGCCCAATTTCATCACCGAGCCCTTGCCGAAGGCGCGGTCGATCTGCGCCAATGCGGCGTCGAGCGCCTTCTGCCTGTCCGTTCCGTTCACTGATTTCCCCGATTCCACGAGTGACAATTGTCCGGCCATGACCGTCCCTTTCCTGCTTAGAGCGACAGCAGACGCATCGCAACGCCCGGTCCATCCTGTACGGCATTTGTTCTCATGGAACAAGAGGGGAACAGAAAAAAGCGCCGGGCGGCGAGCGATCCGGTTTCAGTCGCGAAAGAAATCGCCGATCGTGGCTTCTATCTCGCTGATCCGGAACGGCTTGGTAACCAGCTTGCGCCCGGCATGAGCGGGCGGAATGACGTCACCGCCGCCCGATGTGAAGGCAAAAGGGACCCGCCGCGCAGCGAGGGCATCCGCGGTCGCCCACCCCTTTGCCTCGCCCAGGTTGATATCGACAAGCGCGCCGGCGATCGCTTCGCGCTCCAGAATCGCGATCGCCTCTTCATTGCTCGTCGCCTGCGCGGGTTCGGGAAATCCGAGCGCATCGAGCATGTCGACGAGCATCATGCCGATCAGCACATCGTCTTCGACCAGCAGGAGACGGCGGTCATTCGGCATGCGCGCGTCCGCGATGCGCCGCATCGTCGAGAGTCGCCGACACGGCCTCGGCAAGTTGCGCGACCGAAAACGGCTTGGGCAGGAAGGCGACATGGTCGATGTCGATCGACTGACGCAGTTGCTCTTCGGCATAGCCCGACATGAACAATACGGGCAGGCCCGGCGTTTTTGCACGCATCGCGCGCACCATCGCCGGCCCGTCCATGACCGGCATCACAACGTCGCTGATGACCAGATCGATTGTGTCCATCGTTCCGAACCGTTCGAGTCCCTCTTCACCCTGTTGCGCGGTTACAACCTTGTAACCCGCGCGGACCAGCGCGCGTTCCGCGACCGCGCGAACCATGTCCTCGTCCTCGACAAGCAGCACGGTCCCCGTTCCCCATTGGCTCTTTTTGGGCTTCGCCGCGGGCGTCGGCGTGGCGGGCGCGTCGCCCGCCGCGCGATGGACGGGAAGATAGACGGTGAAGCGCGTACCGTCCCCCGGCTTGCTGTCGGCAAAGATGAAGCCCGCCGACTGCTTCACGATGCCGTAAACCGTCGAAAGTCCGAGCCCCGTCCCCTTGCCCACGTCCTTGGTCGTGAAGAAGGGTTCGAAGATCTTGGGCAGGACATCCGCGGGAATGCCGACCCCGGTGTCGCTGATCCGCAGCGCGCTGTAATCGGCCGGCGGCATGATCTCGCTGCCCATCGCACGCACCTCGGCCGCCGAAACCGGATAGGTTTCGATGGTCAGCGTTCCGCCGCCAGGCATCGCGTCTCGCGCGTTGACTGCAAGGTTGATGATCACCTGTTCGAGCTGGACGGGGTCGGCACGGACCGCGCCAAGTCCGCGGCCATGATGCACCGCAAGCTGCACCGTATCGCCCATCAACCGCTTCAGCAGGTGCGACACCTCCGAAATCACGTCCGGAAGCTGCAATATCTGGGGTCGCAGCGTCTGTTGCCGCGAAAATGCGAGCAATTGCCGCGTCAGACTCGCCGCGCGATTGGCGTTGCTGCGGATCTGCTGGATATCGTCATAATCGCTGTCGCCGGGGGTGTGGCGCATCAGCATCAGGTCGCAGCTGCCGAGCACCGCGGTCAATATATTGTTGAAATCGTGGGCGACGCCGCCGGCCAGCTGGCCGACCGCCTGCATCTTCGATTGCTGAGCCACCTGCCGCTTCAGACGCGATTCCTCGCTCGAATCCTTGAGGCTGAGGAGCACCGCCGCCTCGCCCAGCCCGCGCACGCCCACGACGCGCATCGACACGGGCTCGTCGCCCTGCCCGGCCAGCCGGATCGACAGGTCACCGCCCACCTGCTGCCCGCTGCTGTGGCGGCGGATCATGTCGGCAAGGGGGCCTTTATCCTCGCCGACCACCAGGTCCCCGGGATAGCGCGGCATGCGTCCGTCCGCGACCCCCGCCGCGCGCGTGAAGGCACGGTTCATATAGAGAAAGCGACCGTCGCGATCGACCATCGCGAGCCCGAAGGGGAGTAGCGACAACAGGGTTTCGACATAGCTTTGCGCCGTGCCCCGGTCGGCCGGGCCGATCTCCTCGTCGATCAGCGCCAGCAGCATCGGACCGCCGGCATCGGCGGAGGCCAGTGGAATCTGGAGCAACCGCACCGGCGTCGCCCGGTCGCCTTCCCGCGCAAAATACAGTGCGCCGCTATCGTCGAGGCGCAACATCTGCGCCGCGTCGCGCCCGGCATAGTGCGCCTGGTCGGCCTCGCCGAGCGCGCGAAGCAGAAACGCCTGATTGGCCACGCGCAGCCGGCCTTCGGCGCTGACGAGGGCTGCCATAATTCCGGCCTGTCCCAGCGTGCGACCCGCCGGTCCGTCGAGATGCCGGACGATCTCGGTGGCGAGGTCGATCCGTTCCTGCGCCGCGAATCGCCAGACCAGATAATCTTCGGCCTGACCAGTGCGCGTCACGTGCGCGCGCAACCGCAGGGGGCCGATCGCAAGGTCCTCGGCGACCCCCTCGCCATCGCGCCAGGCCCCGCGCCCGGCATTTTTGAGCCGATCCGCTCCCTGGCCGTCGAAGGGCAGTCCCGGGGGCGTGACGAAGCCGCCCATCCATGTCGCGAACAAGTCATTGGCGCACACCAGCCGCCCGGCGCGGTCGGTAACCGCGATCGCGACATCGTCGTGCGCGACCGCCTGGCGCAGCATCGTCCAGTCGGGCGCCGCGGTCTCGCCCGCGGCGGTAGCGGGAAACAGGCGCCGGACAAGCAGGAGGCCGGCGACGGCCAGCGCCAGCCCGGCGATGAAGCCGCCGGCCAACAGTATGTCGCGCGTCGTCCAAAAGAGCAGCGCCACCGACACCGCAGCGAGGCCGCCGATCAACGCGAGGTCGGTGCGCGAGAGTCCCGCGGAAACCGGCATCGGACCGGCCGACCCCGCCGCCGCTCTGCCGATAGGATCGTCAGCGGAAGGCAGGGTCGTCGCGGCCAATGATGGGATTCCCTTTAGGCGTTACCAGATACGGACGCGATCCTCGGGCTTCAGATAAAGCTTCTGGCCGTCCTTGACGGCGAATGCCTTATACCAAGGATCGAGGTTACGCGAGATCCAAGTCCGCTGAATCGAGGGTGAATGCGGATCGGTCGTGATGCGCTGCGACAAATTCTGCTCGCGATAGTTGCGCCGCCACACCTGCGCCCAGCCCAGGAAAAAGCGTTGGTCGCCGGTCGTTCCGTCGATGACCGGCGCCTCCTTGCCGCCCAACGAAGCCTTATAGGCGTCATAGGCGATGTTGAGACCGCCAAGGTCGCCGATGTTCTCACCCAGGGTGAACGTGCCGTCGAGATGCTCGCCGGGCAGCACTTCATAGGCATCATATTGTGCGACAAGCGCCTTGCCTGCGTCCTCGAATGCCTTGACGTCGGCGGGGGTCCACCAGTCGGCAAGCTTGCCCGTCTCGTCATATTTCGATCCCTGATCGTCGAAATGGTGGCTCGTTTCGTGGCCGATCACCGCGCCGATACCGCCATAGTTGATCGCCGGATCGGCGTTCGGGTCGAAGAAGGGGGGTTGCAGAATCGCAGCCGGGAAGACGATCTCGTTCATGCTGAAATTGGCATAGGCATTGACCGTCATCGGGGTCATTCCCCATTCCCACCGGCGAATCGGTCCCCCGAGGCGACTGATGTTGTCGTCGTGCGCGAACTGGTTCGACCGCAGCGCGTTGCCGAACAGGTCGTCGGACTTGATGACCAGCGAGCTGTAATCCTTCCACCGGTCGGGATAACCGATCTTGACCGTGAAATTGGCAAGCTTCTTCTTTGCCTTCACCTTGGTTTCCGGCTGCATCCAGGTCAGCTTGTCGATCCGCTGACCCAGCGCGGTCAGCACGTTCTGGACCAGCTCCTCCATCGCCGCCTTGGTTTCGGGCGGGAAATATTTGGCGACATAGTCCTTGCCAACCGCTTCGCCCATATTGCCGGTGGTGAAATCGACCGCGCGCTTCCAGCGCTCCTGCATTTCGGGCGTGCCCGACAGGGCGGTGCCGTAAAAGGCGAAACTTTCCTTTGCCACCGCATCGGGCAGCACGTCGGAAAAGCCGTCGAGGCTGCGCACGATCAGCGCGTCGCGGATCACGCCGATCGGCGCGGCGGCGATGATCTTCGCCTCGCCGGTGAAGGCGGTGGGCTGGGCGACGAGCACCGAATCCTCGTGGACCCCGACGCCGTGGATGAAGGTTGCCCAGTCGAACCCCGGTGCCGCCTCCTGAAGCGCGGCGATCGTCATCTTGTTATAGGTCTTCGTCGCGTCGCTGCTGTCGTTCTTGTCCCAGTGGACCGTCGCGATCGACTTTTCGAGGTCATAGATCGCCTGCGCGCGCGCCGCGGCGTTCGTCTCGCCGGCGAGAGTCAGAATATTCTGCAGATGCTGGAGATAGGCCGCCTGCAGCTTCTCGTTCCGCTCGCCCGGCTTCAGGTAGAAGTCGCGATCGGGCATGCCGATCCCGCCCTGGTAGAGCGAATAGATATAGACCTCGGGATTTTTGTCGTCCTGGCCGACATAGCCGCCAAAGAAATGCGACACGCCGTTGCGATCGGCCTCGGCGAGCAGCGCCGCGAGGCCCGCCTTGTCGACGGCGTGGATCTTGTTCAGCCACGGTTCGATCGGTGCGAGGCCCTTCGCCTCGACCGTCCGTGCATCGAGGAACGAGGCATAGGCGCGGCCGATCATGCTGCCGGGGTCGCCTTTCGCGGTCTCCAGGATTTCCTGCGTGCGCTTTTGCGACAGGTCGGCCAGAGCGGTGAACATGCCGTAATTCGACTTGTCGGCCGGGATCGGGGTGTTCTTTGCCCAGGTGCCGTTGGCATAGGCGTAAAAGTCGTTGCCGGGCAGCACGGTGCGGTCCATCCCCGTGGCATCGAAGCCAAAGCTGCCGATTTCGGGTGCGTCGGTCGAAGCGGTCGCAACCGCTTCCTCCCGGGCTGCGAGCGGCGAGGACGCCACGGAGCCGAGAAGCATGGCGCCAAGCGCCGCCGTCGCCAGCAGGCGCGAATATTTGGTCGGACGAGTCATGAAATTCCCCAGTTCGAATGGATGGCGCTGCCTTCAGGAGGCCGGCGCGATGGGGATAGCTATAATCGGGTGGCCGCGCCGTTCAACCGGCGGGCGTGTCGCTTGTCGATGACTCAAGTCGTTGGTCGCCCCGCGCGCGGCGCTTGCGGCGCCACTTGTCGCCGATGAACCAGCGCCAGCCGAAGGCCGTGACGACATAGAGGACCGACGCCGTCACGACGCCAAGGACGATCAGGCCAAAGGCGGTGATCGACGCAGCGCCGGTCAGCCATTGCATCATGTTGCCGACATCGGTGGTCCGCACCGCGGTGCCGATGGGACGGCCATAGGTCATCGCATCGACGCGAAGGATGAAGCTGCCGATCTCGTACGCGGCGATCCAGACCAGCGGCGTGGTCAGCGGATTGGTGATGAAGGTCGTGAGCGCGGCGACGGGGACATTGGCGCGAAAGGGCAGCGCAAGGATGGCCGCGAACAGGATTTGCGCAAAGGGAATGATGATCCCGACCAGCGCGCCCAAAGCCACCCCGCGCGGCACCGACCGACGCGTGAAGCGCCACAGTTCGGGCCGCAGCACACGGTGGGCAAAGGGCCGGATCCAGCGACTCTTCGCCATATCCTCGCGGCGCGGCAGGTTGCGCGCGACCCATTGCCCGATGCGGCTCATCCGCGTTCTTTCAGAAGCCGCTGCTTGTCGCGCTTCCAGTCGCGTTCCTTGATCGTTTCGCGCTTGTCGTGCGCCTTCTTGCCCTTGGCGAGCGCGAGTTCGACCTTTGCCCGGCCACGGCCATTGAAATAGACCGACAGCGGGACCAGCGTCATCCCCTGCCGCGCGACCGCGGCGTGGAGCTTGTTGATCTCGCGCGCATTGAGCAACAGTTTGCGCGGTCGGCGGGGTTCGTGGTTGAAACGGTTTCCGTGGCTGAATTCGGGAATGTTGGCGTTGACGAGCCACACTTCGCCGCCCGCAACCTCGGCATAGCTCTCGGCGATCGTTCCCTCGCCGAAGCGCAGCGACTTCACCTCGGTTCCTTGCAGCGCGATGCCCGCCTCGAACACCTGTTCGATGCTGTAATCGAAGCGCGCGCGCCGGTTTTCGGCGACGACCTTCTTCTTGTCGAATTCGGCGGCGGACTGCGGACGGGCCATTGCGAAGGTACCTAGAGAACTCCAGCCGCGACCAGCGCGGCATCGACGGCGGCGCGCGATGCTTCGGACGCCGGAATGATAGGTAGGCGCACGTCGGGCGAAAACCAGTCGTGCACGCGCGACAACGCATATTTGGCGGGTCCGGGCGACGCGTCGGAGAACATCGCCTTGTGCAGAGCGAACAGCCGGTCGTGAAGCGCCAGCGCGCGATCCCACGACCCTGCGGCACAGGCGGCTGCGAAATCGGCGCAGAGCCGCGGCGCGACATTGGCGCTGACCGAGATGCAGCCCGCCCCGCCCATAACCGCATGCGGCAGCCACAAATCGTCATTGCCCGAAAGCTGGCAGAAGTCGCGCCCCGCCCCGGCACGATGGACGGTCACCCGCGCGAGGTCGCCGCTTGCGTCCTTCACCGCAACCACGCTCGGAATCTCGGCGAGCTGGCACATCGTTTCCGCGGCGATATCGGTGACGGTGCGGCCGGGGACGTTGTAGACCACGATCGGAAGGTCGCTTGCGTCGGCGAGCGCACGAAAATGTGCGAGCAGCCCCTCCTGCGTCGGCCGGTTGTAATAGGGTGCGACGATCAGCGCCGCATCGGCGCCCGCGGCTTGCGCGTGGCGCATGTGGCGGATCGCGGTCGCGGTGTCGTTCGAGCCGCATCCGGCGATCACCGGCACGCGCCCCGCCGCGGCCTCGATGCAGCAATCGATCACCTGATAATGTTCGTCGAAACTCAACGTCGGGCTCTCGCCGGTCGTCCCGCACGGCACGAGCGCTTTCGAACCCTCGTTCACCTGCCAGTCGACCAGCCGGGCGAAGGCGGCAGCGTCGAACGCCCCGTCGCGAAACGGCGTCACCAAGGCGGGAATCGAGCCCGAAAACATGTAGCGCTCCTTTACAAATTTCAGCCGGTATCCGATAGAAACGGCCGGCGCGCCGCCTAATGGACGCCTATTCAGCGCGCTGCAAGGAGTTTGCCATTATCATGCCGGGCATGATCCGATTGTCCTCCATTTCCCGTCTCGCCCTTGCTGCCGCCCTGCTGATGCCGGGCATCGCCTCGGCGAGCGAGCTCACTCCCGAACAAATGGCCTGGTACCGCGCCCAGATGGGGCTGGCGACGGCCTCGGCGACGCCGCCCACCGCAACCAACACCGTCGGCGACGCGCTGATCGAATGGCGCCGGCTGACGCAGGACGACAATGCCTCCTTCGATCGGCTGTCGCGCTTCCTGATGGCGAACAAGGGTTGGCCCGACGCGGAAAAGATGCGCGTCCGGGCCGAAAAGGCGATCGCGATCGACAGCTACGACCCGGCGCGGACCCTCGCCTATTTCACGGCCTATCCGCCGAAGACGCCCAGCGGCCAGCTTCGCATGGCCCTGGCCCTCAACGCGTCGGGACGCCGCGACGAAGCCAATGCCGCAGTGCGCCGCGCGTGGGTCGGCGGACCGCTGAGCGAGGACGAGATCAGCCGCGTCCTGTCCTTCTTCCCAGGCGCGCTGACCCTCGCCGACCATGATACGCGGATGGACAAGCTGCTCTGGTCGAACGACATGGGCGCGGCGGCGCGCCAACTCGGCTTCACCTCACCCGGCAAGCGCGCGATATTTGCCGCCCGGCTTGCCATGCGAAACGGCGCCGTCGACGCCGCGATGCAGGCCGCCGCGGTGGAAGCCGCCAACCCCTCGATCACGCGCACGGACCCCGGCTACATCACCGCGAAGGCAACCTGGCTGCGCAAGTCGGGCCGCGTCGGCGAAGCCCGCGCGCTGCTCGCCGCGCCGCGCCAGTTGGCAAGCGCCCCGCTCGATGCCGAGGAGTGGCTCGAAACACTGCTAACCAATGCCCGTCTCGCCGACCAAGCGGGCGACAAGCTCACCGCCTATAATATCGCGAGCAAACTCGACGACGCGCTGCCACCGGGCACCGTCGTTCGGGAAACGCCGCTCGGCGTGCGCGACGATTACACCTCGCTCGCCTGGCTCGCGGGTCAGCTCGCATTCCACGACCTCGGTCGCCCCGCGGACGCCTCGCGACTGTTCCGCGCTTATGGCGACGCGGCACGCTCGGCGCAGACGCGAACGAAGGGCTATTATTGGGCCGGGCGCGCGGCGCTCGCGGCCGGCGACCAGCCGACCGCAAACGCCGAATTCGCCGACGCGGCCCAGCATTACGACCAATTCTATGGCCAGCTCTCGCTCGAGCGGCTGCACCGCCAGCAGCCCAAGCCAATCGCCGAACCGACGATCCAGGTGACGGCGGCCGAACGGACGGCCTTCGAGGACGACCGCCTTGTGCGCGCGGCGCGGGCGCTCGGTGAAATCGGCGCATGGCGGGAGCAGTCGCTGTTCCTGCGCGCGTTGGCCCAGGAAGCGATGACCCCCGCCGACCATGTCCTCACAGGGCAGCTTGCCAAGCAGATCGGCCGCCCCGACCTGGGCGTGATGATCGGCCGCAGCGCGCAGGCGAACAGCCTCGACGCCGTCGAGGTATCGGGCTTCCCCACCGTACGCGTCCCCGCGGGGCACGAGAATAACTGGACCTTCATCCACGCGATCAGCCGCCAGGAGAGTCAGTTCGACCGCCAGGCGATCAGCCACGCCGGTGCGCGGGGGATGATGCAGTTGATGCCGGGCACCGCGCGCGAAGTCGCCGGCAAGCTGGGTCTCAGCTACGATTCGTCGGCGCTGACCAGCGACAGCAGCTACAATATGACGCTCGGCTCGACCTATTTCATGCAGATGCTGCGCTATTTCGGTGGCAGCTATCCGCTCGCCGTTGCGGCCTATAACGCCGGGCCCGGCAATGTGAACAAATGGCTTCGGGCGAACGGCGACCCGCGCACGAGCGGGGTCGACATGGTGGACTGGATCGAAGCAATCCCGATTTTCGAAACGAAAAACTACGTCCAGCGGGTGCTCGAAAACGCCGTCGTCTACGATACGCTGCGCGAAGACGACCGACCGCTGCCCGACGCGCCGCTCAGCTTTTACCTCGGCAAGCCCAATCCGGGCTGAAGGCTATGGCGGGGGACAGGCCGAACATCATTAGCCCGGCGGGTTTCGCCGCGCTGCGCGCCGAATATGATACGCTGCTCGGCGATGAACGCCCCAAGCTGGTCGAGGTGATCAGCTGGGCGGCGGGCAACGGCGACCGCAGCGAGAATGGCGACTATATCTATGGCCGCAAACGACTGCGTGAAATCGACCGGCGGCTCGGCTTTCTCGCGCGGCGGATGAAGGCGGCCCGGGTCGTCGATCCCGCCGAACAGCCCGACAAGAGCCGGATATGGTTCGGCGCAACGGTCGAACTCGCCGATGAGGACGATGCGCGCCGCACGGTCACGCTGGTCGGCGACGACGAGGCCGATGCGGGCGCCGGCCGGATCGGATGGAACAGCCCGCTTGCGCGGGCGCTGCGCGGCGCCGCGGTCGGCGACTTGCGCACCGTGGCCCTGCCCGGCGGACCCAAGGAATGGGAAGTCGTCGCGATCCGTTATCCCTGACCGCTTATGGCTGCATCAGCGCAGGGATTACCCACACGATCGACAATATGATCACCGCTAGCACCAGCGAAATGCCGAGGACGTAGCGAACGCCCTGCCCCTTGATGCCGCTGGACGCTTCTTCGTCGGTGACTTCGACATGGTCTTCGACGATTTTCATCGCTGTCTCCCTTTCGTCTGCTTCCAATGGCAACGCGCCGTCCGCGCGGGCAGTTCCGCATCGGGGCGGGAGAGAAAAGCCAGAGGGTCTGTAAGCCGGGTTCTGTCCACCCCGTTGCCGGGGATGGGCGATCATTCCTCTAGGCGCGCGGTTGCCCGAACGCTCAAGCAGTCAACCCGGACGGCGGGGCCGGAACCAGCCCTGAGTTGCCTCTTGCCATCCCTATTCGACCTTGCTCCCGGTGGGGTTTGCCGTGCCGCGTCCGTTACCGTCCGCGCGGTGCGCTCTTACCGCACCCTTTCACCTTTCGCCGGGCCGAAGCCTTTGGCGGTCTGCTCTCTGTGGCACTTTCCCTGATCCCCTCACGGGGACCGCCGGACGTTATCCGGCACCGTGGTTTCCGTGGAGCCCGGACTTTCCTCCCCCGCGCTTACGCGCGGCGGCGATCGCCCGACCCTCTGGCTACCCTATTATAGCGCGAACGAGCGCCGATTGCGAGCGATTGCGCGAACGGCGGAAATGGGGTGGTTAGCTGACATGGTTGACACCATGAGCATTAGCGTTGTCGTGCATCCATTGAGACAGGACCTGAGGAGCGTTACCAGCGGCAACTGCCTCTAATAGCTGGTTCACTTGATCTATTTTTTTAAAGCACCATTCGCGACCATCTGCCGCGTAGAGTTGCTTTGCTTCGTTTAGGTGCCGCTCCGCATCATCGGCTCGGCCTTGGATTGCTGCTGCGACCCCTTGCTGGAATTGCAAGTGGTGGTTCGACGCCCATTTTTCTTCTGCCAAGAGGTCGGAGAATCCTTCGATCGTTCTACTTCTCTCGAAGAATGGGAGTGCTTGTTTCTCAATGAATCCAAGAACCAACTCTACAGAGGTCCGAGCCTCCTCGCTTGTCCTTGAGGGTAGCCACAGGTCGCTTCCGTTTGTTTCGTTAGACAATCGAAACCCAGGTTGGAGCGTCACGAATTCGTTGGAAGCTATGATGTTTGCGGACACGCTCACACAAAAATCCCGACCTCCCCAGCTGTTCACCTGAAAACCCAGTCGCTGAACGATACCGTCTCCATGGCGGATGAACTCACGTCGCCGAATCCTCTGGAAACCTTCGGGCTTCAAGACCGGATAGATTACGTGGGTGATCGCCTTTGCAAGTTCATCTGCCATTCGACGGAATTTGCCAGCAAAGGTGAATGTCCACAATCGGTCGCTAGCCGAGGAACCTCATTTTCCGTTCGTGTCGAGCGAAGTCGAGACACCCATCGATGCAACACCTAGCCCGAGGGGCATCTCGACTTCGCTCGATGCGAACGGGTTAGGATAGGCCCGAACGACCGCAATCGGTCGTCTCCGGTCACTCCCAGCCGGTCAATCACCCTCGGGCTGCGGCAGCAGCAGTGCGAGCAGGATCGCGCGGCATTCGCCGTCGATCGTTCCGTCGATCAGTTCGGGACGAAAACGGCGCTGGAACGCGACCGTCGCGGCGAAACCATCGGTCACGTCATAACCGAACCGTTCGAGCGCGAGCAGGAATCCGGCGTCGGTCCACAACGGATCGGTCAGCTTCTTCGTCGGACGCGGCAGTGCCAGTCGGCGGCGGGCGAGTTCGCCCCACGGGAACAGTTCGCCGGGGTCCTGCTTGCGCGCCGGGGCGATATCCGAATGGCCGACGATGTTGCCGCGGGTGATCGCGTAGCGGTCCTTGATCAGATGGACGAGCCGGACGACCGAGGCGACCTGTTCCGCCGGAAAGGGAACATACCCCCATTCGTGGCCCGGGTTGACGATCTCGATCCCGACACTTGCGGAATTGACGTCCCCGATCCCGCGCCAGTGCGATTTGCCCGCGTGCCAGGCGCGCTTGTCTTCGGGCACCATATGGGTGATCTGGCCATCTTCGCTGACGACATAATGGGCCGACACTTTTGCTGCCGGATCGGCGAGTCGGTCGATCGCTTCGGCCCCCGTCTTCATGCCGGTATAATGCAGCACGATCATCGAGATAGGCAGCAAACGCTCATCGAAATTGGGAGACCAGCGTTCGATAAAATCGCTCATGCGTCTCGCTGTCCATCCTTGCTGCGGCCCCGGGCGCCCGGCCCTTCGCTCCGCTTGCGACAGCGGCGGACAAATTGCAAGGTCAGGCGGCGTAGCGTGTCCGCTGGTCGGCGGGCTCGTACAGACCGCGCAAGCGCTGGCTGGCAACGAACTGGTCGGTCTGGCCGAGCACCGTTTCCCCGGCGCCAAGGACCAGGAAACTTTGCGGTGCCGCGGCGGCACGCAGCCGGGCAAACGCCTTTTCGCGCATCGGCTTCGCAAAGTAGAGCAGCAGGTTGCGGCAGAAGACCAGGTCGGCGGGCGCGGCAAGCGGCGGACGGTCGACAAGCATGTTCTGGACCGAAAAATCGACGCGGCGGCGCAGGTCGGCCTTGGCGAGCCAGCCCGCGTCGGTCTGGTCGAACCAGTTCACCATCCGCTGCACCGGCAGGCCTCGCTGGATTTCAAACTGCGAATAGAGGCCGATCCGCGCGCGCGATATGGCATGATAGCTGACGTCGGTTCCGACGATCTGGATCGTCCAGCCCGCCCATGTCCCTGCCTGTTCTGCCAGCAGCATCGCCAGCGAATAGGCTTCCTGACCCGTGGACACGCCGCAATGCCAGATGGTCAGGCGGCGCGAGGCGGCATTGGCCCGGCGAACATGGTCGAGCGCCTTGGTCGCGATATCGTCGAACACGCTGTGTTCGCGATAGAAAAACGTCTCGTTGTTCAACATCGCGTCGACCGTGTCGTCGAGCAATTGCCGGCTCGTAGATGTCACGAGCGCCGCAACCAGCGCGTCGAGATCGCCGATGCCGTGCCGTTGCATCACGGGCTTCAGCGACATCTCGATCCGCCAGATGCGGCTTGGCGACAGCGTCTGGCCGGTGCGCGATTCGAGCACGCCCATCAGCACGCGATACGCCGAATCGCTTCCGCCTCCGCCCATCATCGCCCGCGGCTCCCGCGAAACGTCCCAAGCATCAGCGCGATGGCGTCCGGGTTCAGCGTCGCGGCCGCGATACCCGCTTTGCTGACGGCGCCGGGCATACCCCAGATCACACAGCTTTCGGGCGCCTGGGCAAAGACGGTGCCGCCTTCGGCCTTCAGTCGGGCGGCGCCCTGCGCGCCGTCGCGTCCCATGCCGCTCAGGATCACCGCGACCCCGCCCTTGCCATAGAAGGAGGCGACCGAATCGAGCATCGGATCGGCCGACGGGCAGCAGCCGTTGGCGACCGGTCGCCGATCCAGTGCAATCTCCGCGCCGTGCGCGCCCGCGACGACAAGCAGGTGCGCGTCGCCGGGCGCCAGATAGATATGGTCGGGCTGAATCCTCGTCCCGGCTTCGGCCACCAGGACGCGCCGCGCGGTCATCGTCGCGATCTGGCGGGCGTAAAATTCCATGAAGGCGTCGGGCAAATGCTGGGTGAGCAGGATGGGCGCGGTCACCCGGGGGTCCAGATGCGCCAGGAAGTTGGAAAAGGCCGGGATGCCACCGGTCGACGCGGCGACCGCGATGCAGTCGACCGACTGGACTGCGTCGACCGTGGCCGGCGACGGCGATGTCACCTGCGGCAGCGCGCACAGAATGGGCAGCGGCACCTGTTGCTGTCCCAGGGTCAGGATTCGGTCGGTCAGCACTTCGGCGAAGCGCCCCGAAAAACTGCCCCGTCCGGGCTTGGCAAGTGTATCGCTCGCCCCGAGCGCCAGCGCGTCGATCGCCGCCGGACCGCCCTCGACGCAGTTCGACGAAAGGATCAGGACGCGAGCGCCCTGCGCGCGTTCCAGGATATGCGGCAGCGCGTCGATGCCGTTCATGCCCGGCATTTCGATATCGAGTACCACGACGTCGACCGGCTCGCACGCAAGATAGGCGAGGGCCTCGCGGGCCGACGCAACCGAGGCGCATATCTTGAGCTCGGGTCGCTGCTCGACGATCCGCTCAAGGATGCTCCGCACGACGAGGCTGTCGTCGACGAGCATGACCCGCACGCTGCGCGGGGAGGCGACCTCGGTCGCCGCGGCGGGGTCTGGCAGGTCGGGCTGGTAGCGGGTCACCGTCTTCCTCAGGCGACGCCGACGAGCTGGAGCTTTCCTTCGAGCGTTTCGCGGTCGAACGGCTTCATCACATATTCGTCGGCGCCCGCCTCGATGGCGGCGCGGATATGGTCGATGCTGTTCTCCGTCGTGCAAAAAACCACGCGCGGCCGCTCCTCAAGACCATAGTCCAGATCGTTGAAAGCGCCCAGAAATTCCATTCCGCTCATCACGGGCATATTCCAGTCGAGCAAGATCACGTCGGGGCGATTGGCGCGGCAGAAGCTCAGCGCTTCCTGGCCGTCCGCGGCCTCCTCGACCGCAAAAGCCATGCTTTCAAGAATATGGCGCGCGACTTTGCGAATGACTTTGCTGTCGTCGACGACCAGGCAAGATTTCGACATATATATCCCTCCGACCCCCCCGAGGTTCGCGCCGTGGTAACCCAAAGGAGTGTCCAGCCCGTTAATAACCCATAGGTTTCATGCTGCGTGCGCGACCGGCTGCACGATCAGTTCGGCAGGATCGACCACCAGCAGCGAAGCGCCCCGATGCTCGATCACCGCGTCGGCGACGCGCGCCCATCCCGGCAGCAGCTTTCCCGCGATGCGCCGTTCGGGAGCATCGATGAAACACACATCCTCGATCTCGTCGGCCAGCAGCGCATAGCCGTGTCCCGCGACATCGACGACGATCACCCGCTGTCCTTCGACCACCGGTACCGGGGGCAGGCCGACGACGACATGAGGATCGATCAGCGTCAGCACGCGGCTGCGAAGCGCGAACAGTCCGGCGACATAGGGCGGCGCCGCCGGCACGCGTACCGGCGTTCCGACCGTGACCACCGAGTTGATCGCGCGGCTGCGCAGCGCGACGCGCGTGTCGGCAATTCGCGCGACCAGATAAAGATTGTCCATCATGCCGCCCCTTTCGTGAGTCGCGCGTGCAACGCTTCGAGCAGCGCCTGCCGATCGTAGCGATAGACGGTCTCGTCCTCCGGACCGGCCGCCGCGAGCGAGGCGCGCAACCGGATCATCGGAACGTCGCCGTCGATGCGGCATTGGGCCGGATCGTCGGCCAGACAGAGCAGGACGTCGGGGCGCTCGGCATGCGCGTCATCGGCGCCCGCGACGCGATATCCGGCCTGTCGCAATAGCGGCGCGAGGAAATTATTGCCCCAACCGTCCTCGTCGCCAGCCAGGCTGCACAGCGGCTGGCGTTGCGGGACCGCCGCAATCGACGTCGCGGGATCGCAACGCTCCATCAGCCAAAAGGGATCGATCAGCTCGACCGGATCGCCCCCGACCAGCACCACACCGGCAATCAGGCCCGGCGTCGCAGCGGGCTGGATCGCGTCGGGAAGGCGCACGATGTCGATCACAGCGTCGATCGGATAGCAGAGGATCGAACGCCCGTCGTACAGCCGGAGCAATTTGACCGCCGCGTCGGTTTCGGGCAGGCGCGCCGCGTGCACCGGGAATATCCGTTCGCCGATCTGCGCCCGCACCGCACCCCCGCTTTCGAACAGCGCCGCAGCCGGAACCTCCTCGACGCGCTCTATCACCGACAACCGGATGCCGCGAAGGCGCTGGTCGGTGTCGCGGAACAACAGAAGTTGCGCCATTTCGCGGACCTCGTCCTCGGGGGCGCCGGGGCCGTCGCCCTCGCTGCGCTCCACGTCCGACGCATCGATCGCGGCCGCCGCCATGACGCCCTGCACATCGAGCAGCAGCACGGGCTGCCCGCTGTCGGGAAGCGTCGTCCCGGCATAGAGGCCGGTCGCCATGATGGGAGGGGCGGCGGGCTTGATGACCAGTTCTTCATGGTCGTGGATTGCCGCGACGCTGATCGCATAGCTCTGGCCCTGTCCCGGCCGGACGATCACCACGGCACGCTCGTCGGCATCCTCGTCCTCCCCGGCCTCGCAATCGAGGATCGCCTCAAGCCGCAGCAGCGGGAATTGCTCGCCGCGCACGGTGACGAGTTCGCCGCCGCCGACGCGGTCGATGCGGACGCTGTCGCTGTTTTCGAGCAGGATTTCGCGCACGGCGCCACGCGGAATCGCGAAATACTGCCCCGCCGCACGAACCATCAGCCCGGAAATGATCGTCAGCGTCATCGGCATCCGCAGCACGATCGACAGGCCGCGCCCCTCCTCGTTGCGCAGTTCGACGATGCCGCCGATCTTTTCCAGATTGGCCTTGACGATGTCCATGCCGACGCCGCGCCCCGACACCGAGGTGACCTTTGCCGCGGTCGAAAAGCCGGGACGGAAGATCAGCTCGAGCTTCTGTTTGGGCGTCAAGGCGCGCGCCTCGGCCGCGGATACCAGGCGCGAGGCGACCGCCTTTGCGACCAGCGCGTCCGGCGAGAGGCCGCGCCCGTCGTCGCGCACCTCGATCTCGATCTGGTTACCCGACTGGCGCGCCAGCACCGTCAGGTGGGCGGTGACGCCCTTTCCCGCCGCGACCCGCTGATCGAGCGGCTCGATCCCGTGGTCGATCGCGTTCCGGACGATATGAATCAGCGGATCGCGAATATTCTCCATCATCTCGCGATCGAGTTCGACCTCGCCGCCGCTGGTCGTGAACTGCACCTTCTTGCCAAGATCCTGTGCCAGGTCGCGCACGATGCGCGGCAGCGGCGCGAACAGCTTGTCGATCCGCTGCATCCGCATCTGGCTGACCGACTGGCGCATCGCCGCAATCGAATCGGACAGGCGGTCGAAGGCGGCGACGACCGACGCGTCGACACCGCTCGCGCGCAGCATCCGGCCGAATTCGTTGCGCGCCAGGACGATGTCGGTAACCCCCGTCATCACGCTGTCGAGCAGCGGCAGCGGTACCCGGATCGAACGCCATGCCTGAAGGTCGAGCGACAAATCCTCTTCCTCGAAGCGGTCCGGTTCCCGGTCCGACGGGACCGGCCGCGTCGACGCCGGCGTCTCTCCGGTCCCGGCGAGCGCGTCGATGATCGCGCTGTCGTCGCCTTGCGGTTCGACATCGCTCTTCCCGAGTGCGGCGCAAAGCTCCTGCAGCCGATCCACGACGCCAAGCACCGCGGTCACCAGCGCCGCATCGGCAGCGCGATGCCCCCGCCGCACCTGGTCGAGCGCATCCTCGGCGGCATGGGCAAGCGCGGTGATGCGCGGCAGCGAAAGAAAGCCCGAACTGCCCTTGATGGTGTGGACCGAACGAAAGATTGCATCGAGCCGCTCGCGGTCGGCGGGATCGCCCTCCCAGGCGACGAGCGCACCGCTCGCTTCGGCAAGGATTTCCGCCGTTTCGGCAAGAAAGTCGTTCAGCAGATCGTCCATCGCGGTAACCGGCGCCCCTAATCCAGCCGCCACCATGAAGGACAATGGTTAAGGAGAACTTTACCCGCGACCTTTGAGCACGGCTCCGACAAGCAGCGAACTCGGCGTTTCGCGCGCCAGCATGACCTGCCCCTCGTTCTGCGCCGCCACCGCTTGCACCAGCGCGGCCGGAGCGGTGCGTGACGTCATGGCTGCGCTCGATTCACCGTCCCGCAGGATGCGTTCGACATCGGCGTCGACCAGGATACGCTCGGCCTTGGCGTGGAGGGCGATCTCGATCCCCTCCCCCTGTTTTTCGCACCCGATATCCAGCCGCCCGCCGCGCACCAGCGCGTCGACCAGAATCAGCGCGAGGTTCAGGATGATCTTCACCGCGGGCTTGGGCAGCGGATCGTCGCCGATCATCCAGTTGAGCTCGATCGGCCGGTCCGCCATGATTCCTTCGATCGCCGACTTCGCCTCGGCGGGCGGCACCGCCTCGCCGAACCCGCCTGCCGATCCAAAGGCGAGGCGAAAGAATTTGAGCTTCGCCGCCGATGTCCGCGCGCTCTGTTCGAGCAGGTCGATACAGCGCGCCCGCATTTCGGGGTCTTTTTCGTCGGCCAGCAGTTCGAGACCGTTGGCGAAGGCGCCCACCGGGCTGAGCAGATCGTGACACAGGCGCGAAGCCAGCATGGAGGCGAAATCGACGCGATCATCGGTCATAATATTGGATGGCTCCCCAGCGCGGCGTCCGGACATTTCCGGCCGGGCTCGCTCCTAGGGCAGTCTGGGGCGCGAGGGCAAGGGCGATCCCCCTTGAATTTGGCTGTTTCGGGGCCACATCCCGAGCGATGCAGGGGGACGACGAGATTCTGAGCGTGACGCTGGCGGACGGCGCGGCAGGGCTGCGGCTCGACCGGGCGCTCGCCGAGGCGCTTCCCGCCCTGTCGCGCGAACGGTTGAAGACGCTGATAAAGGGCGGCCGGGTCGCCGATGCGCGGGGTGACATCTTATGGGACCCGGCGGCGAAGGCAGCCGGGTGCGCGGCGCTGGAAATCCGCCTGCCCGCCCCCGCTCCGGCGCATAATGTCGCGCAGGACCTCGATCTCGTCATCGCCTTCGAGGACGAGCATCTGATCGTCGTCGACAAGCCTGCGGGCATGGTCGTCCATCCCGCGGCAGGCAACCTCGACGGGACGCTGGTCAACGCGCTGCTCCATCACTGCGCGGGGCAGCTCTCGGGGATCGGCGGGGTTGCGCGGCCCGGAATCGTCCACCGCATCGACAAGGATACGAGCGGGCTGATCGTCGCGGCCAAGCACGACCGGGCGCATGAGGGATTGGCGAAACAATTCGCCGCGCACAGCATCGACCGCCGCTATCGTGCGCTCGCGACCGGGCGTCCGGTGCCCACGAACGGCACCGTCGACGCCGCGCTCGGCCGTTCGGCCACGAACCGCAAGAAGATGGCGGTGGTCGCTTCGGGGCGCGGTAAGCGCGCGGTGACCCATTACCGCACGGTCGAGGCGCTGAACGGCGCGACCCTGATAGAATGCCGGCTCGAAACCGGGCGGACGCACCAGGTTCGCGTGCACATGGCGCATATCGGACACCCCCTCGTCGGCGACCCGGTGTACGGCCGCGCCCGCAAGCCGTTGTCCGATACACTGAAGGCGCGGAATTTCGTGCGCCAGGCATTGCATGCGGCCCATTTGGGTTTTATTCATCCGGTGACCGGTAACGAAGTCGCGCTCGACAGCGAAATCCCAGCCGATATGCGGGAACTGATCGATGAATTGCGCGTTTAGGTTTCGAATGAAAATCTATTTTGACCGCGGACAGCAACCGCGGCAGGATGATTTCAGGTTTTAGGGAAGACACTCTTTCAATGGCTAACAAGAGCAATGTTCCGGCCGTAGTGCCTGCACTGGGCGGCGAAGCCAGCCTGAACCGCTATCTGGCCGAAATTCGCAAATTCCCGCTCCTCACCCCCGAGCAGGAATATATGCTCGCCAAACGCTTTCAGGAGCATGGCGACAGCGAGGCGGCGGCGCAGCTCGTCACGTCGCACCTTCGTCTCGTCGCGAAGATCGCGATGGGCTATCGCGGCTATGGGCTGCCGGTCAGCGAACTGATTTCCGAAGGGAATATCGGGCTGATGCAGGGGGTGAAGAAGTTCGATCCCGAACGCGGCTTCCGCCTCGCCACCTATGCGATGTGGTGGATTC
>Ga0189279_100180_pt1 | contig 20091 bp, 15 predicted proteins | sample N26B6minimetaG_FD_130324 | JGI IMG/M metagenome (GOLD analysis project Ga0189279, IMG submission 130324) | Marine microbial communities from the Costa Rica Dome - N26 B6 mini metaG | ecosystem: Environmental > Aquatic > Marine > Oceanic > Photic zone | place: Costa Rica: the Eastern Pacific... | reverse complement strand
CGGTCGGAAAGGCCAGGCGCCGCACCGGCGCATCGGGCGCATCGGGAAGCGCGCGCGCGATATAGGCGCGCAGCTCGGCCTCGGCCGCATCGTCGGCCAGAAAGCGGCTGGCATAGACGCAGCCGATACCGCGGCGGTTCGGCAGCGCGATGTCCCAGATCCAGCCCGCCCGGTGCGCGGTCGCGATCGTCTGCGATGCGATCGGCGCCCCCACGGCGGTCGGCACCTGCACCGCGAGCGCGCGATCGTTGAGCAGCACGTCGCTGCGGTCGATCCACGCGGCGCCGCAATGGCCGCCGATCAGCATCGCCGCATGGCCGCTGCAATCGATGAACAGGTCCCCCGCGATCTCGCCATGCGCACGCGTCGCGAGCGCCGCTATGTCGCCCTGCCCGTCCGCGCGGACCCCCGTCACCGTGTCGGCGACGTGCCGCACACCCAGACGCTGCACCGCATGGCGGCGCAGCAGCGCGGCGAATTTTCCGGCGTCGAGGTGATAGGCATAGTTGAGGGCGCCCTGATAGCCCGGCATCGCCCGCTGCCGCGGCGCCAGGTCGCGCGCGCACGCCGCCGCCTGCGCCGTCATCGCCGACGCGAAATCGACCCCACCGCCCGTCTCGGACCAGGCGGCGACCAGAGCGTCCGCCGGCATGGGCGGCGGCGGGGTAAAGGGATGCAGGTAGCGATCGTCGGCGCGGCCGTCGACCCAGCCGTCGAAGCGCGATCCCTGTTTGAACGACCCGTCGCACGCGGCAAGAAATTCGGCCTCGTCGATACCGATCGCAGCCAGCGTCGCGCGCATCGTCGGCCATGTCCCCTCGCCCACCCCGACGGTCGGAATATCGGGCGCCTCGACCAGCGTGACGGACAGGTCGGGCCGCGCGGCCGCGATCCGGCATGCCGACAGCCAGCCGGCGGTGCCGCCGCCCAGGATCACCACGCTCCCGATCGATTGGGTCATCACGATATCCTAGGCGAGCCGCCGCGCCCCGTCACGCAAAAGAGCCGCACCGGGCAAGCGGTGCGGCTCTCTCGCCAGGAGGGCGGCGGAGGAAGCCGCCCGTCGGTCAGAAGTTGAACCGCACGCCCGCCGCATAGCGCGCAAAGCCCGGCGACGCGAAGGTGACGTTGTTGTCGGACCGCTTGTGCCCGCGCCGTCCCTCGCCGGTCAGGTTGATCGCTTCGACGAAGCCGGTCAGCCCGGGCATGAACTCATAGCTCGCGCTCGCGTCGATCTGCCAATACTCCTCGATATAGACCGGGTTCGGCCCGGTCGCGTCGAGGAACTGGTCGCGCCAGTTCCACGCGACGCGCGCCTGGATCGGCCCCTTGTCGTAATAGACCACGGCGTTGGCGCTGTCGCTCAGCCCGGTCAGCGCGAACTGCGCGACCGTCGCGGGCTGCGTATTGTCGAACACCGCATCGCCATCGACGATCGTATAGTTCAGGATCACGCCGAAACCGGTATCCCAGAAGCTGTGCTGAAGCGCGAACTCCCAGCCTTTCAGGAGCGCGGTCTGGTCGCTGTTGATCGGCGTCGTGATCTCGAAATTCACCAGGTCGTCGCCGGCCACGCCATAGATGTCGCCGGTGGTGTAACCGGCGGGATCGGTGCCCGTCGGATTGGTCGTTTCGGGGAAAGTGTCAAAGATATACTGCCGGATATCCGCTGTGCTCGCTCCCGCGCCGAGGGCGGCGATCGCGGCGTCGTACCGGGCGCCGAACGCCGGATGCGTCAGCCCGAACGCATAGGAGTCGACCCGCGTCTGCGCGATGAAGTTCGACACATTCTTGCGGAAATAACCGACCGACACATAGCTCGCCGGCGCGTAATACCATTCGGCGGAGAAATCGAGGTTCTTCGATTTGTACGGCAGCAGTCCCGGATTGCCCTGGTTGCCGGTGCCGCCGCCGATGCGGAAGCCCGGATCGATCGTGCGCCCGCCCTGCAGATTGTCATAGGTCGCACGGGTAATCGTGTGGCTGTACGACGCGCGCAGCTTCACATTCTCGATCGGCTCGATGTCGAAATCGATCGCCGGCAGCCAATTGTCGTAATGCCCCTTGAAGCGCGTGAAATCGCTCTGGTCGGAAAAGAGGACATAGAATTCGTTGGCCGCGCTCCAGGCGGTGCCGTCGGGGATCGGAACCAGCGCCGAGGAATCGATCGTCGTCGTTTCATAACGCAGGCCCGCGGTCAGGTGCGCCGGGTTGCCGAACAGGTCGAACTCGTTGTTCACCTGGATATAGGGCGCCAGAGTCTTTTCGGTCAGGCGGCGATCGGTGGTGAAGGCCGCCAGGCAGCTGTCGGCGCTCGCGGCGCGGTCGCACGTGCCGTACAGGCCGTCGATCAGGTCGACCATCCGTTCGAAATCGAAGGTATAGAAGCTCTGGATCATCGCCGGATCTCCGGCCCCGCCCAGCCCCTTGAACTTGTCCGGCAGCGTGACCAGCGTGAAGATGTCGTCGGGAATGTCCGATGCCGGCCCGGCGCCGCTCCACGTCTCGTTCTGGATGAAGCCATAGGCCGACCGGACATTATTGTCGGTGAACGACACGCCGAAATCGATGCTGTCGAGGAAGCTGCCGCCGTGATCATAATGGCCGCGCAGCTGGATCTGGTCGATCTGGTTGCGGAAATAGGCGTTGCGGAACGCGTTGCCGGTCGGCGTGATCAGCGAAGCGTCGAGCGGATCGATGCCCGGATACATGTCATAGGAGATGATCGGCAATTCGCTGTCGAAATTGATCGTCTGGTCCGACACGCCGAAGATCGCATTGCCGACCGACACGCTCGACCCATATTTGTTGCTCGGCTTCGACGTCGCCGACGAATGGTGATAGTCGAGTTCCATCGTGACGCCGCCCGGCGCCTCCCACGTCAGGTTCGCACCCAGCGAGCGGTTGATGCTGCGGTTCGCGGTCAACGCGCCGCTGTACGACAGGTCCTTGCGTTCGCCGGCCCCGAAATGCTCCGAATAGAAGAGCGGCGCCGCGACCGGGCCGTCGGTCCATGCGCTCGACGTGTCGTTGTGGTTGAACCAGATACCGACGTTGCTGTTCCGCACTTCGACGGTGTTCTGCGAAAAGGTATAATCGATCGTCGCGGTCAGCGAATCGATCGGACGGAATTGCAGCACCGCCTGTCCATTGATGCGCTCGCGATCGATGTCGTTCAGGTTGTACGACCCGTTCTGCGGCACTTCATAGACGTCGCCGTCGTCCGGATGATTGGTGATATTGTCGTATCGCGGATCGCCCGGCTGCGCCAGCGAGCCCCAGTTATTCTCGTTCCCCAGATAGCCGTCGCGCCAGTCGCTGTTGAAGCTGTTGTCGCTCGCCTTGCGGCGCTGGTACGATCCGACGATCAGGATGCCGATGCGGTCGTCGGCAAAGGTGTCGCTGATGATCCCCGAAATCTCGGGCGTGATCGGATTGCCCTGGTTGCGCGAGCTGTCATAGACGCCCTTGACCGCGAAGCTGCCGTTCAGGCCGGGCTTGTCGAACGGGCGCGGGGTGCGGATGTTGATCGCCGACCCGATGCCGCCCGACGGGATCGACGCGCGGCCGGTCTTGTAGACCTCGACCGCCGCCACGCCTTCGGATGCCAGGTTGGCGAAGTCGAACGAACGCGAGGACGGCGGGCTCGCCCCGTCGCCCAGCGACGAGGTCGGCATCTGGCGGCCGTTCAACGTGACCAGGTTGAAGTTCGGGCCGAAACCGCGAACGGTCACGAACGAGCCTTCGCCGCGATCGCGCGCGATCGAAACGCCCGTGATGCGTTGCAGCGATTCGGCCAGGTTGGTGTCGGGGAATTTGCCGATATCCTCGGCAGAGATCGCATCGACCACGCCCTGCCCGTCGCGCTTGATGTCCGACGAGGCCTGCAAGCTCGCGCGGATGCCGGTCACGACGATCGCGTCGCCCTCGGCGACATCGCCGCCGGTTGCGTCCTGCGCCATTGCGGTCGACGCCATGCCCATCAGCGACAATGCCGACGTGCCGACCAGCAATCTGGCGAGCCAAAGCTTGTTGGATGCCTGCACCCCTTGGTCCTCCCCTGTAAAACGCCGCCCGTTTCTTCGCGCGGCTTTCATTGAATGTGAACGTTCACCTAAATGATAACGTTCCCTTTGTCAATCGAGCCGCGCGTGCTTCTGCATACGATTGCGGCGGATGTGATGCAAAAATGCTGCACTGTGGGGTGCAGCAAAAGGTGAGGCTCAGCCGGCGAGAGCGGGGAATCGGGGGGCGCGGCTGACGAGCGCCGGCAGCGGCCGTCCCATGACACCGGTAAACCAGTTTGCCGCATCGATCAGCGCCGGCAGCGCAAGTCCGGTCGCGACCCCGCTGCGGTCCAGCATATAGGCGACATCCTCGGTCGCGACATTGCCCGCGGCACCCGGCGCAAAGGGACAGCCGCCAAGTCCGCCGAGCGAGGCGTCGACCACAGCGGCGCCCTCGCCCACCGCCGCCCAGACGTTCGCCAGCCCCGTGCCGCGCGTGTTATGGAAATGCACCCGCACCGGCAGCGGCGCGATCGCCTCGGCGACGCGTCCTACCGTTTCGGCGACCTGTGCCGGCACCCCGACGCCGATCGTATCGGCAAGCGCGACCTCGCGCGGCGACGCGTCAGCGGCGCGCTTCGCCATTTCGACGACATGCCCGATCGCTATCTCGCCCTCGAACGGACAACCAAAGGCCGTCGCGATCGTGATCTGCGCGCTGCGCCCGGCTGCGGTGGCAAGCCCGACGATCGCTTTGGCGACGTCCAGCGATTCGGCGGCGCTCTGCCCCTGGTTGCGAATCCCGAACGTGTCGCTCGTCACGCACACCGCCCCCAGTTCGTCGATCCGGCCGGTCGCAAGCGCGCGCTCGGCACCGCGGCCATTCAGGACCAGGCCGATATAGGTGACGTCGTCGCGCTCGGGCAGCATCGCGACCAGGTCCTCGGCATCGGCGAGTTGCGGCACGCGCTTGGGATTGACGAAGCTCGTCACCTCGATCCGCCGGGCGCCCCAGGCGATCGCGCGCTCGACCAGGCCGAGCTTGTCGGCGGTCGCGACGACGTCCTTTTCGTTCTGCAGCCCGTCGCGCGGCCCGACCTCGACCATTTCCACACGCTTTTCCGTCGCCATTTCGCTTTCCGCTCCGGTTGCCAATTTAGCAGGTTGCAAATTACATAGCATTCTAAGTATATCATGGCCATATCTTGTGGCGCTTTTGGCCGCATAAAGACGGTATTAGGCGAGATGGACGCCCGAAGGGAGCGATATGACGAACGGGGACGGCAACGCGGGCGCGCTGCAGGGAATCAAGGTCGTGGAACTGGGGCAGCTGATCGCCGGTCCCTTCTGCGGCCAGCTCCTGGGCGACATGGGCGCCGAGATCGTCAAGCTCGAGCCGCCGGGCACCGGCGACCAGATGCGCCACTGGGGCCAGGGCGACCGTCCAAGCTGGTGGCGCGTGATCGCCCGCAACAAATATTCGGTCGCGGTCGACCTGCGCGGTGAGGATGGACAGGCTCTCGCTCGCGACCTGATCGCGAAAGCCGATATATTGATCGAGAATTTCCGGCCCGGCACGCTCGAAAAGTGGAATCTCGACCCCGCCGATCTGCGCAGGACCAATCCGGGGCTGATCGTCGTGCGGGTGTCAGGCTATGGGCAGACCGGCCCCTATTCGCAGCGCGCGGGCTTCGGGGGCATCGGCGAGGCGATGGGCGGCTGGCGCGGCATCGTCGGCTATCCCGACCGGCCGCCGGCTCGCATGGGGGTTTCGATCGGCGACACCCTCGCGGCGACCTATGGCTGCATGGGCGCGCTCGCCGCACTCCATCACCGCAGCCGCACCGGCGAAGGCCAGATCGTCGATTCGGCGCTCTATGAGGCGGTGCTTCAGGTGATGGAGTCGACGGTCGCCGATTATTCGGCGAGCGGTACCAAGCGCCGGCGCACCGGATCGACCCTGCCCGGCATCGCTCCGTCGAACGTCTATCCGTGCCGCGACGGCGAATATCTGATCGGCGCCAACCAGGACGGCGTGTTCGCGCGCCTTGCCGCCGCGATGGGCCGCCCCGACCTCGCGAGCGACGAACGCTATGCCACCCACCGCGCCCGCGGCGCGCGACAGGATGAGCTCGACGCGCTGATCGGCGAATGGACGCGGACGATGACGATCGCCGAACTCGAGGCGAAGATGATCGAGGCGGGGGTACCCGCGGGCCGCGTATTCGACGCCGAGGACATGCTCGCCGACCCGCATTTCGCGGCGCGCGAAGCACTCGTCACCCTGCCCGACGCCGAACTCGGCGACGTCACGATGCAGGGCGTCTTTCCCAAGCTGTCGGCGACCCCCGGCTCGGTGCGCCGCCCCGCCCCGCTCGCCGTCGGCCAGGACACCGAAGAGGTGCTGGCGCGCTGGCTGGGGCGGGAGGCCGGACGGGAGGGCGCGGCATGATCGCGCTCTATGGCGGCCCGACCCCCAATGCGCGCAAGATCGCGATCGCGCTCCTCGAGATGGGGCTCGACTGGCGGCTCGAGCCCGTCGACATCCTTGCGGGCGACCAGCTCAAGCCCGAATTCCTCGCGCTGAATCCCAACAACAAGACGCCGGTGATCGTCGACGACGACGGCCCCCACGGCCCCGGATTCGTGCTGTGGGAAACCGGCGCAATCCTGCTCTACCTAGCCGAAAAGACCGGCCGCTTCCTGCCCGCAGACCCCGCAGCACGAGCAATCTGCTGGCAGTGGCTGATGTTCCAGGTGTCGGGCGTCGGCCCGATGTTCGGGCAAGAGGCACATTTCACCCATTACGCCAGGGACCGGCATCCCTATGCGATCGAACGCTACGGGCGCGAGGTCGACCGGCTGATGATGGTGCTCGACAAGAGGTTGGGCGAGGCCGAGTGGCTCGCAGGCGACGCCTATACGATCGCCGACATGGCCACCCTGCCCTATCTGCGCCGCCAGTTTATCGACAAGGCGGGGCGCTTTCCCAACGTGGAACGCTGGGGCGCGGCGATGCTCGAACGCCCTGCGGTCGCCGAAGGCATGAAGGTCGGCGTCGCGCGCGCCGAAACGATCGAGGGCGGCCTGACCGGCTTCACCGACGAGCACCGCGCGATCCTGTGGGGCGACCGCCAGCACGCGAAGCGTTGATAATCAGGACGGGACAACCTTCCGCCCTGTCACACAGCGACGGCGAGGTGCAGCACGGAGCGCCGAAGTAGGGGCCGCGAGCGAAGGATATGATCGCCCAACGAAAAAGGGCGCTGCGTTGCCGCAGCGCCCCTTCTCGAATCAGGATCCCGAACGGGAGACGGTCTTACTTGATACCGTCGCGTTCCATCCGCTTGCGCTCCATCTTGCGGGCGCGGCGAACGGCGGCGGCGCGCTCGCGCGCACGCTTTTCGCTCGGCTTCTCGTAGTGACGACGCAGCTTCATTTCGCGATACACGCCCTCACGCTGCAGCTTCTTCTTGAGCGCGCGAAGGGCCTGGTCGACGTTATTGTCGCGAACGATGATCTGCATATGCCGTGTCGTCTCCTGTTCGTCCCGATAGCCTTTGGTTTCCGGGAATTTCCGGACCGCCCAAGACCATCGATATTCGGGCAATAAAAAGAGCGCCGCGAAAGCGCGACGTTCCGTTGCAGCGCCACTACCGGGATTCGCGCCGAAATGCAAGCCCTCGCGCGATGGGGCGCTGCCGATCCGCTCGGGCGAACCCGCGCTTCGGCCATATTGTGCGCGCCCCTCGCCTTGTGGCATAGGTAGCAGGACGAAACCGATAGGAAGAGGATCAGCCGATGGCCACCCAGCTCAAGCGCAACAGCAAATATAGCGAAGCCGAATGGACCGCGCGCCAGGAGCTCGCCGCCTGCTATCGCATCTTCGCGATGATGGGCTGGGACGAGATGATCTTCAACCACATCACGGTAAAGGTGCCCGATGAAGAGGGCAGCTACCTGATCAACCCCTATGGCATGCACTTCAGCGAAGTCACCGCCTCGACGCTGATCAAGATCGATATCGACGGCAACAAGGTCGACGAAGACAATCCGTGGCACGTCAACAAGGCGGGCTTTGTCCAGCACAGCCTGTTTCACCGCGAACTGCCCGACGCGCATGCGATCATCCACACGCACACCACCGCGACGATGGCGGTCTGCTCGCTCGAGGGCGGGCTCCAGCCGACCAACTTCTATGCGTGCAACTACATGGGCCAGATCGGCTATCACGACTTCGAAGGCGTGACCGTCCGCGAGGAGGAAGGCGCGCGATTGCTCGACAATCTCGGCGACAAGCGCATCCTGATGCTGCGCAACCACGGGCCCGTCGTGATGGGCAAGACGCTGCCCGAAGCCTTCATCAAATATTGGGCGCTCCAGCGCGCGTGCGAGATCCAGCTTGCGACGATGAGCATGGGCAAGCCGGTGATGATCGGCGACGATGTGGTCAGGGTGCACCAGCGCGACCTCTATCAGGCCCAGATTCCCGGCGGCGCCGGCCGCGCCGAATTCGACGCGATGGTGCGCAAGGTCGACAAGATCGACACGAGCTGGCGTGACTAATCCGCGCGTTCGGCTATTGCGGATCGCATGACGAAATTCTCGGTCAACGACCGCCCGGTCGAATATCGCATGGATCCCGAAACGCCGCTGCTGTGGGCGCTGCGCGACGCGTCGAACCTGACCGGGACCAAATATGGCTGCGGCACCGGCGATTGCGGCGCCTGCACCGTCGATATCGATGGCGAGGCGATCCGCAGTTGCCTGGTCACCATCGCCGAATGCGAAGGGCGGATCGTTACGACGATCGAGGGGCTGTCGCGCGATCGCAGCCATCCGGTGCAACAGGCGTGGGTCGCCGAACAGGTGCCGCAATGCGGCTTTTGCCAGTCGGGAATGATCATGGCGGCGGCGGCGCTGCTGCGCACCAACAGCAACCCGACCGATGCGGAGATCGACGCCGCGATGACCGGCATCTGCCGCTGCGGGACCTACCCCCGCATCCGCACGGCGGTGCGCCGGGCCGGACGCGTGCTGCGCGGCGAGGAACGCATCGCCGCCGCGCCGCCGCCGGGAATCCGTCCCGAGGATGCGGCCCGCGCCGTTCCGGCATTGCGCCCCCCGGCCGGAAGCTGAACCGCAGGCAACATCGCGGTTCAGCACCGACTCATTTTGCCGCTGGTAACACTCTCTTCATAGTCCGGCTGGTCCCTCCAGCCCGCGGACAGGATGGAGACTGGCAGATGAAGAAGCTATTCGGAGGGTTGCTGATGGCGGCAACGATCCTCACCCCCATGACCCCCGCCTTTGCGCGCCCCGACAGCCCGCGCAGCCACAGCGCCGATCGCGGCGAGCGCGGCCACCGTTCGAGTGCGCCGCGCAGCAATCGCAGCGAAGCGCGGCCCGAGCGGTCGTCGCGCCCCGCCTATCAGCAGCGCCGGACCGAACGGCCGCAGACCCAGCAACGCAACGTCCAGCGCCAGGCGGTGCAACGCCCGCAGCGGAGCGGCGACGCAAACCGCTGGCGCGGCAATGATCGGCGCGGCGACCGCACACGCACCGAACAACGCCGCAGCTACGATGGCAATCGCACCCATCGCCAGCAGCAGTGGAACCGCAACCAGGCCGAGCGCCAGCGCTATGACCGCGATCGCCGCGACAACCGCAACTGGAACCGCAACGACCGGCGCGACGATCGCCGATGGGACCGGAACGACCGGCGCAACGACAATCGGTATCGCGACACGCGGCACCGTAACTGGAGCCGCGACTGGCGCCACGACCGCCGCTACGACTGGCGCAACTACCGCAACGCGCACCGCAGCTATTATCGCCTGCCGCGCTATTATTCGCCCTATCGCAACCGCGGCTATACCCGCTTCAGCATCGGCTTCACGCTTGGGTCGCTCTATTATGGCCAGCGGTACTGGATCAACGATCCCTGGTATTACCGCCTGCCGCCGGCCTACGGCAATTATCGCTGGGTGCGCTATTATGACGACGCGCTCCTCGTCGACGTCTACTCGGGCCGCGTGGTCGACGTGATCTACGATTTCTTCTGGTAATATTCCTTTCGGTTACCGGAAGCCTACTGGAGGGTCGGCCCCGTGCCGGCCCTTCTTTTATGTCCTTGCCCTCCCCGTCCCGACGCGCCACCATCGCGGCCGACAACAGGGGGGAAAGCCAATGCGTACAGGGTTCATGCTCGCCGCTGCCGCGGCGCTGGCCGCCTTCGCCGGGGGCGACGCCCGGGCAAAAACGACGGTCATCTATGCCGGCCATCTGATCGCCGACGCCGACAAGCCCGCGCAGGGCCCGTCGACGATCGTGGTGATCGACGACCGCATTTCGTCGATCGCGCCCGGCCGCGCCGCCGCGCCCGCGGGGGCAGAGGTCGTCGATCTCGGCGACAAGACGGTGCTTCCCGGCCTGATCGACCTTCACGTCCACCTCACCGGGGATCCGGGCGGCGACTTCCGCAACGACGCGGTCGACCCCGACGAATGGGGCGTCGTCGTCGGCGCCAAGAATGCGCGGCTGACGCTCAGGGCGGGCTTCACCACGGTCCGCGAAGCCGGTTCGGCACAGTATACCGCTTTTTCGCTGCGTCGCGGCACCGCCGAGGGTCTGATCGATGGCCCGCGGATCGTCGCCGCCGGACCGCCGCTCTCGATCGTCGGCGGTCATGGCGACACCACGGGCTTCCGCGAGGATATCCATGCCGTGCTCGACCAGGGCTATACCTGCACCGGTGCGGTCGAATGCGCCGAAAAAGTCCGCAAGGCGTCGCGCGCCGGCGCCGACGTCATAAAAATCACCGCGACCGGCGGCGTCCTGTCGCAACAGGGCCGCGGACTCGGCGCGCATTTCACCAACGCGGAAATGGAAAGCATCGCCGAAACCGCGCATTCGCTGGGCCTCAAGGTCATGGCCCACGCCCACGGCGCGCGCGGTATCGAAGCCGCCGCCGCGGCGGGAATCGACAGTATCGAGCATGGCACCTTCGCCGACGACGCGGCACTCGCGGCGATGAAGGCGAAGGGCACCTACCTCGTCCCGACGCTGATGGCGTTCGAGGGGGTGCGCGAGCGGCTCGGCAAGGGAATCTATACCCCCACCGTCGAGGAAAAGGTCCGCATGACGCTTGGCAAGGTCGGGCAGGCAGTCGGCAAGGCCAAGGCGCTCGGCGTTCCGATCGCGTTCGGCACCGACGCCGGCGTGTTCGAACATGGGCGCAATGCGGGCGAATTCGCGCTGCTCGTCAAGGCCGGGCTGACCCCGCGCGAGGCGCTGGCGAGCGCGACCAGCGTCGCGGCACGCCTGCTGTCGATGGAGGATCAGATCGGTCGCCTCGCACCGGGTCTGTCGGCCGACATCATCGCGGTGTCGGGCGATCCGCTGTCGGATGTGACGACGCTGGAAACGGTCGACTGGGTGATGGCGCGCGGCCGGATCGCCGACTAGGGCCCCGCCCCTTAGGCCGCGCGGCCGATCGCGGGGCGCGGGGCGGCGGGCCTCGCCCCATCGCCCTTGCCGATCAGCGTGTCGAGGTCGACCGCCGCGGCGAACTGCACCCCGACCCGGTTTTCGTGCGACCAGCGCGCCCGCGCCTCGACCACCAGACCGGGCCCGAAGGCCAGCGTCATCGGCGTATCCGCCGGCACGTTCCACAACCCTTCGACCAGCGCGCCGCCCGACGAGACGTTGCGCACGATCGCTTCATAGCAATAGCCGCCGCTCGTCACTTCGATCGTCCGCAGGATATGCCGCCGCGGCGCCCGGGCGCTCTTGTATCCGCGGGCGACGACCCGCCCGTCATCCTCGGCGATCAGCTCGAGCACTTCGGCAAGGTCCATCGGCTTGCCATAGATATAGCCCTGGACATGGCTGCATCCGAGCCGGCGGACGAGCGCCAGGTCGTCGTGCGTTTCGACGCCCTCGGCGGTGGTTTCCATGTCGAGCGCGGTGGCAAGGCCGACGATCGACGAAATGATCGCCGCGTTCATGCTGTTTGTGTCGGCCGCTCCCAGCACGAAGCTCTGGTCGATCTTGATCTTGTCGAACGGCGCCTTCTTCAGATAGCCGAGCGCCGAATAACCGGTGCCGAAATCGTCGAGCGCCAGCCGCACGCCGGTGCGCTTCAACCGCTGGAACATCGCCAGATTCTCGGGGCTTTCGTCCAGGAACACGCCCTCGGTAATCTCCAGTTCGAGCTGCGCGGGCTCGATGCCCGATGCCGACACCGCGCTCAGGATCGTCGCGGGCAGCTTTTCGTTGCCGAACTGCCGCGGAGAGACGTTGACCGCGACGCGATAATCCGGCCCCAGACGCGCGATCGCATCGCACGCGGTGCGGATGATCCATTCGCCGATCGGGACGATCAGATTGGATTCCTCCGCGACCGGGATGAACTTCGACGGGCTCACCACGCCGCCGTCGGCGCGCCGCCAGCGGATCAGGGCCTCGAAGCCTGTGATCTTCTCGCGCTCCACGTCGACGATCGGCTGATAGTGCAGCGTCAGCTCGTCCTTCGCCAGCGCGTCGCGCAGCGCGTCCTCGATTGCCTTGCGCTCGCTCGCCTGGTTGTGCATCGCGTCGGCATAAAAGCGGTACACGCCTCGCCCGGCATCTTTTGCGGCGTACAGGGCAAGGTCGGCGTTGCGCACCAGCGACGCCCCGCTCAACCCCTCGCCGTTCGACACCGCGATGCCGACCGACGAGCCGATCCGCACCTGCTCGCCCTCGATCGCAAAGGGCTTGGCCAGGCTCAGGATGATAGCATTGGCGATGCTCGCCAGCTTTTCGGGCTGGGTGATCTGCGGCAGCACGATCTGGAATTCGTCGCCGCCCAGGCGGCCGACCTGCCCCTTGTCGCCGATGATCTGCGTCAACCGTCCCGCGGCCTGCTGGAGCAGCTGGTCGCCGACCGGATGGCCCAGCGTATCGTTGACCGCCTTGAACCGGTCGAGGTCGAGCAGCAGCAGCGCGCACGGCTGCGCCTGCCCCATGTGATTCTTCAGCGCGCGGTCGAGCAGGTCGGTGATGTGGAGGCGGTTCGCCAGCCCCGTCAGCGTATCGTATCGGGCGAGCTGGTTGATCTCGCGCTCGGACCTCTTCTTTTCGGTCAGGTCGGTGCCGCTTCCGCGAAAACCCTGGAAATTGCCTAGCGCATTGCTGATCGGATGGCCCGAAATCGACCACCAGCGTTCTTCGCCGGGCACCGCCGCCTGCACCGTCAACTCCTTGAACGGCGTCCGCGACGACAGGCTGAACCCCAGCGTCCGCTCCTCATTGTCTTCCTTGCCGACGCGCTTGCGGATGATATCGGTAAAGGGGCGGCCGAGCAGCTCGGGCATCGGGCGTTCCAGCTTGGCGGCGATGGTCGGCGAGATATAGACAAGCTGCCCATAACGGTCGGTTTCCCAGAACCAGCCACGCCCTGCGCGCTCGAAATCGCGTACGAGGTTCAGCGCGCGTTGCTGTTCGCCCACCGCAATGCGCCCGGCGCGGGTCGCGCGGCGCTGATGCCGGATATCCTCGCGCATCATCACGACCAGCAGGCCGAGAAACATCATCCCGGCGATGGCGAACGGCCACGACGCGATCCCGATCGCGCCGCCCAGTGCGGTCGCGCCGGCAAAGGCGAAAAAGGCCGGTCGCGTGATCGACGACGCCGACGCCGCGACCAGGATCGCGCCCAGCTGGATCGCGGTGAAGGCGTCGAAATACTGACGCTTTTCCGGCACCGCGACCGCGGCGAACAGGACCGCCGAACTCAGCAGCGTCCCCAGGGCGATCAGCGGCAGTGCCAGCATCGCCGGCCTCCGCAAGCGTCGGACCGCATGGCCGGGGCGGGTCCGGACGAGCTGGCCGGCGACTGTCAGCACCAGGTCGCACGCCCCGCCCGCGACCATCGCGGCAAGGCTCCAGCCCGACGCGAGGAAGCCCGCGACACCCGGAAAGACGGCAAAGGACAGAAAGGCGAGCACGCGCGCGATCAGCACATAATGCCACAATTGGGCGACGCGCAGCAGGCGCGCGATAAAGATCGGCGAATCGAACAGCGTTTCCTCGCCGTCCGCCGTTCGCGCGACCGATCGCAATATCGTCTCCTTGCCCCCCAAAATCCGGTATTCCCTGCTGTTCGCAACGGGTTGCAGCCCTGTCAGAAAGGGGTTTCCAAATCCTTATGTCCAAAGGATGAATCGCCCCGTTTCTGTGCCATAATGGACGATGACAGAATCAGGGGTTCGCCATGATCCTCCCTGTCGCACAGCGATGGGAAGGCGGCAGCCCGCGGGGCCGACGCAGGGGCCGCCAGTGAAGCGCGCGTCCGTTCCGACGGAAGGACTTTGGTTTCGCTTCGCAACTTGTTATGCAGGCGCCATGCCCGCCGTTCGCCTCTTGCCCCCCGACCGCTTTTTCGACCGCGCCGAATGGGCGGCGATCACCCGTGCCTCGCGGTGGCGCGGCCTTTGGCTCGTCGCGCATGCCTGGATCGTCAGTATCGCGCTCGTCGGCGTCGCGGCCTGGTCGCACAATCCGGCGGCGTGGTTGCTCGCGATCGTCTTCGTCGGCGGGCGCCAGCTCGGGCTCGCGATTCTGATGCACGACGCCGCGCACGGCGCGCTGCATCCGAACCGCAAGATCAACAATTTCCTCGGTCAGTGGCTGACCGGCGCGGCGACGGGCTCGGACCTGATCGCCTATCGCACCTATCACCTCCAGCATCACAAATACACGCAGCAGGCCGAAGATCCCGACCTGTCGCTCTCGAAGCCCTTTCCCACGACGCGCGCAAGCCTGTGGCGCAAGGCGGCGCGCGACCTGACCGGCCGGACCTTCGCGAAGCAGCGCGCGGCGCAGGTCCGCTACGCGCTCGTCGGCCTGAAGGCGATGCTGCGCGGCGATAACCCGGGCGGGCGCGGCGGCACCCGCGCGGGGACGCCGTTCAACAGGCAGTCGGACGACGGCATGACGTCACCGACCGCCGACCTCGCCGGAGCGATGGCGGTGACGCGCGCGTTCGGGCGCTTCCTGCTTGTTCAGGCGGTGCTGCTGTCGACCTCGCTGCTGCTCTATGGCTGGACGCCGTATCTGCTCTGGCTCGCAGGGCTCGCAACGAGCTTTCAGCTCTATCTGCGCATCCGCAACATCGCCGAACATGCCTGTACGACGACGGGCAGCGACGATCCCTTCACCCACGCGCGCACCACCCGCGCGAACTGGCTGGAGCGCGCGACGGTCGCTCCATATTGGGTGAATTACCATGCCGAACATCATCTGTTCATGGGGGTGCCCTGTTATCGCCTGCCCCAGGTCCACGCCGCGCTCGGCCGCGCCGGCAAGCACGAATCGATGACGATCGCGCCGGGCTATGCCGCCGTGCTGCGACAGGTCACGGCAAGGGGCTAAGCGGTCACGCGTCGGCGACGAAACGCGCGCCCGCGCGGTCCTTCACCGTCGTCGCGGGGTCGAAAATCATCCCGTTCATCGCGACATAGACGCCGGGCGGCAGCGTCTGCACCGCCGCGAGCGCAAAGCCGACGTTGAACTCGGCATCGCTCGCGCGCACCGACGCGGGCTGCATCGCACCGGTCATCACGATCGTCTTGCCGGGGATCGACTGGAGGACGCGCCCCGTCGTCACCATCGTGTCGGTGCCGTGGGTGACCAGGATATGCGCGGCATCGCTTGCCGCCACCGCGGCGCGGATCGCCTCGCGATCGGCGTCGTCCAGTTCCAGACTGTCCTTGCGCATCAGTTGCGTCACCCGATGCGGGACGAGGACATTATTCTCGCGCAGCATGTCTGGGATCGCCGCGGGGCCGATCTGGAATTCGCTCAGCGCGTCGAAATAGACCTTGTCTATCGTGCCGCCGGTGGTGAAGATTTCGATCACGTCGCTCATGCCAATGCCTCGGCGATCAGCCGCCGCGTATTGTCGACCCCGAACAGCGCGATGAAGCTGCCCATGCGCGGCCCGGCGCTCGACCCGAGCAACGTCTCGTACAGCGCCCGGAACCAGTCGCGCAGATTGTCGAAGCCATAGGCTTCGTCCTTGCCGATCTCGTACACGATATTCTGGATATCGTCGGCCGACGCATCGGCGGGCAGCGCCGCGAGCTTGGCGTCGAGCGCCTTCAGCGCCGCGCCCTCGCCGCCTTGCGGCTTCCGGCGCTTCAGCGTCGGCGCGACATAGTCGCGATTATACGCCATCGCATTGTCGATCAGCCGGTCGAGTTCAGGCCAGGTCGCCGCATCGGCGCCCTCGACATACTGGCCCAGATAGCGCCAGATCTGGTCCTTCGACGCATCGGCCCCCATCACCCCCACCAGGTTGAGCAACAGCCCAAAGGTCACCGGCAGCACCGCGTCCGGCACATCCTCGCCGCGCGCGACATGGACGTGGTGCACGGGGTTGCCCAGCTTCTTGTCGGGCTCCTGCGCCGGGTAAGTGCCGCGCATCTGCAGATATTCGTCGACCGCCTTCGGGATCACGCCGATGTGGAGCTGCTTCGCCGCCTTCGGCTCGCGATAGGCGTAAAAGGCCAGGCTTTCCTCGCTGCCATAGCTCAGCCATTGCTCGATCGACAGGCCGTTGCCCTTCGACTTCGAAATCTTCTCGCCCTTTTCGTCGAGGAACATCTCGTAGATCAGTCCCTCGGGCTTGCGCCCGCCGAGCGCGCGCGCGATCTTGCCCGACTGGATGCCGCTGTCGGTCAGATCCTTGCCGTACATCTCGTAATCGACGCCCAGCGCGACCCAGCGCATCGCCCAGTCGACCTTCCATTGCAGCTTTGCGCCGCCGCCGAGGATGCTGTGCGTGATCGTCTCGCCCTCATCCTCGAACGACACGAGGCCGGCGTCGGCATCGACGACGGTGACGGGCACCTGAAGCACTATCCCCGACTTCGGGCTGACCGGCAGGATCGGCGAATAGGTCGCGGCGCGCTCGGCACGCAGTGTCGGCAGCATGATGTCCAGAATATCCTGATTGTGGCGCAGGACCGTCTTCAGCGCCGCGTCGAACGCGCCCGCGCGATAGCGTTCGGTCGAACTGACGAACTCGTAATCGAACCCGAAGCGGTCGAGAAATTCGCGCAGCATCGCATTGTTGTGATGGGCGAAACTTTCATATTTGCCGAACGGGTCGGGGATCGCGGTCAGCGGCTTGCCCAGATATTCGCGCAGCATTTCGGGCTGCGGAACATTGTCGGGGACCTTGCGCAGCCCGTCCATATCGTCGCTGAATGCCACGAGGCGCGTCGGCGCGCTCGCCCCCGATTCCTTGGCGGTGAGTGTTTCATAGGCGCGCCGGACCATCGTCGTGCGCAGCACTTCGTTGAAAGTGCCGATATGCGGCAGGCCCGACGGACCATAGCCGGTCTCGAACAGCACCGGCTCGCCGCCGGGCTTGCCTTGCGGATAGCGTTTGACCAGCTTGCGTGCTTCCTCGAACGGCCAGGCCTTGGACGTTTGCGCGGGTTCGCGCAGCGACGGGAGGAGGTGCGTGTCGGTCATGGCGCGCGCCATAGCGGCATGCGGCGGCGAATCGAACCCCAAATCGCGCACCGCGCCCGCCGCGATCATGGTTACCGGAAATTTACCATGTCGGGCCTAGCATCGCCGCATGACCAGCATGCCGCCCCGCCGTCCGCGCACCCATCGCCGCACCGCCGTCGATCTCGACGTGACGGTGAACGGCGTTCTCAACCATATCGAGGGCCGGATCGCCGACCTGTCCGAAGGCGGCGCGCGCATCGACGGGGCGAGCCTTCCCGAACGGTCGCGCTGCGAAATCCATTTCGCGGGCCAGGTCGTCTATGCCGTGGTGATGTGGTCCGAACACGACCGAATGGGCGTCCGCTTCCCCTACGATCTCACGCACGGCCCGCTCTACCGAGCCCTCGAACGCGCCCGCCAGGCGACCGCGACGCCCCCGATGCCCGCCTTCCTGAGCCAGCGCCACGCCGGCTTCGGGCGCCGCGGGTTAAACTGAATCCACCAACCCCGTTCGCCCTGAGCTTGTCGAAGGGCCGTCCTTTTTAATACACCGCTGAGATGAGCTTCTGGGCCTATATGCTCCACTGCCGGGGCGGAGCATTCTATGTCGGGCACACCGATGACTTGCAGCGGCGTGTCGCCGAACATGAATCCGGCTTGATTGCCGGCTTCACCGCCGACAAGCTTCCTGTCGTGCTGGTCTGGAGTCAAGAATTCCCAACCCGCATCGAAGCTTTGGAAGCGGAACGCCGGATCAAGGGTTGGAGCCGCGCGAAGAAAATGGCGTTGATCAGAGGAGATTGGGACAAGATCTCGACCTTGGCAAAAGCGAAGAACGGTCCTTCGACAAGCTCAGGACGAACGGATTAGAGGAGAGGATATACCGGCGAGATATCTTGCCGCGTTCGCCTTTTGTCCCTAGCGTGGCGCGATGGCGCCCGATCCGCTCTCCCTTCCCGCGATCCACGCGAGCCACGTCGGCATCTGGCTGTCCGATGCCGCCGGCCGGGTACAGCGCGTCGGGCGCGGCGAAGCGATCGCGGCGGTCGCGGCAACGCCGCACCTGCTGCTCGGCGCGCCGCTGACCGGCGACCGGCTCGGCTATCCCGAGCTGTCGGGGCTCGACCTGCTCGAGCTTTTCGCCTTCCTCCATCCCGCGCGCTTCGCGGTGCCGACGCCGGCCGGACTCGCCGCCGCGCTCGCGCTGGCCCCGCCCACGAGCGAAGAGGCCGTCGCCGCTTTCCTGCCGCGCGCCGCCGCCGCGATGCTCGGCGCGCTCGACGATCCCGACTGGCCCGAGCGCGAGGGCGCGTGGCACGGTCTTCAGTCGCTCGCGCGCCAGCGCTGGCCGTGGGCGCCGCTCGTCCAGCCGCGCCTCGACGCCCCCGAGACATCCGACCGCTGGCTGTTCGCGCGCCTGCCCGAGTGGGAGGAAGCGCCCCCGCGCCCGCAGCCGCGTCAGGTGACGCTGAACGCCGACGACGTCGTCGCGCGTCTCGACCGGCTGACGGGCGACGGGGCCGAGCGCCGTCCGGGCCAGCGCGACTATGCCCGCACCACCGCGACGGTCTTCGCGCCGCGCCAGCGCAAGGATGCCCCGCAAATGCTGGTTGCAGAGGCGGGGACCGGGATCGGCAAGACCCTCGGCTATCTCGCGCCGGCGAAACAGTGGATCGACCAGGCCGCAGGCAGCATCTGCATCTCGACCTTCACCAAGGCGCTGCAACGCCAGTTGGCGCGCGAAACCGAACGCCTCTACCCCGACCCGCAGGTTCACCGCGAAAAGGTCGTGGTGCGCAAGGGGCGCGAAAACTACCTCTGCCTGCTCAACCTGGAGGACGCGCTGCAAGGCGGTTTTTCGGGCCGCGCCGCGATCCTGGCGCAACTCGTCGCGCGCTGGGCGGCGTATACGCGCAACGGCGACATGATCGGCGGCGACCTGCCCGGCTGGCTCCCCGCGCTCTTTCGCCGCAACGGCACCACCGCGCTGACCGACCGCCGCGGCGAATGTATCTATGCGGGCTGCCCGCATTTCCGCAAATGCTTCATCGAACGCTCGACCCGGGCCGCGGCGCAGGCCGACATCGTGATCGCCAACCACGCGCTGACGATGGTGCAGGCGGCGCGGCCGCGCCCAAATTCTCAGGATGGGGGCGCCCCCGCGACGCGGCTGATCTTCGACGAGGGACATCATCTGTGGGACGCCGCAGATTCGATGTTCGCCACCGCGCTGACCGGACAGGAAGCGGTCGAGATCCGCCGCTGGGTCCTCGGCCCCGAAGGAAAGTCGCGCGGGCGCCGCCGCGGGCTCGCCGCGCGCCTCGCCGACGTCGCCAGCTATGACGAGGCGGGCGACAAGGCGATCCAGGCGGCGATCCAGGCGGCGGGCGAGCTTCCCGGCGACGGCTGGCTCGGCCGCCTCGCCGAGAATCAGCCCTGGGGCGCGATCGAACGGTTGCTCGCCGCGGCGCGCGGGCAGGTCTATGCACGCAGCGCCGATCCGAAGAGCGCCGACGGCGGCTATGGCCTCGAAACCGAGCTCGCGGACCCCGAACCCGACCTCGTCGCCGCCGCG
>Ga0189279_100179_pt1 | contig 20149 bp, 16 predicted proteins | sample N26B6minimetaG_FD_130324 | JGI IMG/M metagenome (GOLD analysis project Ga0189279, IMG submission 130324) | Marine microbial communities from the Costa Rica Dome - N26 B6 mini metaG | ecosystem: Environmental > Aquatic > Marine > Oceanic > Photic zone | place: Costa Rica: the Eastern Pacific... | reverse complement strand
GCCGTCGGCGAACCCGTCGCGCCGATGGGTCCCGACGACGCCGGCCTGGCCATAGGCTTCGAGCCGGAAGCCGGCGGGCAGCGCGACGCCGCCCACCCCGCCCGCGACCATCGCGGCGAGGGCGGTGCGCCCGCCCGGCCCGGCTGCGAGGCGCTGTTCGATCGCCACATCGACCGGCACGCCGGCGAAGGGAGCAAAGGCGGCGCCAAAGGCGACGTCGCGCTCCCGCGGACGACCGAGCGCCAGCGTCGCCCGGCCATAGGCGCGCAGCCGTCCGTTCGCCGCCAGTCCGCGCGCGATGCGCAACCCCGCCTGGCTGCCGCCGATCTGTCCCGCCGCCGCGATCCCGTCGGGCGCTCCGCCCCCGCGCGGGCGCAGATAGACCCACCCCGACGCCTGCCATCCGGCAAAGTCGCGCCGTATCCAATAGGGTGCGCCCGCGGCGGGCACCGCCGTATCCGCGCGTTTCGGCAGGCGCCAGTGCGCCGACGAGGGCGGCAGCGCGGCGACGGGCCGGCTCGCCGCGATCGGCGCGAGCAGCCGGTCGAGCAGCGCGAGCCGCATTATATGGCGGGCGCTACCGCCGGTGTCGGACGCGACCGGGGGGCGATGCACGCTCTTGCGATGCGACGGGCCGGGCCGCTCCCATCCGCGCGCGGGGATGGCCGACGCCAGGATGGGAACATCGCCGGCCTCCGCGGATATGGCGACAGGCGGCAAACCCCAGGGGGCCGACGGCCGCATCGGCGGCGGCGCGCCCGCCCCCCATGTCGCGATCACCCGCAGCAGCGCCCAGCCGCCGAGGCAGAAAAGCAGGAAGCGCAGCGCCGGCGCCTCGCGATGCGCGCGCGCGCCCGATGCCCGTATCATCATGGCAGCGGCACCATGATCGATACCGGCCGCGCCTCGACGTCGCCGACGCCATGCTCGGTCTTGTCCCACACGACTTCGCCCGACCGCAGCATCCGGCTGTACAGGCCGACCGCGCGCCACGCGGCAAGAATGGCGATTACATTGGCGACGAAGGCGCGCGGAATCGCCATCGCCCCCGCGCGCAGCCCGTACCAGCGCGCGGTGAAATGGCTGCGCATCCCGAGCCGCCAGAGCAGCAGCGCCGCGTCGACGCCGAGCAGCAGGCGCATCGCATCGCTCATCGGGGGCATCGGCCAGCCAAGCCACGTCTGTCCCAGCCATCCGATGCCGGTCAGCACCAGCGCCAGATAGGAGGCAAGGACGACCAGCGCCGCCAGCGGCGCGCGGCGATCACGCCACAGCATCCACCGCGCCGCGCAGCCCCGCGCCGATGCGCCGCGCTCGGCAAGGTCGAGCCAGCCGAGATGGTCCCACGCCTCGAGCGCGATTCCGGCGATCCAGCGCGCCTTCTGCCGGACCGCGGGTTCGACCTGTCCCGGAAATTCCCCGCGAGAGGCGATGCGGTCGCCGCGCGCGCCGGTGGCGCTGACGAAGGTCGCGCTCAGGCCATAGGCGCCGATCAGCATCCCGACCTCATAATCTTCGGTCAGGCTGTCGGCGCGGAACGGCAGGCCGCCGCGATGCAGCGCGAGCAGGGTCAGCGCGTCGCGCGACAGCGCACAGCCGACCCCCGCGGAGGGAAGCGGTACGCCGAGCCGCGACCGCACGACCAGTTCCTTGCCGTGCGCCTCGGCGAACTCGTCGCCATAATGCGCGCCGACCCATCGGTCGTGCGCGATCGGCATGACCGGGATCTGGACCATGGCATGCCGCGCCAGCTCGACCCGGAACAGCGCCAGCTCGTCGGAATGCACATGATCCTCGGCATCGTGGAGGATGATCGCGGCATAACGCCGTCCCTCCGCGCGTTCGTCCTCGCCCAGCGCGGCCCACAGGCGATTGAGATTGTCGCCCTTCGTCGTCGGCCCGTCGCTGTCCCCGACCACCAGCCGCAACCGCGGGTCGCGCGCGACCGCAGGCGACACCGCGAACAGCGTCGCGACATCGTTGGGATAGCAGCCGATATAGAGCCGGAAATCCTCGCCGTCCCACGCCGCCAGCGTCCGCCGCAGCATCGCCGGCAGGACCGCCGCTTCGCACCAGGCGGGAACGAAGATCGCGAAGCGCCCGGCGACCGGCGACGCGGCGGCGGTCCCAGCAGGGGTCCGCCCGCGCCGCATCGCGAGCCACACGGCGTCGAGAAGGAGGTCGTCGAGCCCGACGAGCAGCACGCCGATCGCCGCGAACAGCATCAGCTCATGCCCCGCGCCCTGGACCAGCCAGAGCAGCCATTCGGTTGCGAGATCCACCCGGTCGCCCCCGCTCCCCACCGCGACCGCCCCGGCCGCATCTGCTTCCCAAGGGGTAAAGGCTGAAACCCGTTTGTAAAGGTGACGAAGCCCGGTTGGGACGTTAAGAGGACGACCAATTAGAACCAGAATGACAGGATTACAGACTTCATGGCTCTCAGTTCGCCCCGTTCCGCCCTGCGCGACTTCCTCGAAAGCGAGAGCGCCGGGGGCATGCTGCTGATCGCCGCGGCGGCGCTGGCGATGGTGATCGCGAACAGCACGCTTGGCGACCTCTATCACGACGCGATCCATGCGGTGACCGGCCCCGTGCTGACCGACAAGCTCGGTCCGATGACGGTCCACCTGTGGATCAACGACGGGCTGATGGCGATTTTCTTCCTGCTCGTCGGGCTCGAAATCAAGCGCGAGTTCGTCGACGGTCGTCTTGCCAGCTGGGACCGGCGACGGCTGCCGATGATCGCCGCGGCGGCGGGGATGATCCTTCCGGCGATCCTCTACATGGCGTCGGCCGGCAGCACGCCGGGCCTCGCGCAGGGCTGGGCGATCCCGGCGGCAACCGACATCGCGTTCGCGATCGGCGTCCTCGCGCTGCTCGGCAAGCGCGCGCCGACCTCGCTCAAGCTGTTCCTCGTCACTGTCGCGATCGTCGACGACATGGGCGCGGTGGTTATCATCGCGCTGTTCTACACAGCAAAGATCAACCTGATGGCGCTCGGCGGCGCGGCGGCGATGCTCGTCGTCATGTTCCTGTGCAACCGTATGGGGCTGAAGAGCCTGATCGTCTATCTGCTGATGTTCCTGCTTCTGTGGTATGCGATGCTGCTCTCGGGCGTCCATGCAACAATCGCCGGCGTCCTCGCGGCGATGACGATCCCGCTCGAAAAGACGCCGGGCGCGCCCGACAGCGCGACCTCCCCCCTCCATCGGCTCGAACATGCGCTGCATCCGTGGGTCGCCTTTGCGATCGTGCCGCTGTTCGGCTTCGCCAATGCCGGGGTCGACATCGGCGGCCTGACCGCCGAGCAGATTTTCGCGCCGCTGCCGCTCGGCATCGCGCTCGGCCTGTTCCTCGGCAAGCAGATCGGCATCTTCGGCAGCGTATGGCTCGCCGTGAAGCTGGGCATCGCGGGCAAGCTGCGCGGGGCGACCTGGCTGCAAATCTATGGCGTCGCGGTGCTCTGCGGCATCGGTTTCACGATGAGCCTGTTCATCGGCGGGCTCGCCTTTCCCGGCAAGCCGCTGCTGGTCGAGGAAGCCAAGATCGGTATCCTGATGGGATCGCTGCTCGCGGCGCTGACCGGCTATGCGGTGCTGCGGTTCGCGCCGCTGCATCCGCGGCACCACGAGGTCGAGACCGAATCCGATGGTGAGATCGGTGCTGACGGCGACGTGCGCGACACGTCGGAGGCCAAGGGAAGCGCGACCGCCTGATGCGCCGCGCGGCGGCCCTGCTTCTGCTGGCGACGGCGGCAGCGGCGACGCTGTCGGGCTGCTATGCCTTCGATCCCGAGATGCGGCGCTATGTCGCCGAACGGAAGGCAAGGGAACGCGCGGCGGCGTCACCCGCCGCCGCCGATCCCGCCCCGACGCCCGACCCCGCGCCGGCGACGCCCGCTGCCATGCCCCGGGACTGGCCGCTCACCGCACCAAAGGTCGACACGCCGGCCGCGACGGCGGCGCACGATACGCTAAAGGACGTAGCCGCCGCCTATCTGATCCTCACGCTCGAGGTCGGCGCGCACGAGCAGGGCTATATCGACGCCTATTACGGCCCGCCCAAGCTGATCGCCGACGCCCTGACCTCGCCGCGCAGCGTGCCCGTCCTCCAGGCCGAGGCCCGGCGGCTGATCGGCAACCTCGACGCCGCGGCGCCGAATCTCGCCGACCGGATCGAGCGGCGCCGCGCCGCTTTCCTGCGCGCCCAGCTCGTCGCCGCCGAGACGCGGCTGATGATGATGCAGGGCCGGCGCTTTCCCTTCGCCGAAGAGGCCGAACGCCTGTTCGGGGTGCGCCCCGAGCTGAAACCGCTCGCCAGCTATGATGCCGAGCTGGCAAAGATCGCCGCGCTCGTGCCCGGCGACGGCCCGCTCGCCGACCGCGTCGAGGCCTGGCTCGACCGCTTCACCATCCCCAAGGACCGGCTCGAAACGGTGTTCGACGCCGCCATCGCGCGCTGTCGCGGCCGCACCGCGGCGCAGGTGGCGATGCCTGAGGGCGAGAATTTCGTGATGCAGTTCGTCACCGGCAAGAGCTGGAGCGGCTACAATCATTATGTCGGCGCCTATACGAGCATCATAGAAATCAACACCGACCTGCCGATCCGCCTGTCGCGCGCGCTCGATCTCGGCTGCCACGAAGGCTATCCCGGCCATCACCTGTTCAACATGAAGATCGAGGAACAGCTGGTAAAGGCGCGCGACTGGCTCGAATTCAGCGTCTACCCGCTCTACAGCCCGCAAAGCCTGATCGCCGAGGGCAGCGCCAACTACGGCATCGACCTCGCCTTCCCGGGCAAGACGCGCCCCGACACCGAGCGCGACGTGCTGATGCCGCTCGCCGAGATCGAGACACCGAAGGACGACCGCTACTGGCAGCTTCTCGACGCGATGAAGGCGCTACAGGGCGCACGGCTGACGATCGCGCAGCACTATCTCGATGGCGAGATCGACAGGCCGACCGCGATCGCGCTCACGCAGAAATACCAGCTCGTTTCGCGCGAGCGCGCCGAAAAATCGATCGCCTTCACCGAACAATATCGCAGCTACGTCATCAACTATGCTATCGGCGAGGCGATGGTGAAGGATTATCTCGAACGCGGCAAACCCGACCGCGACGAAATCTGGCGGCGCTTTTCGCTGATGCTCAGCGAGCCGACGCTGCCCGCGGACCTGCTCGCACCATGAGCAGCGCCGCCGCCGTCCTGTGGCTCGGCCAGTGGGGTTCGCCCCGCCGCCCACCCGCTGGCGTCGCCCCGCGCGGCTGACGATCCGGCGCGCCCGCGCGCCCTTTCGATCGCCCATGCCACACAGATTTGAAGGGGAGTTCCCCATGCTCGACAAGACCGAGACCCATCGCCGTATCGAAACGCCCGAGATGAAGGATTACGGCGTCTACCTGGCCGTCGACCGCCTGCTGGGTTGCCAGAAGCCGCTCGCCGACCTCTGTACCCCCGACGAGTTGCAGTTCCAGATCGTCCACCAGGTCGAGGAGCTGTGGATGAAGCTGATCGCCTTCACCCTGACCGAGATCGACGGTCATATGGCGGCGCGCGAGACGATGCGCGTGCTGACGCTGTTCGACCGCGTCCACCGGCTGATGCGGCTGATGACCGATCAGCTGGCGCTGCTCGAAACGATGAGCCCGTTCGATTACCAGTCGATCCGCCTCCAGCTCGGCAATGGCTCGGGACAGGAAAGCCCCGGCTTTCAACTCCTCCTCACGCTGCCGCAACCGCTGTGGGCGCGCTACAAGGCCGCCTATCTCGAGCCTGCGGGCCGCAGCGTCGCCGACGTCTACGACACCGGCTACCGGCACGACGACGCCTATATGGTCGCCGAGGCGTTGATCGAATTCGACGAGCTGTTCCAGCTCTTCCGCTCGCATCATATCCAGCTGATCCACCGCTCGATCGGCATGGGGTCGAAGTCGCTCAAGGGCCGCCCCGTCGAGCTCTTGAATGCCGGCGCGCGGCACCGCTTCTTCCCCGAGCTGTGGGACATCCGCGCCGAGATGACCGACCGCTGGGGCGCGGAATATGGCGTCAGGCGCGACAGCATCAGCGGCGGCGGCGCGCCCGGTCACGGCAGCGGGCTGTGAGGGGGGCGCTGCTGCCGCAAGCGGTCGCGGCCCGCTTTCACCTGCCCCCCGGCGCGACCTATCTGAAGAGCCACAGCGTCGGCTGCCAGCCGCGCGCTTCCGAGGCGCTGCTGCGCGACAGGCTGCTGACGCCCTGGGCCGAGACGGGCGAGGCCTGGCCGCACTGGCTGGAGGCGATCGACGGCTGGCGCACCGCGCTCGCCGGCCTGCTCGGCGTCGAGCCGCGCGACCTGTGCCCCGCGACCAACGTCAGCGCGGGCCTGTCGCGCTACCTCTCGGCGCTCGGCGCGGCGACGCCGCGGCGCACGATCCTGCTCGCGCCGAGCGCCTTTCCGACGATCGGCTATGTCGTCGCCGGCCTCGCCGCCGAAGGCTGGACCGCGCGCTATCTGCCCGCCGACGCCGACGTCCGCGATCCCGCGAGCTGGGCGGCGGCGCTCGACGACGAGGTGGCGCTGGTGATCGCGATGCACGTCAGCTCGAACAGCGGCGCGCTCGCCGACATCACGGGCATCGCCGCCGCCGCGCACGCCGCGGGCGCGCGCTGCGTCGTCGATAGCGCGCAGGCGGCCGGCATCGTCCCGGTCACACCCGCCCTATGGGGGGTCGACGCGCTGCTCGGCACCAGCGTCAAATGGCTGTGCGGCGGCCCCGGCGCCGCGTGGCTGTGGGTCGCCCCGCACGACCGTACCGCGCTTGCCCCCGCCGAACGTGGCTGGTGGAGCCACGAAGACCCGTTCGCGATGGACATCGCCGATTTCCGCTACGCCCCCGACGCGCGGCGCTGGTGGGGCGGCACCCCCGATGTCGCGCCTTTCGTCCTGTCGACCGCCGGGCTCGCCGAAATCGCCGCGCTCGGTATCGACCGGGTCCGCGCGCACAATATCGCGCTCCAGACGATGCTGCGCGACGCACTGGAAGCGAAAACCCCGCACTGGCGCTGGCCGACCGGCGCCATCGGCGGAACCTTGTGTATCGACACCGGCGCCGACCAGCCGCGCGTCGCCGCGGCGCTCGACGCGCACGGCATCAAGGCCGATTTTCGCGGGACGGTGATGCGGCTGTCGTTCCACGCCTATAGCGGTGCCGCGGACGTCGAGCGAACGGCGAACGCCCTCTCTTCGCCGTCATTGCAAGCATAGCCAAGCAATCCAGAGCGCTTAAGCCCAATCCGGATTGCCGCGTCGCTCGCAATGACAAGGGCTAGGGTCAGGACCCTAGATGTCGACCACGATCTTGCCGAAATGCTTGTTCGCGACCTGATGCCGAAAGGCATCGGCAAGGTTTTCCAGCGCGAAATGATCGCTGATAACCGGCTTGATCGCATTCGCCTCGATCCCCGCGATCATGGCGAGCTGCTGCGCCCGGCTGCCGACGGTCAGCCCTTGCACGCGCAGATTCTTCGCCATCAGCAGCGCCGTCTGCACCGGCCCCGCGAACCCCGCGAGCACGCCGATCAGCGTGACATGGCCGCCAACCCGCGTCGCGATCATCGACTGGTCGAGCGTGCCGGCGCCGCCGATCTCGACGACGGTATCGACCCCGCGCCCGCCGGTCAGTTCCATCGCCCGCGCCCCCCACGCGGGCACGTCCTTGTAATTGATCAGCTCGTCGGCGCCGAGCGCCTTCAGCCGCGCGAGCTTGTCGTCCGACGAGCTTGTCGCGATCACCCGCGCGCCGGCCGCCTTGGCGAATTGCAGCGCAAAGATCGACACCCCGCCCGATCCCTGCACGAGCACCGTCGATCCGGGGCGCACGTCATCGTCAACGAACAGCGCACGCCACGCGGTCAGCCCGGCACAGGTCAGCGTCGCCGCCTCCGCCGCCGAATAGCCCTGCGGCACGCGCGTGAACCAATGTTCTGGCACGACCACCGCCTCACGCGCATAGCCGTCAAGCCCATCGCCCGGCACGCGGGTAAAGGCGCTCGCCGGCGGCGCGCCGTCGATCCAGTCGGGAAAGAAGAGCGACACCGCGAGGTCGCCCGGCGCAAAGCCGGTCACGCCCTCGCCCACCGCCTCGACCGTCCCGGCGCCGTCGGACATCGGGATGCGCCCGTCGGCAGCGGGGATCATGCCCGCCACCACCGCATAGTCGTGGAAGTTGAGCGACGACGCCGCCAGTCGCACCCGGATCTCGCCCGGCCCCGGCTGCCCGGGATCGGCGAGATCGGTGAGCGTCAGATTGTCGAGCGAAGCGGGGGCGCGAAGCCGGACGCTCCGCATTATTCGGCCGCCATCGCCATTTCGACTCGCTGCGGACCGCGGATGACGCCGCCGGGATAGACGCCCTGCCCTTCACCGCCCTTGAAGGTCACCTGCCCCGACTTCACCGTCGCGACATAGCCGTCGGCCTTTTGCAGCAGGCGCTTGCCGCCGGCGGGCAGGTCGAACGCGAGCCACGGCTTGCCGAGCTTCAGCTTGTCCATGTCGATGACGTTCAAATCGGCGAGATAGCCCGGCGCGACGAGCCCGCGATCCTCTAGCCCATAGAGCACCGCCGTGTCGCGGCACTGGCGCTTGATCGCGCGCGCCAGCGGAATGCGGCCGCCGCGCTTGCGATCACGCACCCAATGCTGGAGCATGAAGGTCGGCGAGGCCGCGTCGCAGATCGTTCCGCAATGCGCGCCGCCGTCGGACAGGCTGTTCACCGTGTCATCGGCATCCTGCAACCGTTCCAGGAAGTCGAGGTTGCCGTCGGCATAGTTGAGGATCGGCAGATAGGCGAAGCCGCCCGCATCGTCGCGGCAGAGCAGGTCATAGGCATATTCGGCAGGATCGACCCCCGCCGCAGCGGCGCGCGCGGCGATGCTCGCCTCGGGCCCCGGCTCGTAATCGAAATCCTCGTCCATCTCGAACTGCATCGGCCAGCCGCCCGCGACGACCATCAGCAGCCCCATGATGTCCTGGGGCGCCTCGCTGAAATCATTGTCCTCGGACAGCATCTGCGCCTTGAACGCCGGATCGAGCAGCTTTGCCTTCTGTTCGTCCCACGACAGGTTCTCGATCGCACGCCACGATGGCCGGAACCGGAACGGATGCACCGTGCCGCGCCACGCCATGATGATGCCGTTGCCGCGCAGCGCGATTTGCGCGACGATATTCGCGCCTTTCGCATTTTCGGCGCGCATCGTCGCAATCTGTTCGTCGAGCGGCAATTCCTTGGCGATCGACTGGAGCGCGGCGAACGTCACCGGCAGCCCCGTCTCGCGGCTCAGCTTACCCATCCAGTCGAACTCGTTCCACTCGCGGTTGAGGTCGCTCGCCATTTCGAACACGCCATAGCCGACGCGCCCCATCGCCCGGCCGATCTCGATCAGCTCCTCGGCGGTCGCGGTGGTTCCGGGGACGACCTCGCCATCGATCGACTTGTGGATCACCGTGCGGCTGGTCGAAAAGCCGAGCGCGCCCGCGCGTACCCCGTCCTCGACGATGCGCGACATTTCGGCGATGTCCGCGGCGGTGGGCACCGCGCCGGGCTGCTCGCGGTCGCCGAGCACATAGGCACGCACCGCCCCGTGCGGGACATGACACGCAACGTCGACCGTGCGCGGCAGCTTGTCGAGCGCGTCCATATATTCGGGGAAGGTCTCCCACTCCCAGCTCATCCCTTCGGCGAGGGCGGTGCCCGGAATGTCCTCGACGCCTTCCATCAGGCCGATCAGCCAGTCGTGGCGGTCGGGCCGCGCCGGGGCAAAGCCGACGCCGCAATTGCCCATGACGACGGTCGTGACCCCGTGCCAGCTCGACGGCGCCATTTCCTGGTCCCACGTCGCCTGCCCGTCATAATGAGTGTGGACGTCGACGAAGCCCGGGGTGACGATCTTGCCCGCCGCGTCGATCTCTTCGCGCCCGGCGCCGATGTCCGATCCCACCGCGACGATGCGATCGCCCTCAACCGCCACATCGGCCACGAAAGGCTCGCTGCCCGAACCGTCGACGACGGTTCCGCCGCGAATCACCAGATCGTACATCTCTCTCTCCCGTATTTGGTTTCAACGCAAAACCTATCATCAAAATCGCGCGATGCAAATTGTCGCGCCAGCGCCGCGGCAAGGCGCTATGATGGCGCGGCAACAGGATGGGAGAGACCCGAATGATCCGTATTACGCTCACCGCCGGTGTGGCGCTCGCGCTGCTCGCCGGCTGCACCGGGACCGGCAGCGGCGAAGGCGAGGCGACCGCCGCTTCGGCCGCGCCCGCGCCAATGGCCGTAAACTACGCCGCGATCCTTGCCGATCCGACACGTCCCGACGCCGACCGCGCGCGCGACGCCGCCAGGATGCCGGCGCGCCTGATGGACTTCGCGCAGGTCGCGCGCGGCGAAAGCGTCGGCGATTTCGTGATGGGCGGCGGCTACGTCACCCGCATCCTGGCCGGCGTCGTCGGGCCGGAGGGCCATGTCTATGCCTTCCAGCCCCAGGAATTCATCGCGTTCAAGGCGCAATATGGCACCGACCAGCAAACGGTCGCCGCGGCCTATGACAATGTCGACGCCGTCGCCGGCCCCTTCGCCGCGCCCGCCTTCCCCGTGCCGCTCGACACGATCGTCACGGTGCAGAATTTCCACGACCTGTACCTAAAGCCCTTCCCCGCCGACACCGGCGCAAAGGCGAGCGCGGCGCTGTTCGCGGCGCTGAAACCCGGCGGCACGCTCGTCGTCGTCGACCACGCCGCCGCGAGCGGCAGCGGCACGACGCTGTCGGACAGCCTGCACCGGATCGACAAGGCGGCGGTCGTCGACGCGCTGACCAAGGCGGGCTTCGTGCTCGACGCCGAAAACGACCTCTACGCCAACCCCGACGACCCGCGCACCGCGAACGTCTTCGACGCCGCGATCCGCGGCAAGACCGACCAGTTCGCGCTGCGGTTCAAGAAGCCGGGGTGATGCAGGAAAACGTCATTGCGAGGAGCGTAGCGACGAAGCAATCTCCAGCCATCGACCGGGCAGGACGATAGCTGGAGATTGCCGCGTCGCCTTCGGCTCCTCGCAATGACGATGGAGCCGGCGCCCGCCGGAGATCAGATCTTCCCCAGGGTCTCCCTGCGCGGCCCCAGATAGCCGAACAGATAGGCCGCCACTTTGCGCATCTGGATCTCTTCCGCGCCCTCGGTGATCCGGTAGCGGCGGTGGTGGCGATAGATATGCTCGAACGGCTTGTGCCGCGAATAGCCGATCCCGCCGTGCACCTGCATCGCGCGGTCGGCGGCCTCGCAGACGAGGCGGTTCGCCCAGTAATTGCACATGCTCACCTTGTCGGAGAGGGTGCGCTCGATCTCCTTGTGCGGCGTATTGTCCATATCCCAGGCGGTCTTGCGGATCAGCAGGCGGAGCATTTCGGCCTGCGTCGCCAGTTCGACGAGCGGGAACTGGATCGCCTGATTCTTCGCGAGCGCCTCGCCGAAGGGCTTGCGCTCCCGCGCGTAGCGCACGCTTTCTTCGATGCAATAGACCGCGGCGCCGAGCGACGAGGCCGCCTGGCGGATACGGTTCTGGTGGACGAAGCTCTGCGCGATCGACAGGCCGCCGCCCTCCGGGCCCAGCCGCGCGCTGTCGGGCACCCACACGTCGGTGAAGCTGACGCGCGGATGGTCGGTCGGCATGTTGAAGGTCCACAGATATTCCTCGATTCTGAGGCCCGGCGACGGGTTGGGGACAAGCAGGCAAGTGATGCCTTTGGCATCGCCGTCTTCGCCGCTGGTACGGCAAAAGGTCGCGCAGTGCGTCGCGACGTGCATCCCCGTCGTCCACATCTTCGCGCCGTTGATCCGCCAGCCGTCGACCCCGTCGCGGGTTTCCCTGACCGCGCGCGTTTCCATATGCGTCGCGTCGCTGCCATGCTCGGGTTCGGTCAGGCCGAACGCCGTCCGGCGCTTGCCCTCGAAGCCGCCGAGGATGAACTCCGCCTTCTGCTCGTCGCTGGTCGCGAACTGCTCGAACATCTCGACGAAGGGAAAATTGCCGACGATGCTATGCTCGTTCTGCAGGTCGTTGTGCAGGCCCAGTCCCTTCGCGGCGAAATGCTCGCGGATCACCGCCATCCACAGGTTCGACCCGTCCTTGCCGCCATATTTCTTCGGCGCCGAAAAGCGCCAGTGCCCCGCGACGTCGGCTTTGCGCGTCGCCTGTTTCAGCAACGCCTCCCACTCGTGGCGCGGCAGTCCCTGATTGTCCCAGTCGGTGCGCGCATGTTCGCGGCGATGGTCGAAGAAGCGGATATTGTCGTCGGCCATTTCGAGCGGCTTGATCTCTGCCTCGATGAACGCGTCCAGTTCGTCCAGATAGGCCTGCAAATCGGGTGCAATCGCAAAATCCATTGATCCTCTTCCCTCCATATTGTCCGCCGTCAATTATCACATCTGATAATATCAGGCCATATTTGTCTGGTCGATATGCGCGAAGTTGGTGGCAATTATCCGCCCCAATCCTCTCGCGCCTGCGCAAGCGCAGGATATTTCGGGCTGTCGACCGCGCATTTGTCGAGCACGGCGCGGCGCAGCCTTGCCAGCAAGCCCGGCTCGGCCAGCGTCGTCTCGCCGCACATCAGGGCCGCCGCGAGCGCCGCATCCTCGGCGCGCACCCCGGCGTCGAGGTCGCGCATGACGATACCGAGCGCGTTCATCGCGACGACGACCTGGAATTTGGCGTGACCTTCGGCCCCCGGTTTGATCGCGTCGCCGAGCCAGTCGCGCACCGCCTGAACCATCTCGCGGTTCGTCGGTTCGCCCACCGGCATATCGGGCATGGCGGGCGCCGGCGGCAAGCGGCGCGCGCGCTCGGCCTCGGGCGCTTCGCTTTCGAGGAGGCGAACGAGGTCGAGCTCCTGCTCGGCGGTACGCCGCCCGACGACGACGCGCTCGACCGTCGTATCGGCGCCGCTCCGCCAGGCCTGCCCCATCTGCAAACAGCCGAGCGCCCACCATAGCGTACGATAGACGAGCCAGAAGCGAAAGCGCTCGCGGTCGACCGGGAGCCCGCCCGCGGCTTCATAGGCGGCGAAATAGTCCTCGAGGCTGCCGACCCCGAACGCCGGCTTGTCGAGCTGGCCAAAGCGCCACACCGTCATGCAGCCGAAGGCCAGATCCTCGTGCGCGTCGCCCAGATGCGCGAGTTCCCAATCGAGCACCGCGGCGAGACCGCCCGCATCGACCATCACATTGCCCATCCGGTAATCACCGTGCACGAGCACCGGCTCGGCGGGCTCGGGCAAATGATCCTCGCACCATTTGACCGCGAGCGCGATCGCCGGACGGTCGCCGCCATAGGTCAGAAACCGCGCCTTGAGTTCGGCCAGCGCCGCCGCGGCGTCCATCACCGGGATGCCGTCGGGGATCGCCGCGCGCGGCAACGCGTGGATATGCGCCAGCTCGCGCCCCAGATCGGCGACGAGCGACGGCGGCGGGGCGGGCAATATCTTTGCGGGGTTCACCTCGGCGACGATGCGGCGCATCACATAGCCGGTTCCCATGCCGTCGCCGTCCGCCAGCACCCCGATCACCTCGGGCGCCTTCACGCCGCCCGCATGCGCCGCCTTGACCAAGGCAGCCTCGATCGGATGGCCATAGGGACGGTCCGCCATATATTCGGCCGAGGGCGCGCGGCGCAACACATAAGCGCCCGTTTCCGCCGGCCCCGCCCAGTCGAACGCCCAGCTCTCCATATTCGCGCCGCCCGACAGGCGACCGAGATTCGCCAGTGTGCCAGGCCCGACGATACGCGACATGAAGGCGGAGAGGGGTTCGGCAAGATCGGTCATTACTTAATGATGCTAAGTATTTTTGCTCGCTGCAAGACCAAACCGCTCACGCCAGCACAAATGGGCAGGCTCACCCCGCCCGTTCGCGCCCGCGCGCCGTCACCGCCTGCCGCCGCGCCTCGACCTCCTCGGCACTTACCGCCCGGTTCGCGGCGGTCGAGCGTGCCTGCTCCAGCGCGAGGCCCTCGCCGAAGGGCAGCGCATAGCCGTCGTCGATCAATCGCTTGTATGCCTGCACCATCCCGGGATCGGCGCTCGCGATGTCGCGTGCGAGCGTCTGCGCTGCGGGCAACAGTTCATCGGGCGCGACGACGCGGTTGACGAGGCCCCAGTCGCGCGCCGCCTCCGCACCCAGGAAATTGCCGGTCAGCGACAATTCCTTGGCGCGCGAAATGCCGGTCATCCGCGCCAATTTCTGCGACAATCCCCAGCCGGGCATGATCCCGACGCGCGCATGGGTGTCGGCGAAGCGCGCGTTCGTCGAGGCGATCAAGATGTCGCAGGCGAGCGCGACCTCGAACCCGCCGGTGATCGCGACCCCGTTGATCGCACCGATCACCGGCTGCGGGCACAGCTCGATCGCCTTGACCGGATTTTCGTCGGCGCCCTTTGCATTGGCGGCGCCCAGATTGCTGGTGTCGGCGCCGAGTTCCTTGAGGTCGAGTCCGGCGGTGAACGCCCGCTCGCCTGCCCCGGTCAAGACGATCGCGCGTACACCGTCATCGGCAGCGAGCGCACGCATCGCCGCGGCCAATTCGGCGCGGAGCGCGCGCGAGAGCGCATTCATCGCCTGGGGGCGATTGAGCGTGACCGTGGCGACGGCATCGCCGCGCGAGACGAGAACAAGGGAAATCGGATGATCCTATCGGGGAAGTTGCCAACGAACGCGATTGACATAATAGCTTTCGACAGGCTTGCCGGCGGCGTCGCGCGCGGGATGAAAGACTGCGCGTTTGCGCATGAGTTCGCATGTCCGCTCGTCGAGCGATGCGAATCCCGAACTACCGACGATGCGGCATTCCGTAGTTTTTCCATCACTCGAGACCGAGAGGAGAAACGTCGTTGTACCCTCATTCTTGTACGCCCGGTCGGCGGATGGGTAATCGTCGTTGGTCGCCCACCGGCCGGCGTTGTTGGCCGGTTCCGGTTTAACCTTGATTTTCTGACGATATTCAGAGGTCATTCCCCAGTGCGAGAACAGATCGTCGTGACACTTGGCCAGCGCTTGGATCGCTTTGGCCATTCCCGGAAGGCGAAGGCCTACGTCGATACGATTGCCATGGCCGATACGCAACGTCTGATCGTCGCGCATCTGGCTCCCTAAAGAGCGATCGATATCCACCCATTTGAGAATCTTTTCAGGATGATCCACAAGGCGGTAGGGTTGTGCTTCGACTTGCCGATTGAGGTGCTGCGGCTCGAGCGTCAAATTCAAATTGACGGGATATGTGTAAGTCGGAATACCCGTGCCATAGAGCGACCAGATATCATTATCGAATGCAAGGCTACGGCGCAGTTCGAGCACGACGCGCTCGTCGCCGCTGCCGAATTGTCGCAGCAGCTTGCAATCGGCGTCGGCATAATCGACCTGCCATGCGCTGGTCGGCTCGAGCCATGACGAGTTATCCTCTTTCCCTTCGGCGACGACGGCTGCGACCGTCGATTGAATCAAAAGGGCAAGCACTGCCCATATGCGAAATGTGAACGAAAGCCTCATCGGTCGATGATAGCCAAGCCTTGCCTAGGTTCAAGGCGATACGATGTCAGCTCGATCCACGAAACTTACAACGCCCCATAGGACGCATAATCTTCGACATGCGCATTGGGGCGGCGGAAGTTGGTGAAGCTCATGCTCGCCGACAGGTCGAGTGCTTCGACCTGGTGCCACCATCCGACGGGGAGGAATATGCCCTCGCCCGGCCCGATCACCGTTTCGAGGACCGGCGGCGTATCGACATCGCCGGGCCCGGCGGCGAGCGGCTCGTTCGCCCAGTCGGAAAAACAGTGGCGGCTGTTGCGCATCCGCGCGAAGGCCCAGGGTGGAGCCATGCGGACCCGCTTGCGGCCGATCACCTGGACGAGCAGGTTGTTGGTGAGGTCGTGGTGCCACGGGGTCAAGGTGCCCCTGGGGCCGAGCCAGAAGAAGCCGTCGCGACCCCCGCGCGAGTCGAGCAGGTCGATCGGCGCCAGATCGTCCCACAGCGCGCCAAGCGCCTGGGCGTTGGTGCCGCTGTCATACGCGGTCAGATAGATGTCATTGCTCGCCTCGTCCTTGCGCAGCCAGTCGATCAGCTCGGCGAAGCGGACGAGGCGCCGGTGCGCATCCTTGGCGAGTTCATAGTCGCCATCGCTTTCGCGCCCGACCTGCGCCTCGACCGTGGCGGCGCCGCAGGTTGCGGCGAAATGATCGAGCGACCAGCGCGTCAGCGCCGGCCAATGATCGACGATTCCCGTCAGCTTCGCCGGCCGGTTCATCTGGTAATAGTGGCAATAAAACATATCGGGCGCGGGCGCGTCGAGTGTGTCGAGCGCGAACCCTTCATCGGCCTCGCGCGCGAGCCGGTCGAGGTTCGCGAGCAGCCAGCCCTGCTTCGCCATCCGTGCCGCCTGGCGCCTCAGCATCGCCGCCATCGGATCTTTCGCCAGTCGCGCAACCTCATATTTTGCCGTCGCCGCCGAAACGCCCGCCGCGACCAGCCGCGCGTGAAGCACGTTGTCATCGGCGCCGGTGGCGAGGTCTTCGGCGAGCAGCGCCCGCTTGTCGAGCTGGGTCATGGCGGTCCTCCTTCGGTTGATCGTCGCGATCAACGCGCCGGCGATGACAAAGGCATGACACGCGTCAGTCGCCGGCCGGCCCCATATAGTCGGGGCCGTAAATCGCGGCGCGTATGTCGTGGTGCAGCGTGCCGTCGAACGGCATCGTCTGGACAAAGAAGACCGCGGTCATGCGGTTGACCGGATCGACCCAGAACAGCGTCGAGGCAGCGCCGTCCCAGAAAAATTCGCCCACCGCACCGCGATTCTCCTGCGCCGTCTGCGGTCTCGCCTTGCGGACGGCAAAATCGAGACCGAACCCCATCGCGCCCTTGCCGGGCAGGAACGACCGCTCGGTGACCGCCGGATCGAGCTGGTCGGTCGCCATCAGCCGCACGGTCGATGGTTTGAGAATGCGGACGCCATCGAGTTCACCTTCGTTCAGCAGCATCCGCGCGAACCGCTGATAATCGTCGAGGGTCGAGGCGAGGCCGAAGCCGCCCGGGGTCAGCGCATTGTCCTGGAAGTTGAGCTTGCGCGTCTCGGCCGCGTCCTGCTGAACGAGCTTGCCATCTTTCATCATGTACATCGCCGACAGCCGGGCAAACCTGGCCTCGGGCTGACGCCACGCCGTATCGGTCATCCCGAGCGGCTCGAAGATATGCGCGCGGACATAATCGGCGAAGGGTTCGCCGGCGATTTTCTCGACAAGCGCCGCCTGCACGGTGACCGCCGCGCTATAGCTCCACTCGGCGCCCGGCTGGAACAGCAGCGGCACGCCGGCGATGCGGCGGCTTGCCTCGGCCAGCCTGTTGGTGAGCGCGAGCGGATCGGCGGCGACGAAGGCGTCGTGCGCCGGCGTCGGTCCCGCGCCATAGGCGAAGCCTGCGGTGTGGCGCATGATGTCGCGCACCGTGATCGGCCGGTCGGCGGGCACATAGCGCGGCGCGCCCGCGTCGTCCTTGCCCGCATAGACGCGCATCTGCGCATATTCGGGAAGATATTTGGCGAGCGGGTCGTCGAGCCGGAACTTGCCCGCCTCCCACAATTGCATCAGCGCGACGCCGGTGACGGGCTTTGTCATCGAATAGATTTGCGCGATCGTGTCGCGGCGCATCGGCTTGCCCGCGGCGCGGTCGGCCAAGCCCGCGGCGCCGAAATAGACCTCGCGCCCATCCTGCCAGACGAGCGCCGAGGCGCCCGCCGCGCGGCCGCTCTCGACCATCGCGGCGAGCGTCGCGTCTATGCGCGCCTTGTCGATCGCGAGCGCGGGGGCAGCGGCGGTCGTCTTGGCCGGAGCGGCGGTCGGGACCGCGACCAGCGGCATCGCGGCAACCGCCAGAGCGAAAAAGGTTCGGCGCATGATCTCTCCCCGTCGTTTCTGTCGTGACGGGGCAATTCTGCGCGAAGCTGGCCGGCCGAGCAAACGAAAAGGGCGACCCCGCAGGGCCGCCCTCTGTCGCATTTATGCTGTGTACCCGATCAGATCTTGCCGGTCAGCTCGGGCACCGCGTTGAAGAGATCGGCGACGAGGCCAAGGTCCGCGACCTGGAAGATCGGCGCGTCCTCGTCCTTGTTGATCGCGACGATCGTCTTCGAATCCTTCATGCCGGCGAGATGCTGGATCGCACCCGAGATGCCGATCGCGAAATAGACTTCCGGTGCGACGATCTTGCCGGTCTGGCCGACCTGATAGTCGTTGGGGACATAGCCCGCGTCGACCGCGGCGCGGCTGGCGCCGAGCGCGGCGCCGAGCTTGTCAGCGAGCGGGACGATGACCTCTTCATATTTCTCGCTCGAACCGAGCGCGCGGCCGCCCGAGACGATGATCTTTGCCGAGGTGAGTTCGGGGCGTTCCGACTTGGCGATTTCGGCGCCGACGAAGCTCGAGATGCCGGCGTCGCTGCCGCCACCCACCGCTTCGATCGCACCCGAACCGCCGCTGGACGCCGCCTTCTCGAAGGCGGTGCCGCGCACGGTCAGGACGAGCTTGGCGTCCGAGCTTTCAACGGTCGCAATCGCGTTGCCGGCGTAGATCGGGCGGGTAAAGCTCTTCTCGCCCTCGACCGACAGGATGTCGCTGATCTGCATGACGTCGAGCAGCGCCGCGACGCGCGGCGCGATATTCTTGCCCGTGGTCGTTGCGGGCGCAACGAACGCATCGTGGCTCGCCATCAGTTCGGCGATCATCGGCGCGATATTTTCGGGCAGATTATGCGCGAAGGCAGCATTGTCGGCGACATGGACCTTGCCGACGCCGGCGATTTCGGAGGCCGCCTTGGCGACGCCGTCGACGCCTTCGCCGGCGACGAGCAGGTGCACTTCGCCAAGCTTCGAGGCCGCGGTCACCGCGGCGAGCGTGGCGTCCTTGACGGCACTGCCGTCATGTTCGACCCAAACAAGCGTTTTCATGAATGCACTCCCATGGCTTTCAGCTTGGCGACCAGTTCGTCGACGTCGGCGACCTTGATGCCCGCCTGGCGAACGGGGGGTTCCGAAACCTTGACCACCTTGACGCGCGGGCTGGTGTCGACGCCGTAATCGGCGGGCGACTTGGTATCGAGCGGCTTCGACTTCGCCTTCATGATGTTAGGGAGGCTGGCATAGCGCGGCTCGTTGAGGCGAAGGTCGGTGGTGACGATCGCGGGAAGCTTGAGCTTCACCGTCTCGAGCCCGCCATCGACCTCGCGCGTGACGCTGACCTGCTCGCCTTCGACCTCGACCTTGCTCGCGAAGGTGCCCTGCGCCCAGCCGGTCAGCGCGGCGAGCATCTGGCCGGTCTGGTTGTTGTCGTCGTCGATCGCCTGCTTGCCGAGGATGACGAGGCCGGGCTGCTCGGCCTCGGCGATCGCCTTGAAGATCTTTGCGAGCGCAAGCGGCTCGACGGCATCGTCGGTCTGGACGAGGATCGCGCGGTCGGCGCCCATCGCCAGCGCGGTGCGCAGCGTTTCCTGCGCCTTTGCCGGACCGACGGACACGGCGACGACCTCGGTCGCGACGCCCTTTTCCTTGAGGCGAATTGCCTCTTCGACGCCGATCTCGTCGAACGGGTTCATCGACATCTTGACGTTCGCCAGGTCGACACCCGTGCCGTCGGATTTCACCCGCGGCTTCACGTTGTAATCGAGCACCCGCTTCACGGGGACGAGGATTTTCATGGCTCTTCAGCTCCTCTCGAGAATGTTGCACTGCGCCATAATTGGCGTTTACGTAAACGTCAACCAGTCGAACCCGTATGCCCCTTCTCCCTCGATGGGAGAAGGATAGGGAGCCTTATCGCCGAAGGCGATTAGGCGACCTTGGATGAGGGTGGGCGGAGCGGAGCTCCGCGCGAGCCTGTGGCTCGCATACCCCTCACCCAGCTTTGACCAGCCAGCAGGCTGGCAAGTCTGCGCAACCCTCTCCCCAAGGGGAGAGGGAAACCCATCACGCCGCCTTCGCAACCTCGGCGACGATCTTCTTTGCCGCGTCGCCCAGATCGTTGGCCGGAACGATCGCCAGGCCGCTGCTGGCCAGGATTTCCTTGCCCTTCTCGACG
>Ga0189279_100178_pt1 | contig 20181 bp, 13 predicted proteins | sample N26B6minimetaG_FD_130324 | JGI IMG/M metagenome (GOLD analysis project Ga0189279, IMG submission 130324) | Marine microbial communities from the Costa Rica Dome - N26 B6 mini metaG | ecosystem: Environmental > Aquatic > Marine > Oceanic > Photic zone | place: Costa Rica: the Eastern Pacific... | reverse complement strand
CTGCTCGAACGTATCGAGAAACTGGGCGGTATCGGCGACGTCGTCACCGTCAAGAACGGCTTTGCCCGCAACTTCCTGTTGCCCAACAACAAGGCGCTGCGCGCGAACGAAGCCAATCGCAAGCTGTTCGAAGCGAACCGCGCGAAGATCGAGGCCGACAACGCCGAACGCCGCACCTCGGCCGAAGGCCGCGCCAAGGATTTCGACGGCCAGCAGATCATCCTGATCCGCCAGGCGTCGAACACCGGCCAGCTTTACGGTTCGGTTTCGGTGCGCGACATCGTCGACGCGCTCGCTGAGGATGGCGTGGAAAACGTCACCAAGGCGATGATCGAGCTCGAACGCCCGATCAAGTCGCTCGGCCTGTTCGACGTCAAGGTCAAGCTGCACCCCGAAGTCGCGGTGACCGTCAGCGTCAACGTCGCGCGTTCGCCCGACGAGGCCGAGATGCAGAAGGACGGCATCGACGTCATCGCCGCGATGTTCGAGGAAGAACAGGCGGCCATGGCCGCCGCGGCGCTCGAACCCGACAGCGAAGACGAATTCGAAGAGGGCACGCCCCCGTCGGAAGCCGCTGCCGAAGAGGCTCCCGCCGAGGGCGAGGCGAGCGAGGAAGACGAAGAGGCGTAAGCCACTTCGCTTGCTTGCAGAGAAAAGAGAGGCCCCGGCGCAATGCTCCGGGGCCTTTTCTTATGCGCCGGCATTGCGTGAAGACGCATCGCGGCTGCATGTCGGCTTCGGGGTGGCCCGTTGCCCTTGCCGTCTTCGGTTGTCGCGAGCCGGGTCCGCGTTATCGTTTCAAAGTTCAGTAAAGTTCAGCCTTGTGCAGCCGCCGATGGGCCGCGTTCGGCGACCACGCCGCGCCGGCTCCCGCCCGCATCCGCAAACCGGACCGTGACCGCATCTATCCACCTGTCGAAAGAGCCGGGACGAAGGCTGGCACAGCCGAGCGATGTAGGACAGCGGTTTCTTGCGAAATCGGCTTTGGGATGGGGAGCGGACATTGCCTATCCGTCATCCCGGACTTGATCCGGGGTGACGATAAAGAATATGTCCTCGTCCGGCCGAAAGCCGCCGCTCAATAGCCCATGAGGCCGAGCACTTCCTTGCGGCTGCGCTGGTCTTCGAGGAAGCATCCGAGCAGGCGGCTGGTGACCATGCCGACGCCGGGTGTGCGGACACCGCGGCCGGTCATGCAGCCATGCTGCGCGTCGATCACGACGGCGACGCCGTGGGGCTGGAGATTGTCCCAGATGCACTGGGCGACCTCCGCCGTCAGCCGCTCCTGGACCTGCAGGCGGCGGGCATAGCCGTTCAGGACGCGGGCGAGCTTCGATATGCCGACGACGCGGTCCCTGGGCAGATAGGCGATCGAGGCCTTTCCGGTGATCGGCGCCATATGATGTTCGCAGTGCGACTGGAACGGAATGTCGCGCAGCAGGACGACCTCGTCATAGCCGCCGACCTCCTCGAAGGTGCGCGACAGATGCACCGACGGGTCCTCGCCATAGCCCTGGCAATATTCCTTCCACGCGCGCGCAACCCGCTTCGGCGTGTCCCGCAATCCCTCGCGCGCCGGGTCGTCGCCGGCCCATTCGATCAACGTCCGGACCGCCGCCGCGACATGCTCCGGAACGACGACCTTGCCGTCCGGTCCCACTTCGACATCCTGCGTCATGTCCCCGCCTTCACTGTTGCTTTCATGCCGCACATTTCGGCCCGCAAGGCCCGATGCGCAAGCCCGCGCCGGCAAGAAATTTCATGGTTCCGACAAGTTTACGTTGCGGAATCGGACCTTTTCCAGCCCTAGGACTCCCGCGATTTTTTGACTGCTTCGCTATCGAAACAAGTGACTTGACTCTTTCGTCAACTCGGCGCACCTTTAGGGCCTTACAGAGCTCGCTCAAGCGGGCCGTAATCCGGAGAGGCCGGCGTTTTCCCCGACGCCGGTGGGAGAGGACGATGACCAGCACGGCTGGCAAGAGGGATATCCCGTGGCACTCGGCCGTTTCGGCCCGGCGCCCTTTGCCATGCGTGGTCGAAGCCCCTCCCCTTACCACAAATTGACCATTTGGGCGGCCCCGCACCCGCGGGGTCGAAACAGGGAGGATATTGATGAAGTTCAACGCTCTGATCGGTTCGTCGATTCTCGCGATGACGGTGGCGACGCCGGCTTTCGCGCAGGACAGCGATGACACGGGACGCGACGCGTTCGGTGGCGAAATCGTCGTCACCGCGCAGCGCCAGTCGGAACGCCTGCAGGACGTGCCGATCGCGGTCAGCGCCTTCTCGTCGGAGGCGCTCGAGGCCCAGCAGATCAAGACCCCGTCGGATCTGCAGCTGACGCTGCCGAACGTGACCTTTACCAAGACCAACTTCACCGGCGCGAGCTTCACCATTCGCGGCATCGGCGACCTGTGCGTCGGCACGACATGCGACAGCGCGACGGCGATCCACCTGAACGGCGATCCGCTGTTTTCGACCCGCCTGTTCGAAACCGAATTCTTCGACCTCGAACGCGTCGAAGTGCTGCGCGGCCCGCAGGGCACGCTGTTCGGCCGCAACGCGACCTCGGGCGTGGTCAACGTCATCACCGCAAAGCCCAAGCTCGGCGCGTTCGAAGCCTCGGCCGAAGCCGAATATGGCAATTACAATTCGATCAAGGGCAAGGCGATGGTCAACATCCCCCTTGGCGAGACCGCGGGCATCCGCGTCGCGGGCATCTACCTCAATCGCGACGGCTATACGAAGAACACCTATCTCGGCACGCGTATCGACGACCGCGATCTCTATTCGGTTCGCGGCTCGTTCCGCTGGGAGCCGACACCCGACACGACGATCGACCTGATGGGGTCCTATTTCCGCGAAAAGGACCAGCGCACCCGCATCCAGAAACAACAGTGTCAGCGCGACCCGACCGGCATCCTTGGCTGCCTCAACACGCGGCTCGACAATTCGCCCTTCAACGGTAATGCGACCTTTACCGCGGCGCTGACGTCCAAGGAGTTCCTGGCGATCCGCGGCATTCCGGGAGCGTTCGCACTGGGCAGCCTCTATGGCCCCGACGTCTATGCGAATACGACGGTCCCTGCCGACTCTCGCGTCGTGAACACGGCTTATACGCCGTCCTATTTCACCAGCGAGCTGATCTTGCAGGGACAGATCGACCATAATTTCGGGCCGGTGTCGCTTCAGGTGTCGGGCCAGTATCAGAAGGTCAAGCTCGACGCGTCCCAGGATTATAACAGCAACATCGGCGATCGCTCGCTTTATGCCGGCGGGCTCGCCACGTTGCAGGCCGGTGCACAGGGCGCGCTCGATGGCATATTGCCCGGATTTTCGGACTATCTGGCGCCTGTAGCCGCCGCGATCATCCCCAATGGCCCGACCGGGGTGCTTTGCACCTCGCTTGCGGAAGAGAGCGGCTTCGGCGGCTATGGCGGCAACAACATCTGTTCGGACCAGTCGCTGCAGTTCGACCGGTCGAACCAGTACAACAGCAGCTGGTCGACCGAGGCGATCCTGACCAGCGACCTCGACGGGCCGTTCAACTTCCTGCTCGGCGGCATTTATGCCGATTATCACCTGACCGAGAACAGCTATTATGTGAACGCTTTCCCGATCGATTACCTGACCGGTATCCTCGGCGCGTTCAGCAGCTATTCCAACGGCCTGCCACCGTCGTTCCTCGGCACGCCCTTCTTCCGCAACAACACCGACGATCTGAAGATCAAATCCTACGGCATCTTCGGTGAAACCTATTTCGAAGTGAACGACCGGCTGAAACTGACGCTCGGCCTGAGGTACAACAACGACAAGAAGAGTGTCGTCGCACGCTCGACGCTTGCCAGCTTCCTCGTGCCCTTCGGCCAGACCGGCACCGCTTTCGATTCGCCCTTCGTCGGTTCGTTCGATGCCGACCCCGGGACGCCGGGCAACCAGATCGTCCAGGAACGCAGCGTGAAGTTCAGCGAATGGACCGGTCGCGCCGTGGTCGACTTCAAGGTGACCGAGGATAATCTGCTCTATGCGTCCTATTCGCGCGGTTACAAATCGGGGGGCATCAACCCGCCGTTGCAGCCGATCTTCGAAGTGCCCGAATCCTTCGCGCCGGAACAGGTCGATGCGTTCGAAATCGGGTCGAAGAACGCGTTCGGGAACGGCGCGCTCCAACTGAATCTGACCGCCTTCTATTACAAATATAAGGATCTTCAGCTCAGCAAGATCGTCGCGCGCACCGCGGTCAACGACAATGTCGACGCCGACATCTATGGCCTCGAGGTCGAGGGCATGGTGCGACCCGATCCCGACTGGGTGATCAACCTGGGCTTCAGCTATCTGCATACCAAGGTCACGTCGGACAAGTTCACCAGCAATCCGCGCGATTTCGGTGGCGGCCGCTCGGATGCGGTGATCATCAAGGATATTACCAACGCGGCGAACTGTGCCGTCGCGTCCTCGTCGGGCAGCAGCGCCGGGGTAAATGCTTTCGTGAACACCGTGAACACCGTCATCAACGGCGGTATCGATCTCGACCAGAACGGCGCGTACAACGGCGACGACATTCGTCCCGGGGCCGGCCTGCAGGGAACGACGGGCTTCGGCGCGAACAGCGGTATCGCGTCCACGGGAGCGTTCAGCGTCTGCAGCATCCTCGGCGCGGCAGCAAGCGGAGCCTTCGTGCCCGCGGGCCTCGATCCCGCCGACTTTGGCGGCATCGAATATTATTCGGCCGGCATTCCGGTGAATATCAAGGGCAACAAGCTGCCGCAGGCGCCGAACTACAAGTTCAGCGCGGGCGTGCAGTACACGGCGCATCTGGGCGACAGCGACATGACCCTCGTCCCGCGCTTCGACCTCGCCTACACCGGCGACAGCTATGGCAGCATTTTCAACGGCAACGTCAACAAGATCAAAGGCTATGCCCAGGTGAATGCCCAGCTTCAGCTGAACGGTGCCGACAATAAATGGTTCGTGAAGGGGTTCATCCAGAACATCTTCGACGCGAACAGCGTCACCGGCCTCTACATCACCGACCAGTCGTCGGGTAACTATACCAACATCTTCACCCTCGAACCGCGCCGCTACGGCATCGCGGCGGGTGTGCGTTTCTGACGCGATCCGGCCTCGCGCCAAAAAATACCCCGGCTTCTCGATCGAGAAGCCGGGGTTTCTTTTGTCCGGAACTGCGCAGGGGCGACTAGCCCCCTGCCCCGATCAGAATTTGAAGCGGCCGGTCACGCCGTAGGTGCGCGGCTGGCTGGGATAGCCCGAGATGCTGCCCGACTGCGCGACGGCGGGGAAAATCGTCGTCAGATATTGCGCGTTGGTCAGGTTGCGGCCCCACACGCCGAGTTCGAGCCCGTTGTCGAGGGCGAAGGTGAACGAGGCATTGAGCTGGTTCACTTCGCGCTTGAACTGGTCCGAGAAGCCGGCCGGGAAACCCTGGAGCCCGTCGACGAGACGCGTCGGGCTTTCATAGAGATAGTCGACGTGGAAGATCGCGCGGTTTCCATTGCCGACCTGGGCGGTATAGGTCGCGCCCATCGACGCCGACAGGTCAGGGATCGTCGACGGCTTGGTGCCCGAAATATCGCCGAACGACGAATTGACAAAGCTGTCGTATTTCGGGTCGAGCCAGGTGACGGCCAGCGTCAGGTTGAGGCCTTCGACGGGACGCACCGACCCGTCGAATTCGACACCCCACGTCGACTGCTTGCCCGCATTGGCGAGCGCAAAGCCGGTGCCGGTGAAGATGTTCGACTGGAACCCCTTGATCGACTGCTTGAACACCGCGACGTTCGCGGCGGCCACCGACCACTGTCCCTTCAACCCGATTTCATAGACTTCCGATTCCTCGGGTCCGGCGAAGCGCGAGCCGCCGACGAGGTTCGGCGTCGTGAGCCCCGCCGCCTCGATCGCCGGCAGGTCCGACGCGAGCGGACGGCTGTCGCGCGACAGATTGATGGAGCTGGCCTTGAAGCCCGTCGCATAGGTCGCATAGACGTTGACCGTATCGGTCAGCTCGTACGCGAGGCGCGCGCTCCACGCGAGATCCTTGTCGTGCGTCTTGCCCGGTTCGACCGCGTTCGGGACATTGAGGAACGGCGGCAGGAACTGGAACGCGCGCAGGCCGCCGAGCGGATTGGCATCGGGGTTGTTCTGGTTCGCGTTCGCATAGGCGACGAACTGCTGATAGATCGGCGCGGTGGCCGGATTGGTCGCGAACGCGGTGACCGCCGCGACGTTGGTCGGATCGACGCCCGCCTGTTGCAACGCTCCGCCAAGCAACAGCTGGTTGCGGAACGGCGCATATTGCGGCGCGTCGAGGTCGATCGCCGAGAAGGTGTCGCTGCTGACGACGTCGGTCGAGAAGCGCTTGCGGTCCTGCGTATAGTTGGCGCCCGCGGTGAAGGTCAGCCGGTCGCTGATCGCGAAATCGACGGTGCCAAAGATCGACCAGCTCGTGTTCTTGAGCTTGTACGCCTCGTCGAAGCCGTCGCCGGACCGGAAGAAGGTGCCGACATATTTGGTCGGGTCGCCTTCCAGGGTACCGAGCGTGCCTTCGAGCGTCGGAACGTCAAGCGCACCGCCGCTGGCCTGCTGGATCAGCGCGTTGCCATAGTCACGGAAATCGTCGCCGAAGAGCAAAGCATTCTTCTGGTCGATCTTCTCGTTGAAATAATAGCCGCCGATCAGGAAGTTGACCGGGCCGTCGAAATCGGACGCCAGCCGCACTTCCTGTGTAAAGGTGTCGATCGCGAGGTCCTGGCTGTTCTCCCCGATCAGGTCGGCCGCGGTGAAATCCGAATCCTGGTTGGTTTTTGCGCTTACCTGGCCATAGTCGGTGATCGAGGTCAGCGCCATATTGCCCAGGTCATAGTCGATCTGGGCCGAACCGCCGTAATTCTCGATCTCGTTCGACGACAGGAAGTTGTTGTAGACGTCGTACGAAAAGGGATTGTTCCGGTCGACGCTGGGGCCACCGACGAGGAAGTCGGTGATGGCAACCGTCGGCCCCGCCACGACATTGCCCGCGATGCAGCAATTTTCGTCGATCTTGTCGTAATCGCCGATCAGACGGATCGACAGCGCATCGCTCGGTTCAAAGAGCAGCTGGCCGCGCACGCCCCAGCGGTTGCGATCGTTGACGTCGGTGTCCAGGTTCAGGTCGCGGGCATAGCCGTCGCGGCGGTTGAAATTGCCGCCGAGCGAAAAGGCGATGGTATCGCTGATCGGCCCGGTGATGTCGCCCTTGACGACGATCGCGTCGTAATTGCCATAGCTCGCCTCGAGCGAACCGCCGAAATCGAACTGCGGCTTTTGCGTGATGATGCTGATCACGCCCGCCGACGCATTCTTGCCGAACAGCGTCGACTGCGGCCCGCGCAGCACTTCGACGCGCTCGACATTCGGCAGGTCGCCGATCTGGGCGGCCGAGCGCGAACGATAGACGCCGTCGATGAACACGCCGACCGAAGGTTCGATACCGGCGTTGTTGGCACCGTTGCCGAAGCCGCGGATGACGAAATTGGTATTCGCGCTCGACTGAAGCTGGCTGACGCGCAGGCTGGGTACCGACGATTGCAGGTCGATCAGGTCGCGGATCTGCGCATTCTCCAGGTCGGCGGCCGACGTCACCGACACGGCAACGGGCGTATCCTGCAGCGTCTGCGACCGCTTCGACGCGGTCACGATGATGTCATTGCCATAATCGTTCGTCGCGGGCGCGGCCGTATCGTCGGCGGGCGCGGCGTCCTGGGCAAAGGCATAGGCGGGGGCGGTGGCGGCGCACAGCATCGTGGCGCCCAACAAAATGTTGCGCACGGTCATCATCTCTCTCCAACCCGGCGAGCTTGGCCCTGTGGCCTAAGGAGGGGATACTCGGCCGGTAACCGGCCGCTGTAACGACGCCGCCCGACGCGTCAACGCAGCCCCGACGCGTTCGCGGCGTTTTCGCCAAATTAGTGACCAAATAGCAACAGTTTGTGACGGCCGGAGCGACACATGCGACGTCGGCTGCATCAAATGGCCTCTATTCGGGCCCGGCGTCCGAAATCGCGCAAACTCGGTCAGGCGCGGTAAACCAACGGTCCAGCCTACGCCGTAATTGACGCCGGACGCCGCAACCAACATGCCGGACATCAGGTCACCCCCCGTCAACGCAAATTGAAAGCCCGCTTTCGTCCATGAGCTTCTTCGACCGTTTCGCGTCCAGCGCGCACGACATCGCCATCGATCTCGGCACCGTGAACACCGTCATCTACGTTCGCGGCAAAGGCATTGTCCTCAACGAACCCTCGGTCATCGCCCTCGAAACCCGCGACGGCGTCCGGCATGTCAAGGTCGTCGGCAATGATGCGAAGCTGATGATGGGGAAGACGCCGACCAATATCCAGGCGCTTCGACCGCTGCGCGACGGCGTGATCGCCGATATCGAGATCGCCGAACAGATGCTCAAGCATTTCATCGAAAAGGCGCTCGGCGGCTCGAGCCGGCTTCGGCGGCGGAGCAATGTCGTCGTTTGCGTCCCGTCGAGTTCGACGATGGTCGAGCGACGCGCGATCCGCGACGCTGCCGCCAACGCCGGCGCGCTCGGCGTACGGCTGATCGAGGAGCCGCTGGCTGCGGCGATCGGCGCCGGCCTGCCCGTGACCGAACCGCGCGGTGCGATGGTCATCGATATCGGCGGCGGAACGACCGAGGTCGCGGTCCTCTCGCTCGGCGGGGTCGCCTACAGCGGCTCGATCCGTATCGGGGGCGACAAGATGGACGAGATGATCGCGTCGCACATTCGTCGCAAGCATAATATGATGATCGGCGAAATGACCGCCGAGCGGGTGAAGCTGACGATCGGCAGCGCGGTTCCGCCGCAGGGGACCGGCACGATCATGGCGGTAAAGGGCCGCGACCTCGTGAACGGCCGCCCGTCCGAGGTCGACGTGTCCGAGGCCGAGGTCGCCGAGGCGCTTTCCGAGCCGGTCGGGCAGATCATCGGCGCGGTGCGCATGGCACTCGAGCGTACGCCGCCGGAGCTTGCGGCCGACATCATCGACGAGGGCATCACGCTCACCGGCGGCGGCGCGCTGCTTCGCCGGATGGACCAGGCGATCGCCGAGGCGACCGGCCTGTCGGTGCGGGTCGCCGAAGATGCGCTGATCTGCGTCGCGATGGGTGCGGGTGTCGCCTTCGAAGACCGGGTCTATGACGGCATATTGATGCCCGCCTGACCGGGCGCACTCCCGCCCGGCCGGAAGGGCATTAACTTCATCCCAATGATCGGCTAGCTAGGCTTCCGCATGCGCCTCGCAACCATCACCAACTGGGCATATGGCGCCACGGTCGTCCTGACGCTCGTTTCGAGCGCCACGATGATCCTTGCGTCGAATGCGCAGGAGCGTGAACGCGAAGCGGTCGAACAACGCTATGTCCTCGACCGGGCGACGTCCGAAATCGGGGCCGATGTCTATGCGCTCAGCGACCGGGCACGCCAATATGTGAACACCGGCGACCCGACCTACCTTGCCGCCTATCACAGCGCGGCAAAGGATCTGAAGGACGTCGAGGGCCGGGTCCGTCACATCGGCGACGCCGGAGCGACCGCATCGGAACTGGACGCGCTGAAGCAGGGCATGGCGCTCGCCGACCTGCTCCACGACGAGCAGGAAGAGGCGCTGGCCGCCCTTCAGAAGGGCAATGGCGACAAGGCGCGGCAGATCCTGTTCGGCCCCGAATATGAGCGACAACTCGACCGCTCCGAAATCGAGGTGCAGCGCTTCAAGGATCAACTCGACGGCCGTATCGAGGCGCAGCTGGCGAGTGCCACGAACATCGCACGTATCTGGAAGCGGATTTCGGAGGTCGTGCTTGCGCTCACCGCGCTCCTCGTCCTTTTCGTCCTTTATTTCGTCTTCAAGCAGCGCGTCCTGCATCCGGTCGTGAAACTGAGCGATGTCGTCAACCGGCTCGCGGTGCAGGATTTCGCAGCCGAACCGCCCGACATCCAGCATATCGACGAAATCGGCGACATGGCTCAGGCGATCCGCATCTTTCGCGAGAACGGGCTCGAGCGCCAACGGCTCGAGGCCGAGCGCGACGCGGACCGGACGATGCGCGACCTGCTGTCGCGCATGACCCAGCGAATGCAGGGCTGCGATACGCTGCGCGACCTGAAAGAGGTGGTGCAGCGTTTCGTCCCGGAGATCGCGCCCGGCCTTCCCGGCCGCCTCTATCTGCTCGACAGGGATCGCAATATCGTCGTCGAGGCCTGCGGCTGGCTTGGGCCGGTTCATTCGGCGGCCGAGTTTTCCGCGCTGTCGTGCTGGGCGCTGCGGCGCGGGTTGATGCACCGGCCGGCGGGGGACAGCGTCGACGTTCCGTGCGATCATGTCGAGCGGGCGGCGGATGATGCCCCAGTCGATACGATTTGCCTGCCGCTGACCGCGCAACGCGAAACGCTGGGGCTGCTTTATTTCGAAATTCCCGGGGGCGAACGGGCACGCGCCGCGGTGCTCGACCTCTATCTCGACATGCTCGCAGAGAATATCGGACTTGCAATCGCCAATCTGCAATTGCGCGACACGCTCCGCGATATGGCGATGGCCGACCCCCTGACCGGGCTCGCCAATCGCCGCCAGCTGGGGTTCATCCTCGACCAGCAGATCGCGCAGGCCGAGCGGCTCGACCGCCCGCTCGGATGCCTGATGCTCGACGTCGACCACTTCAAGCGCCTGAACGACGTGCACGGTCACGAAACCGGCGATGCGGTGCTGCGCGCGATCGGCCAGTTGCTCGCCAACATCACGCGCGAGGACGGCCTCGCCTTCCGCTATGGCGGCGAGGAATTCCTGATCCTCCTTCCCGAATTGTCGGCCACGCAGGTTCAGGATCGCGCCGAGGAGGTGCGGGCTCGCATCGCGGCGCTCGATTTCTCGCACGTCTCGCTCGACATGCCGCCCGTCACCATCTCGATCGGCGCCGCGATCGCGCCCGACCATTGCTCTCTCGACCGGCTCGTCCGCACCGCCGACGCAGCCTTGCTGCGCGCCAAGACCCAGGGCCGCGACCGGGTTGAAATGGCCCAGGCGCGCGGTTCGTCCCCGGCCTGATCCACCCCGCCCGGTCAGTCGCCCTCACCTCCATCGGCCCTTCGTTCGGCTTGTCGCAGGCCACGAGCAGAAGCAACGGGACAACGGATGGGACAAGGACGTGATTCAGCGACACCATAGCGGGCCTACGCACCGCGCCGAGGCGCCGTGTCGTCGTGCAGCGTCTTTGTGCCGGGATCAGGGAGACCGTTCGCCGGGGGCATGGTTGTATGAGGCACCTGCGCTGCCGCGGTAGGCTGACCCCCGGTCCCGCCTAGCCGCTTCTAGCTCGGTCACCGCCTTCCCGATCGCGCCCAACAGCATGCCCGACGACCCGACGATGAACATCAGGATCGCGGCGTGGTGCCAGGCGGAAAAGCGGTCGAGGAACAGAATGGAGCCGACGAAGAACAGCATGTTGCCGACAAGGCCAAGCCCAAGGTGGATATAGGGGTAATTTCGCACGAAGCTTGTGAACATGGGTCTCCCGATGTCCGGCAGGTAGGCCGGACAGGCTTTGCAATTAGGGAAGGCGTGCCCCGGGGGCACACGCCGCGACGATGCGGCGGGCGCCCGCCAGCCGACCTATTCCGCCTTGAACACACCGCACGCGATGCGCGCACCGCTGTCGCCCGACGGGTCGGTCTTCTGGTCGTCGGCCCCGGCATGAATGACGATCGCCGACCCGTCGCCGTCGAGCAGGCCTGCGAAGGTCGCGCCCTTCAGCTGATAGGAAAGCGTGCCGCGTCCATCCTCGCCCACGACGAGGTTCGGCATATCGCCGGCATGCTGCCCGGCGGGGTCTTCGAGACCGTGTTTCGCCTGAGTCGGGTTCCAGTGGCCGCCGGCGGTTTCGAACTTCGGCGCGTCGCATTTTCCCGTCGTATGCACATGCGCGCCATGCTTTCCGGCGGGCAGGCCCTCTACGGCAAGGGACACCGCGACGCCTCCGTCGGCGGCGGTCGCCGTGGCCCGGCCCGCGGGCTTGCCGTCGGCGGTCTGCAACATCGCGACCGCGCTCTGAGTCGCGCCGGCCTCCGCCGGCATCGTGCCCATTGTCGTGGTGTCAGCCGATTTCGAAGCGGCCATATCGTCGTTTGCGGCGTCCGGCGAACCGCAACCGGCGAGCAGCAGCGACGCAGCAGCGGACATCAGGTACAAACTCTTCATCTCAAGCTCCCGTTTGGTTTCAGACAGTCCATCAACCGCCCAATCGAAACGACGTTCCCGCAAGCTTCGGTCCACAGCTCGGAACGGAAATTATATTCCGGGGTCGGCAGCGCCGCATCGCCGTATCGGAACGGCGTGCGTCGCGCCGCCGATGCGATCAGCTCAACTTTTTGGCCGCCGCGGAGCCGAGAACCAGAAACAGGACGACGAGGGCCAAGCCGACGAAGAACAGAATCTTCGCGATGCCGGCGGCAGCACCGGCGACGCCCGAAAATCCCAGGATCGCCGCAACAAGGGCGATGGCGGCAAATATCAATGCCCATTTGAACATGGCGTTTTCCTTTCAAGTCGCCGGGCGCGGAGGGGCATCGTCGATGCTCCTGCACCCGGCATGGCTTTGAACGAACGATCCCTGTCGATCGTTCCGCACGGCAACGCCGGCGGATCCACCCTCCCGGTCCCGGTGGAACCGGTGCAGGGTTCCGATCCTAGCCCGAGAAGAGCTCGAACGGCGCCCACAGCGCCGGCTGGTCGATCCCTGGCTCGCCGTCCAATCCCTTGCGTACGGACATGATCGCATCGCGCAGCGCGTCGGCCGGCGCCTTGCCGATGCGCAGCCCCCTCACCGTACCGACGGACAGCCGGCGCGCGACGTCGTCGCGAACGACCCAGTGGCTCGCCATCACCTGCCCGCTGCCGGCCAGGAAAAAACCCTGGACAAGGCCCGAAAGCTGCGGCCGGTCGGCCCCGGAGGCTCCGGCGCTGTTGCACGCCGACAGGATCACCAGTTGCGCCGGCAGGCTGAGCGCGCCGATCTCGCTGGGCTTCAGGAGCCCGTCGTCGCCGTCCTTCGGCGTCAGCAGCAGCGCCGGCTCGTCGAGCCCGTCGAATTCGCCGGGCAACAAACCATGAGTCGCGAACGCGAGGATCGATCCGGGTTGGACTCGCGCGGCCCGAAGGCCCGCTTCGGTCGCGCGATCGCCGATCAGCAGATGCGCGCCTTCGCTGCCCAATGCCTTTGCAAGCGCGCCCAGTTCGCGCTCCGCATCGGGCAGGTCGGGCAGGTCGTCGATCGCGCGCGCGGCGCTGCCGGAGCGCATCGCGAGTGCCGTTCCAACGCGCCGACCCTCGACCCCGCCAAGCGCGACGAGCGCGCCGGCCGCGTCGCTGGCGCCTTCGCGGCTTGCCCCATTGGGTGCCCGAATCATCCGCTCGATCGCCATGCGGTCGATCAGGAACTCGCCTGCTCGACCACCAGGCATAAGCATTCCGAACGGCAAGGCGTCGAGCGAGCCGTTGGCAACCACGGCCAGCGTCTTCATCCCGTGCAACGAAGCGGTGGCGTCGCCCGGGAACAATTGCTCGTACAACGCCCTGGCCGCAGCGGCGTCGAAATCGTCCCCACCGTCGATCGCGGCGCGCAACCGGGCCACAAGCCCATCCACGCCCGCACCGTCGGCGACCAGATATTGCATTGCCCGCGCGCCGCTCGCCAGCGTCGCCAGCCACGCATCGCCAATATCGGTAAACATCGCCGATGCGGTAGCCGGCGGGGTCGCTTCGGTGAACTGCGTCAGGGTCGACGGCGCGAAAAACAGCCGTGCCCGCTGGTCGGCGCGCAGCGAGGCGTCAAGCACCGCGATCGCCCGGCGATTGGCGTCGAGATCGCGGGTGACGGCGGACAGGTCGAAGGCGCCATCGGGACGCATCAGATTGGCGTCGAGCCGCGCCTCGATCCCCTGCCGCGCCGCAAGCAGTTGGCGACGCTTGCCAACGGCTTCGGCAAAGGCCGGCTCGGACGCGGCAGCTCGTTCGCTTTCGACGATCGCGAGCGCGTCGTCGAGGCTGGTTCGCGCAGCCCATTGCTGCGCCTCGAAGGCATCCCCGACGGCGCCGTGCCGGGCGAACAGCTCGGCGAGCCAGCCATAGGCAGGCCGCTGACGCTCGGCTTGCGCCGATCCGCGCGCGAGATTGGCGTTCAGCGTCAGCGATCTGAACAGATCGCGCGCCCGCGCGATCAGGTCCGGTTCAGCGACCGTGCCGGCGCGGTCCTGCACCCGCAACAGCATCGCGCGGGCCAGCAACAGGTCGGGATGGTCGGGCGGCAGCATCCGATTGCGCAGCGAGACCGCCTGTCCCGCCGCGCTTTCGGCGACGGGCCAGTCGGCGTTGGCAAACGCCGCCTTTGCCAGGTTGTCGCGGGCATTGGCGCGGTCGCGATGCCCTTCGGGCAGGCGCGCATCGCGAATCTCGAGCAGATCGCGGGCCAACGGCTCCGCTTCCGCAGCGCGGCCGCTGTTCAACAAGGCGATCAGCCGCGTGTCGCGGGCGACCAGCGCGCGATCGCTCTGGGCGCCGAGTTGGGCGTCGATGATCGGAGTCGCGGCATCGAGGAAGGCGATGGCATCGGCATCGCGCCCCGCGCGGATCAGGGCCTGCGCGAACTGAACGCGCATCGCCGCACTGTTCTGGTTGGGGCCGCCGTTCGCCCGTTCGGTCAGCTCATAGGCGCGGCGGATCATCGGCATCGCGTCGTGCGGACGGTTCACGCGCAGCAGGATCGCGCCGAGATTGGCATAGAGATTGGCCATCATCGGATGGTCGGCGCCAATCGCGCCGCCAACGCGGGCGATCGCATCGCGCGCGGTGGCAACCGCCTCTTCGGTACGGCCGGCCGAATAGAGATAGACGACGCGATTGGCATTCCAGATCGCAACGTCCGAGGGAACGGGATCGAGCGTCAGGGCGATATCGATCGCCTGGCCGTTGCGCGCCAGCGCGTCGTCGAGCCGCCCATGCTCGAGATAGGAGGCCGCAAGGTTGGACAGGTTGGTCGCATAGTCGCGCTCGTTCCGTCCGTTCGGATAGGCCTCATAGTCGGCAATCAGCCGCTCGTTGATCGCGAGCGCCGCGTCATGCTCCCCTTTGAAATTGAGGATATAGGCGCGGGTGCTCAACGCGTTGCGCCAGCTGCCGCGATAGGCGGCCTCGCCCTCCAGCACCGGAAGGACGCGGTCGACGAGGCCGAGCGCGGCGTCCATGTCGCCTGCCACCGCCAGCGCCATCCCGACATAGAGTTCGCGGGCCGCGATTTCCGGATGGCGCGGCGGATACAGGCGTCGCGCTTCGGCGAACGCCCGGTCGGCAAGCGCGCGATAGCCTGCCGGATCGGCGTCGGGTTCGGCCGCGTCGAACTGCGCGATCAGATCGTCGAGTCGCGTGCGGTCGACCGGCGCCTGCTGGGCGTGACAGACGGCGCTGCACGACAGCGCCGCCGCCAACAGCCCTGCCCGCGCCGCGCGGTACGATGCCCTCTTCATCATTCGCCCCTCCCAAAGCCGGAACCCTAGTCGACCACCAGATAATATTGCGCCATGCCGCCCCCGCCGTTGACGAGTTCGATCCGGTAGCGCTGCGTGAAAACGGGGGTGAAGCGACAGTCGCCGACATGCGCCGGCGATCGATCGCAAACCACCTGGCCCGCACCGTCAAAGATTTTCAGCCGCAAATTCTTCTGCGGACGCGATGTGGCCGCGACCGTCGCCGCCTCGCCCGACAGGAACAGCTGGTCCAGACTCCTTGCCGCGCCGGGCGCAAGCGTGCCGCGGACATAGCCGGGACCTAGAGCCCGGCCCCGAACCGGCGGATCGATGTCGGGCACCGCGCTTCGCCAGCGCGCCACCGGATCGGCCGCTTGATCGTCGATGGCGCGGGGGTTGCGGCGATCGATCCTGTGCAGAGCTTTGGCGAGCGCGTCGGTGTCGCGTGCCTCGAACGCCGCGTCGGCCGCCGCCATGTCCCGCGCCAGCCCACCTGCAAGAGAGGCTGGCGCGGGAGGCGCCGCCGGAGCGCGGGGCACCGCGCAGCCCGCAAGCAGCATCAGCGACAGTCCCAGACCGAGCGAAGCGGTGTCCTTCATCATGCCTCCCTTGCCCTCACGACGAATGTCGCGCTCCGTTCGGACGGCGCCACGGCGATGGACAGATCGTGGCGTTCGGCGATCGCCTTTGCGAGGGCGAGGCCCAAGCCGCTGCCGGGGGAGCCGGCGGCATCGCCCGGACTGCGATAGAAGCGGCGAAAGACCTTCTCGCGATCGGCTTCGCCTATCCCCGGCCCGTCGTCGGCGACGGTCAGCACCGGCCCGGCGGCAAGCGACAAGTGTACCGAACCGCCGCTCGGCACATATTTGAACGCATTGTCGAGCAGGTTGGTGACAAGCTGGGTAAGCTGCATCTCCTCTCCATCGAAGCGGATGCCGGGTGCGATGTCCCAAGTAAACAGATGGCCCGATTCCTCGGCGCTGTCGGCATAGAGCTCGCATATCCGGGTCGCCATTTCGCTGAGATCGAAGCGTTTCAGGCCATGACGGTCGCCTTGCCGCGCCTTGCTCGCCGCTATGTCGAGCAGCGATTCGAGCATCGCGACGAGCCGCTTGATGTCGGCACGGCCTTCGAGCAGCCGCGTGGCGACCGCTTCTCCCGGATCGGCCGCCAGCGCCTTGGTCAAGCGGCCGTCGAGATGCATCAGCGGGGTGCGGATTTCGTGCGCGATCTGGTCGGATGTGTCGCGATAGGCCTCCACCAGGCGTTTCTGCCGCACGAGCGCGGCGGCGCTATGGCCGGTCAGTTCATCGATTTCGTCGCTACGTCCGCGGGGCCGCATCGCGATCAGGCGGTCGTCGTCGGATTCGCGAAAGGCATCGTTGATCCGCTGAATCCGCCAGTGCAACCGCCCGGCGGCCAGCTTGCCGAGAGCGCCGACAAGGAGCACGAACAGCGCCCCGCCCCCCAGAAACACGATGGCGACATGCTGGCGCAGCGCGCCATTGTCCGCCGTTTCCCGGGCAACGAGCAGCCGGAGATCGGGCGCGAGCTGGGTCGCCCGCGCATAGGCGCTCGTTCCTTCGCCGACCGTGATCGTCCCGCTTTCTGAAACCGAAGGGTCGAGTTCGGGCCAGCGACGAATATCGCCCGCCAGCACGGCGCCGCCGGCATCGGTGAGCATATAATGCGGCGCGCTGCCATCGCGCGGGGTGATCGCAAGCCGGTCGGCGATCCGACGCTTGAGTTCGTCGGGGCCGCTCGTCGCATGGATGTCCGCCAGCCCGGCAAGATCGACATCCACCGCCTTGCGCGCCGATGCGTCAAGCGTCGACCGGATCGTCTGGTCGGTCATCGCCCACAGCCCCACGACCAGCGCGATCGAAAACAGGATCGCGACGGCGACGAGGCGGGAAAAGATGGAGCGGCGCGAAGCGATCGCTACCTCCCGTCCAGCAGGCGATAGCCCGAGCCCCAGATGGTTTCGAGCGCCGGAGATTTGAACCCGTCCTCCAGCTTGCGCCGCATCCGACCCACATTGACGTCGACGACGTTGGTTTGCGGGTCGAAGGACATGTTCCAGACATCCTGCAACAGCATCTCGCGCGTCACGACCTCGCCCGCATTTTCCATGAAATAGCGAAACAGTTCGAATTCGCGCGGGCTGAGCGACAGGTGACGGTTGTCGCGGAATGCCGTGCGCGCCTTCACGTGGCATTCGAAGGCACCATAGAGGATGACGGCGCTATGTTCGCGGCCCACCGCGCGGCGGTGTAGCGCGCGCAGCCGCGCGAGCAGTTCCTGCGCCTCGAAAGGCTTGGCGAGATAATCATCGGCGCCGGCGTCGAGACCTTCGGCGCGGTCGGTGGTCCGGCCGAGCGCCGAAAGCATCAGGACCGGGGTCCCGACCCCGCTTTCGCGCAGCCGCTTCAGGATCGTCAGCCCGTCGAGGTCGCCGAGCATGCGGTCGAGGATGATGACGTCGAATTTCTCCATTCCCGCGCGCAGCAGGCCGCCCGACCCGCTGTTTTCCCACACGACGATATCGCCGCGCCCCGCGGCCATTTCCTGGACCTCGCTCGCGGCGCGTTGATCATCCTCGACATAAAGGATTTTCAGCGTTTCCATGATGTTGGCGCAATCATCCCCCCGGATATGCGACCCCGGCCCTTGTGGCATAGCCGCCGGGCCGGGGCAAGCCGGGTTCTCAGCCAAGGTCTTCGACCGACACCCAACCCTGGGTCCCGTAGCCGTCCTTCACTTCGATGAACAGGCCGTTGCGATTTCCGGTCGGAACCACATCTGTCCCGGCGCGCAGCGAACGAACCGACGCGCCATCGGCGGCGGGGGTCGCCCGCATCACCGTGTCGATCGCAACGGTCGCCTCGGGCGTGGCAGGTGCCGCCGGCGCCGCGGCCCGGGCGACCGGCAACGATGCAAGCGTGGCGCCCTGCGCCGACACCGCGTTGAACGCCTTGACGAAGGCTTCGACGAGCATCTTGCCATCCTTGCTCGCGCCATAGCCTGCCGCGTTCGCACCGGCGGTCCATCCATCGTTGCCGCCGAAGCTGATCGACGTCTTGCGCACCTCGCCGGTGCCGGTAACGACCGCCTGGCCGGTCGCCGGGCTCAACAGCTTGATCCCGGCCGCGACGCGCTTCTTCTTGCCGCCCAGACCGCCGAACATGCCGAGCAGGGCGCCGCCGACCGGAACCTTGGACACGATGCTTCCCGCCGCGCCCGAGCGGACCAGCCCCTCGACAGCGGCCGATTTCGCCATCTCGACCGATTTGTCGACCTCTTCGGAATCGCCGGCCACGACATTCATCAGGAAGTCGGCGGGCGTGCCGGCTGCCGCGTTGTGCGGCGTGAAGCATCCCGATTCGATCGCGAGCGAATTGATCAGCTCGCGCGGCGAGCCCAGACCATAGTCCGACCAGCCCTGCGTATCGCCTTCCACTACCGCGATCGTTCCATAGCTGCGATCGCATTTGTTGAGCGTGACCTCGTCCTTTTCCGCCGCGACGGCGGGTGTCGCGATGCCGGCGAAAAGCGCGGTCGTGGTCAGCGCAATAATCGACTTGTTCATGTGGCCCTCCCATATCTGTGCCGGGAATGACCATGCCGTGCACGCTCGCCCCGGCCCACACACCAAGCCCGTCATCGAGATGACAAAGCCCGTTAGGGACGCCTCCCGCCCCTATTTTTGCGGAAAGGTGACGAGCCCGCCGAGCAGGGCTTCGGCTTTCAGCCGCTGGGCGTCGCGGTCGATTCCGCCGCGCACCGCGCTTGCCGGAGCGGAGGCCATCGGCATTCCGTCGGTCGGGGCGTCGCCCGGCACCGGCACGGACCACCGTCCCCATTCGCCGCCTTCCCCGGACGAAGCGATCAGCGCGCCAGGCGCCGTCGCATAGGGATTGTTATTCACCGTCGGCTGCGCGCGGAAGGTCGCGGCGCCCTGTATCGCGTTGCTCGACGCGACCCGCACCGAATAGGTGATGCCGGCATGCGTTGCGCCGTCACCCGCCAGGAAACCCTGCACATAGGTGCCGCGCGCGACGCTCGCCCCCGCGCTCGTGCTGGTCGCCAGATTTTCGTTGAAGCGCATGCCCCCGGCCCCGTCGTCGCGGATTGCCATCGACGGATCCGCGACACCGCCGCTGCTCGCAAAGCTATACGTCTCGCCCTCGAACGACAGACGCCCTTCCAGCCCGGCCTCCAGCGTCGCAAAATCGACGGCGAAATTGCCCGCAAAGCTGCCGGTGCCGGGCCGCGCATTGGACTGCGTCGGAGTGGTGGCACCGATCAGATCGTAGGTGACGAGCCCGCTGACCGGAAGGTTGACCGCCGGCGCGCCCCAGAATGTATGCCAGGACTGGCCGGGATAGGCGGTCGCGGTGAAGGATTGGCCCGTCCCGCCGCGATAACCGACGGGAACATTAGCGATCCGCGACCAGCCGATGCGGCCCTGATCGCCTCCCTTTTCGACGGTACTCGCCGAATTCGGCGTGTAGGCCACGGCGGCGAACGACGCGGTCGCGTCGGTGAGCAGGCCGTCGGTCACGGTCATGCTCGTCGCGCTTCCCTGACCACCGCCACCCGCG
>Ga0189279_100177_pt1 | contig 20184 bp, 13 predicted proteins | sample N26B6minimetaG_FD_130324 | JGI IMG/M metagenome (GOLD analysis project Ga0189279, IMG submission 130324) | Marine microbial communities from the Costa Rica Dome - N26 B6 mini metaG | ecosystem: Environmental > Aquatic > Marine > Oceanic > Photic zone | place: Costa Rica: the Eastern Pacific... | reverse complement strand
GAAGGCCGAAGATCATCATCGTCAACAGCTCGTCGGCGGTTAGCACGCCCGATTTCAGATGCTCCATGTTGCCCGAAAACTGCTCCGAAGCAAAGAAGCGCGCGCGCGCGATGACCCAGTCATAGGGGTCGCGGTAGAGAAGGATGCGCCGGGCGGGCGCCGTCTCGATCGCCGAGGCGTCGGCGAGGAATAGATGCCCCCAACTGAGCATCGGGTGCGCCGGATCGAAGGCCGCGCGATGCTGCTGCAGATTGGCCCACTGGATGAAGTCGCGCGAATAGTGCTGCTCGACAGGCACGAACATACGCAGAATGTTGCGCAGCAGATGACTGCCGCTCTTGGGCACGCTGTTGAGGAAGACCGGTTGGCGGAGCGGCGCTTGGACGAAGCGGCGGTTCTCTTCGTCGAGCGTATCTGATTTTACGAGAACGGTCGGCATAGTCAGTCGGGAACCCTTGCTATCCGGTCAAAAGAAACGGGGCGGCATGTCGCCATGCCGCCCCGCCCCATCGTCTGTCAAATCGTTCAGAATTTGCTCGAAACGTTCAGGAATGCCCGTCTGCCAGTGAACGGATATTGTGAAGCGAGGACTGCGGGCCCCAGCAGCGCAATCTGTCCGCCGTTCAGCACCGACACGCGCGGCGGGCGGGTGTCGAACAGGTTGGCGATACCGAAGGTGATCTCGAACCGGTCGTTGATCTCCTGAGAAATCGAGACATTGTGGTAGAAGGTCGTCGGCGTCGTCAACTTCGGACAATAACGACCATAGATCGCCGAATCGATGCAAGGATCGCCCCCGGTGCGGTCGAGGAAATCCTGTACGTCCGACGTGCCGCCATAGACGTTCATGCCATAGAAGAAGGTAAAGCCGCCACGCGATTCCCACGTTGCGCGGAAATCGCCGACCCAGTCGGGCGAACCCGCCTCGCCATTGTCCGACGTCGTGGGTGAAGTCGGAAGCAGTTTGAAATCGTCGCGCGTCTGGAAGGTCATGCCAGCCGTAAACGAAAGTCGGCCAGCCTTGCCCAGATCGTGACGCAGATTAATCTCGACGTCGACGCCACTGTTCCGCTGGCTCGCAATGTTCACGAACTGGTCGGTGACATTGGTAATGTTATATTCGGTAACGGATCCTGCCGGACTGCGGGTAAAGAGATTGCACAGCGGGTCGTTCGGAAAATTCTCCGAATCATAGCAGCCAAAAACGATATTGGCGGCGCCGAGTTGCGTAATCTCGCCCTTCACCTTGATGTCGAAATAATCGACCGCAATATTGATTGAGGTATCGGGCAGAAAAGCGAATTTCGGCGTCAGAACGCCTCCAACGACAAGTGCCTTCGACGTTTCAGATTTAAGATCGCCAAGACCGCCTGAGGAAATCGAGGTTCCGGTTATGCTGCCGCCCGGGTAATTGCCCGGGATGCCGTCCGCCGCACAATTGGTGGCGACGCGGTCCGTCGTCGTGCCATTCGTCTGTCCTTGCTGCCATTGAACACAAGGGTCGACATTGGTTTGACGGAAGAAGCTGGTTTCATCGGCGAGGAACTGTTCGAACAGTGCGGGCGCGCGGAATGACGTGCCATAGCTCGCCCGGAAGCGCAGCCAGTCGTTGAGCGCCCAGTTGGCCCCCAGCTTGTACGTCCAGTTGCCATTATCCTCGTCGATCGCGCCGTCCGACCGCCGGGTCGCCTTCACGCTCGTCACGCGCGCCGCCGCCGAAAGCGTCAGCTCTTCGAAGAAGGGCTTGTTCGCAAGTACCGGGACGTTGATTTCGGCGAAGGCTTCCTTGGTGAAGCTCTTGCCCGCGGTAATCCCGGACGCCGATGCGCCCCAGGCGTTCGCGGCCAGCGTGATCTCGCCCGGAACATCGTTGATCTTGTCCTGGCGTCCTGTCAGGCCGAGCGCGACCGAGACCGGTCCAGCGGGCAGGTCGAACAGCGCGCCTGATACCGTCGCTTCGCCAGTGAGCTGGGTATAGACCGTCTTGCCTTCCTCCCAATCGAACAGGAAATCGACCTGTTGGGGGGTCAGTTCGCCGCGCAGGAAATAGGGGTCGGCCCACGGCAGGTCGATACACTGCTTCCCCGAGATCGGCGTGACCGTGCCGACACACGACGACGATTGGAAGTAGCCCGTGTCGTATACGTCTTGCAGGATTTGTTCGGTGCGATAACGGCCGATGCTCTTGCTGTACTGGCCATAGATCTCCCAACGCCAGCCGCCGAAAAAGCCTTCGCCTTCGGGCGCTTCGCCGCGCAAGCCGGCGACGCCCCGATAATAATCGACTTTCTGGCTGCTGTCGGCGTGGTTGGTAATCGCAGTCGGGCTCAGATAGTTGACGCCCTGCCAGCCCTGCGCCCAGATGGTCCCGCTGTTGTAGAGGTTGCCGGTTCCATAGAGATCGCCAGTAAAGCCGAAATTCCAGAACTGGCGGAAACCGTTCTGATAGGTTTTACGGCGATTGAACAGGAACTCGCCGAACATTTCGACATCGTCGGTCAGCTCATAGGAACCCTCGGCGTAGCCCGTGATCAACGTCGTCTTCGGGATGATCGTCTGTTCGTCGTAGAAAGGGTGATACGCGTTGAGGACTCTCTGCGATTCGGTATTATAGCCGACCGGATAAAATCCCGCGGGCGTACCGAGGTCGCCGAAATAGGCTGGTGCGCCGTAAGCCGGAATTCCGAGAGTTTCGCCCGGGTACTGATACTGAATTAGAACGGTTTCGCCGTTGGGTGAGGTGTTGAGCCCAGTGTTAGGGCCCCCCGGTCCATCAAGCTGCATATTGTCGATGAGATTATAGGTCCAGACGTGGCCCCACGGCAGATCCTGGCACCGCGGCTTGCCGGTGCGCGGGTCGATCAGGTCAGCACGGCTTCCATCTTCGCGGAAGGTATAGGCTTCCGGGCATGCCAGATAGCTGCGGTCGCCGCGGTTGAGTTCCTTGACGTGCGTATAGTCGCCGGCGATCAGGAAGTGGCCGCGGCTGAAAGTCTTGCCCCACAGCGCACTGGCGCGATATTCCTCGCCGCCCCCGTCGAAGGGGACCGACGTGTTAAAGTCGAGTTGCAGGCCATCAATATCGGTCTTGGTCTTGATGTTGACCACGCCCGCGACCGCATCAGACCCGTATACCGACGACGCGCCAGTCTTCAGGATTTCGACGCTGCTCGCGATTGAGGCGGGAAGGACGTTGAGGTCGAACGACGACACACCGCCGCGCGTACCCGCCGGGCCGGCGCGGCGGCCGTTGAGCAGAACCAGTGTGCGGTTGGCGCCGAGGCCGCGAAGATCGATCGTCTGCGCGCCGGGGCCGCCGTTGGTCACGAAGTTCGAAGAGATCGCTGCTGTGATCTGCGTCGAACCTGCCGCGACGGGCGAGCTTTGCAGCGTCGAGGCGAGATCGAACTTGCCTTCCTTGGCGGCGACCGCTGGATCGATGACTGAAATCGGGTCCGGGCTGTTGAACGGCGTCACGGTACGGATGCGCGACCCCGTGACGACGATCGATTCGTCGGGGGCGGGTGCCGGTGTGGTGACATCGCTGTCGTCTTGCGTGCTGTCCTCGGTCTGTGCCACGGCCGGCGTAGCGATCATTACCGCAATCGCGGACAGACTTGCCAAGCCCAGATTCCGCCGCAAAGGCGACGGAGCGTCGTTCATCGATTTCATAACAATATTTCCCCGGTTTACAAAGCAAGGCCGCTTTGCCCAATTGGCCCTGTGAAGCGCCGGATCATGTCAGCATCTGAGTGCCGTTAGACCCGCCATGTATCGCAACGTTTCAAAGCATTGCGAACAAGTCAAGCGGGATAAACCTCGGGCCGTCCTTTCGCCTTTGGGTGTGACCAATCTGCGTCACTGCACTGACGGGGGTGCGGCAAGGTGCCCCGCCGCCGCGGTGACGTCGCTCCGGACGATTGAAACGTTCCTACACTCTCGATAGGGCGAATAAATGTACGCTGAGTGGCAATCTGCAATTCCTCGCCGGATACGACGCCGATGATGTCGTCGTCGGGGGCGTTGTTCGCATTGGGGCTGTTTGCCGCCCTCTGGCTCTTCGCCGGCTTGTGGGCGGTGGGGCGCGGGATTGCGATGCAGCGTCGTTCGGCGTTCGTCGCGGCGCAGACCGAGCGTCTTGCCAGTCTGGTCGACGCATCGCCCTATCTGCCGGTCGTCGTGCGGGGCGACTGGCGGATCGAGGCCGGTGAACGCCTCGGGCGCTGGCTCGGACTCGGCGGCGGGGTGCGTAATTTCGACGAACTGTCGGGCGCCGAACAGGGTCTCGACCGGGCCGGGCTCGACGCGTTGCGCCAGGCGATCCTCGGCGCGCAGCGCGGCGCGCGCCCGTTCACGCTCAGCTTGCGGCCCCAGGCGAGCAGCCGCACGATCGTGATCCATGGCGCCCCGGCACCCCAGGCGGTCGGCGGTCCTGGCTGCGTGCTGCTGTGGCTCAGCGACGCGACCGAAGGACAACAGGCGCTTGCCGACATGCGCCACGAGCGCGACGAGGCGATGGGCGCGTTCGACGCGCTTTCGGGACTGATCGAGGCGGCGCCCTTTCCCATGTGGTTTCGCGACACCGACCTGCGGCTCGCGCTCGTCAACCAGGCCTATGTCCGCGCAGTCGAAGCTGCGAGCGCGAATGCCGTGATCGACGGCGGGATCGAATTGTGCGAGCCGGTCGCGGGTATCGGGGCGTCCGATGCCGCCGATGCCGCGCGCAGCGCCGGCACCGCACAGATGCGGACGATCCCGGTGACGATCGAGGGCGAGCGGCGGATGATGCGCGTCGTCGACGTACCGCTCGCGCCCGTCGGCGGACGGGCCATCGGGGTCGCCGGCTATGCCCTCGATGTGCAGGAACTCGAAAGCGAGCGCGGCGCGCATCGCCGTTTTGCCGATACGCAGCGCGAACTGCTCGATCGCCTGTCGGCCGCGGTGGCACAATTCGGCCCCGATCACGGCCTGATCTTCGCCAACCAGCCCTTTCGCCGCCTGTTCGAGGTCGAAGCCGACGATGTTACCGACGGCAAGCCCTTGGCGCGGTTGCTCGATGCGTGGCGCGACCGCGGGCGGACGCCGGAAGTGCGTGACTATCCCCAATGGCGCGAAGCGCATGTCGGCTGGTTCGCGCTGGCGCAGGCGAGCGAGGAAGACTGGCTTTTGCGCGATGGCACCCACCTGCGCGTCGTCGCGCAGCCGACCCCCGACGGGGGCCTGTTGCTGATTGCGGAGGATCGCACCGAACAGGTCCAGCTTGCGGGGGCGCGCGATACGCTGCTGCGTGTGCGGACCGCGACCTTCGACAATCTGTTTGAAGCGATAGCGGTCTTCGCCCCCGACGGCCGCCTGCACCTGTGGAACCAGCGCTTTCGCCGGCTGTGGGCGGTCGATGAGTCGGCGCTCGCGGCCCATCCGCGCGTCGACGAGCTGATGGGCGGGCTCGCCGACCGGCTTGCAAAGCCCAATCAGGCGAGCATCGTGCAGGAAGTGATCCGCGCCGCGACGCTCGAACGCACCCAGCGCGCCGGCCAGATCCGGTTCGCCGACGGGCGCCATTTCGACTTTGCCGCCATTCCGCTTCCCGACGGCAACGCGCTGCTGATCATGCTCGACGTCACCGACAGCCGTAAGATCGAAGGCGCGCTGCGCGAACGCAACGAGGCGCTCGAAGCCGCCGACAAGGTCAAGACCGCCTTTCTGTCGCGGATGAGTTACGAATTGCGTACGCCGCTGACGTCGATCGGCGGTTTCGGCGAGATGTTGCGCGGTGGCTATGCGGGCAAGCTGACCGACGCACAGCAACAATATGTCGATGCGATCATGGATTCGGTCGGCGTGCTCTCCCGCCAGATCGACAATGTCCTCGATCTTGCGCAGGGCGAGGCAGGGACGCTCGCGATCGAGCGCGCCCCGGTGGACATCGCCGCGCTGCTGGCCGCCGCGCTCGACGAAGCGCGGCCCTTTGCCGATAGCGAAGGGATCGAGCTGGTCGGCGAACTGGCAGGCACGTTGGGGACGATCGGCGGCGACGCGGCCCGACTCGGCCGCCTCGTCGCGGGGCTGCTCGACAATGCGATCCGTTATACGGCACCGCTGCGTCGCAGCGGCGGACGCGTATTGCTTCATGCGGTGGGCGACGCCGGCGGGGTGGAGATCATCGTGTCCGACAATGGCCCCGGCCTGCCCGACACGGTGGCCGCGGTGACGCGGGGGCGGCAGGCGGGCACGACGAGCGGCGGCATCGGTCTCGCGCTCGCGCGGCAACTGGTCGCGGCGCATGGCGGGACGATGGAGGTGATCAGCGAGAAGGGGCAGGGGACGCTGGTTCGTGTCGGCCTGCCGCGCAGCGGATGAGCGAGGTTCGCCTTCCCTACGACCTCGCCGCCGCCGAAGGCCTTGGCGCCGCGATCGGCGGGGCGCTCGTGCCCGGCGACGTTGTCCTGTTGTCGGGCGATCTCGGCGCGGGCAAGACGACGCTGGCGCGCGCGATGCTGAAGGCGCGCGGGTTGCCCGGCGAAGCGCCGAGCCCGACGTTCGCGATCGTCCAGCCCTATGCGCCGCCCGAGGTCGATTTGCCCATCGCGCATGTCGATCTCTTTCGGATCGAGAGCGCCGAGGAACTGATCGAGCTGGGGCTAGACGACTATCTTTACGACGGCGCTCTATTGATCGAATGGCCCGAGCGGCTGGGGGGCGAGGGCTGGCCCGATGCGCTGACGCTCGCCATTTCGGGAGGCGGCGACGCGCGCGTCTTGACAGCGACGGTGCCGCCCGCTTGGGAAGCGCGATGGCCGCTCCGATGATTCCGCCCGACCATGCGCCCGCCTTTCTGGCCGCGCACGGGTGGGGCGACGCGCAAATCCTGCCCCTTGCCGGCGATGCGTCGTTCCGCCGCTATTTCCGCGTGACGGCGCCGGGGCGGCAGGCGGTGCTGATGGATGCGCCGCCGCCGCACGAGGATCCCCGCCCGTTCATCGCGGTCGCCGAGTGGCTCGGCGGCTGCGGGCTCAGCGCGCCGCGGATCCTGGCGCGCGACCTTGATCGCGGATTGCTGTTGATCGAAGATTTCGGCGACGTGCGGCTGCGCGAAACGCTCGACGCGCGTCCGGAGGCAGAGGCCGATTTCTATGCCGGCGTCACCGACCTGCTCGTCCACCTGCACGCGCGGCCGCCGATGGCGGGGCTACCCGTGCACGGGCTGGACCAATGGCTCGACGAAGTGATGCTCTTCCCCGACTGGTATGGCCCCGCAGTGGGGCTGGAGGTCGACCGCGACGCGTTTCGCGCGGCGTGGGCGGAGGCGCTCGCCCCGATCGAGGCCGACGGGCTGCCGCGCGTGACGGTGCTGCGCGACTATCACGCGGAGAATATCATGCTGGTCGCGGGGCGCGAGGGCGTGGGGCATTTCGGCCTGCTCGATTTCCAGGATGCGCTCGTCGGCCACCCCGCCTATGACCTCGCCTCGGTTCTCGAGGACGCGCGCCGCGACGTCTCGCCGGCGGTCGAGGCGGCGATGCTCGATCGCTATGTCGCCGCGACCGGGCAGGGCGAGGCGTTTCGGACCGCCTATTGGGCGCTCGCCGCGCAGCGCAACACGCGCATCCTCGGCGTCTTCGTGCGGCTGTGGAAGCGCGACGGCAAGCATGGCTATCGCCGTTTTCAGCCGCGCATGTGGGGGTTGCTCCAACGCGATCTCGCGCATCCCGCGCTTGTCCCCGTTCGGCAATGGTTCGACGCCAATGTGCCCGCTGAAAAGCGGGCCGAGGCGTGGTTGGAGCGGGGCGTATGAGCGCGAGGATCGACAGCGCGATGGTGATGGCGGCGGGGCTCGGCAAGCGGATGCGTCCGCTGACCGCGACGCGGCCCAAGCCGCTGGTGCGCGTCGCGGGCAAAGCGCTCATCGACCACAGCCTCGACCGGATCGAGGCGGCGGGGATCGGCCATGTCGTCGTCAACGTCCATTATCTCGCCGACGCATTGGAAGCGCATCTGTCGGCGCAGCGGCGGCCGTTCACGATCGCGATTTCGGATGAGCGGACGCGGCTTCTCGAAACCGGCGGCGGGATGGTCAAGGCGCTGCCGCTGCTCACCGGCGACCCGATCCTGATCGTCAACAGCGACAATATCTGGACTGACGGGCCACAGGATAGCATCGCGAACCTCGCGCGCCACTGGGACGGCGAGCGCATGGACGCGCTGCTGCTCGTCATCCGGCAGGCGAGCGCGACCGGGCATCGCGGCAAGGGCGATTTTCACATGGATGCGGCGGGACGGCTGTCGCGGCGGCGGCCCGGGCGCGTCGCGCCCTTCGTCTATACCGGCGTCCAGCTCGTATCGCGCCGCCTTCTGGACGGGGCGCCCGACGGACCCTTTTCGACCAACATCCTGTGGGACCGCGCGATCGACGCCGGGCGACTCTATGGCGTCGCGCATATGGGGCAGTGGTTCGACGTCGGGACGCCTGCCAGCATCGCGCCGACCGAAGCCGCGCTCATCGATGGGTGATGCAAAACCCTCGATCTTTTCGATTCCGGTCCACCGGGCCTTCGCCGACGCGCTCGTCGCAGGGCTTGTCGAACGCTTCGACGATGGCGCGTTGGGGCTCGCGCATGGGCTGATCCTGCTGCCGAGCAATCGGGCGCGCAGTGCGGTACAGGCGGCGTTCGTGCGCGCGGGCGCCGCCGGGCTGCTGATGCCGCGGCTTGCGGTGATCGGCGACGCCGATCTCGACGAATCGGTCGCGCTCGCGCTCGATGCGATCGGAGACGCCGATCCGGTTCCGCCCGCGATCGAGCCGTTGCACCGGCGGCTGTTGCTGGCCGATCTGATCGAACGCCACACGCCCGACGGCGAAGCGCCGATCCGCGGAGCCGCGGCGTTCCAGCTGGCCGACGGGCTCGCACGCGTCATCGACCAGCTCTATTACGAAGAGGTGCGCGTCCGCGCGCTCACCGACCTCGACCTCGGGGCGTTCGCCGCCCATTGGCAGGCATCGCTCGGGCGGCTGCGCCTGCTCGTCGACCATTGGCCGGCGCTGCTCGCGCAGACGGGCAGCATCGATCGCGCCGACCGCCGCAACCGGCTGCTCGATCGGGTGAATGCGGGATGGCGTGCAGCGCCGCCGGCGCGCTTTACCGTCGCGGCGGGCATCACCACCGCAGCTCCGGCGATCGCCCGCCTGCTGCGTGTCGTCGCCGATATCGATCGGGGGATGGTGGTGCTGCCGGGTCTCGACCAAGCGATGACGGCGGAGGAATGGGAGGTCCTCGGACCGACCGGACCCGATCCGGAGACCGCTGTCAGGCCGCTGGAAACGCACCCGCAATATCATCTCAAACTCTTGCTCGACCGGATGGGCGTGCACCGCGACGAGGTGCGGGTGTGGGACGGGGAATCGCCCTTCGATGGCCCACAGGCCCGTACGCCCTTTGCGTCGCTGCTCTTCGCCCCCGCCGACTATACGGCGCAATGGCAGGCGGCGGGCGAACTGGCGGCAGCGACCGCCGGCATGGAGGGCGCCGTGTTCGCCGACGATGGGCAGGAGTCGCAGGGCATTGCCCTGTTGATGCGCGAGGCGATCGAGACCCCCGGGCGCACCGCGGCGCTGGTCACACCCGACCGCGCGCTTGCCGAACGTGTAGCGGCGGCGCTCACCCGCTGGGGCATCCGGGTCGACGACAGCGCGGGACAACCGCTTTCGCGCACGCCCCCGGGCGCGCTTTTGCTCCTGCTTGCCAAGCTGGCGGCCGATTTCGATCCCGTCGCCCTTCTGTCGCTGCTGGCGCATCCGCTCGTTCGCAGGGGAGAAGGCCGGACGCCCTGGCTCGATCAGGTGCGACGGCTCGACCTGCTCCTGCGCGAACCCGGCCTCGAACCCGGATGGCGGGGCGTCCGGGCTCGGATCGCGGAGCGCGCGGCCGACCCCAGGGCGCGGGGGCACGGTCTTGCGGCCTTGGTTCAGCCCTGGTGGACCGAGGTGTCGGATGCACTCGAAACGGCGCTTGCACCCTTCGCGGCGGAGCAGGCGCCTCCCGCAACGCTGCTGGACGCCCTGCAGGCGGCGTTGGAAGCCTTGGCGGCGGAGGCCGTATGGGCCGGTCCCGACGGCCGGATGCTCGCAGGACTGTTCGACCAGTGGGCGCTCGCGCGAGGTGACGGGCCGGCGCTCGTCGACCCCGGCGACTTCCCCGCGATGCTGGGGCAATTGCTCGCTCAGGCGAGCGTCCGTCCGCCCTATGGCGGCCATCCGCGCCTGTTCATCTGGGGCCTGCTCGAGGCGCGGCTTCAGCGCGCCGACCTGATGATTCTCGGCGGGCTCGACGAAGGGCGCTGGCCCGCCGCCACGCAGCCCGACCCCTGGCTTGCGCCGGGCATTCGTCGGCTGCTCGGCCTGCCCGCGCCCGAGCGGCAACAGGGGATGGCGGCGCACGACTTTGCCGGCGCGCTCGGCGCGAGCGAGATCGTCATCACGCGGGCGCAGCGCAGCGGCGGCGACCCGGCGGTCGCCTCGCGCTTCTGGCTGCGGCTGACCGCGCTCGCGGGCGACCTTGCCGAACCGGCGCCGGGCGGCGTGCCGATCACCCGCCTCGCGGCGCTGCTCGACGCGCCGCCCGGCGATCCGCAACCGGCCGCGCGGCCATCGCCCCGTCCCCCGGCGGCCGATCGCCCGCGCCGGATCAGCGTCACTGCCGTCGACCGTCTCGCCCGCGATCCCTATGGCTATTATGCGAGCCAATTGCTCGGCCTGTCGGCGCTCGACCCGTTGAGCGCGGCCCCCGATCCGCGCTGGCGCGGCACGCGCCTTCACAAGCTGTTCGAGGATTGGGTGCGTGGCGGCGCGACGCCCGCCGGGTTCGAGGCCGAACTCGACGCGCTGCGCGGCGATCCCGCGCTCGACGCGATCGCGCGCGCCTTCTGGCTGCCGCGGATCGAGCCGGCGCTGCGCTGGGCTGCGGCGCAGGTCCACGATGCCGAAGGGCGCAAGCCGCTCGGGGTCGAGGTGCGCGGGGAAACGGTCGCGAGCGGTGTCACGCTCTATGGCAAGGCCGACCGCGTGGACCGCGACGCAGACGGCCGGCTAACGATCGTCGACTATAAATCGGGCGGCGCGCCGAGCCCGAAGGCGGCGCATGAGAAGCTCGACAACCAGCTAGGCCTCCTGGGCCTGATCGCGCAGCGCGGTGGCATGGACGGGATCGACGCCGCCGATGTCGCCGCGCTCGAATATTGGAGCCTGCGTCCCGATCGCCGCGCGGGCGGCGCCGGCAAAATCTCGAACAGCTATGGTCCGCGCAGCGGGCTCAAGAGCGCCGAGGCGGCAATCGACCATGCCGCCGACGCGCTCGCCGACCTCGCCGCGCGCTATCTGCTTGGCGAGGTGCCCTTCGGGCCAGGCGAGGCCGCGGGTTATGGCGATTACGACCAACTGATGCGCCGCGACGAATGGTTCGGGCGCGGGGAGGGCGGATAATGGCCGCGCCGCACAAGCGCCTCGACGACCTCGACCCGCGGCAGGGCGCCGCCGCCGACCCCGAAAGCCATGTCTGGCTCGGTGCCTCGGCGGGGACGGGCAAGACGCAGGTGCTCTCGGCGCGTGTGCTGCGGTTGATGCTCGAAGGCGTCGATCCGCAAGCGATCCTCTGCATAACTTTTACGAAGGCGGGGGCCGCCGAAATGGCGCACCGCATCCACGAACGGCTCGCGGCGTGGGTGCGGATCGACGACGGCGACTTGCGGCTCGATCTGCGCGCGCTGGGGCTCGAATGGGATCGGCCCGGACTGATGCGCCGCGCCCGGTCGCTCTTCGCGACGGTGATCGACAGCCCCGGCGGGGCGATCCGCGTCCAGACGATCCATGCCTTTTGCCAGACATTGCTCGCGAGTTTTCCCCTGGAAGCAAAGCTGCTCCCCGGCTTTCGCGCCATCGAAGAGGATGAGGCGGGGGCGCTGCAGCGGCAGGTGCTGGGCGAGCTTCTGGAAGGCGATGCCGAGCGGGCGGTGCTGCGCGAGGCCGCCGCCATGCTATCGCGCCGGCTTGGTCCCGATGCGGCGCTTTCCTTCCTGTCGAGCTGCGCCGCGGTCTTCGGCGGGCCGGCTGCGACCCTTCGGCCACGCACGCACGACCTGCGCGAGGCATTCGCGCTGCCGACCGGCGATCCCGACGCGTGGCTGGTCGAAGCGATCGCGGACGGCGCGATCGCCGACGCCGATATCAGGTCGGTCGCGGAGAGCGGCGCCAACTGGGGTACCAAGACCGGGCTGGCCTGCAACGATGTGATGATCGGCTGGCTGATCGCCGATGCGCCGGCGCGCGCGGCAATGCTGGGCGAACTGCTCGGCTGTTTCCTGACCGGCAAGGGCGATCTGCGCGCCGACTATGCCGGCGAGAAGGGCAAGATGAAGGACTGCCTCGACCATGCGGTGCGGATCGTCGAGGCGGGGCAGCGCCTGCTCGGCACCGCGACCGCGATGCGCGTCGCCGACGATCTGGCGGCGGCATGGCATCTCGGCAGCCGGTTCGCCGAAGCCTATGCGCTCGCCAAGCGCGAGGCGGGGCTCGCCGATTTCGACGATCTGATCACCCTCGCGGGATCGCTGCTGCGCGTCAGCCATTTCGGCGAATGGGTCCGCTTCAAGCTCGACCAGCGCACCGACCATATCCTCGTCGACGAGGCGCAGGACACCAATATGCGCCAGTGGGGCATCGTCCTGTCGCTCGCCGAAGAATTTTTCGCGGGCGCGCCGGAGGATGCAGAGCGCGTCCGCACCCTGTTCACTGTCGGCGACCGCAAACAGGCGATCTTCGGCTTCCAGGGCACCGAGCCCAAGGCGTTCGCCACCGCGCGCGACATGTTTCAGGCCCTGGGTGCGCGTGCGGAACAGGCATTTCGTCAGGTCGATCTCGTCTCCAACTATCGCTCGACCCCCGCGGTGCTCGCTGTCGCAGATGCGTGGCTCGCAACTGGCGGCACCGCGGCGATGGGGCTCGATGGCGACGAACCGCCGCACCGCCCCTTCCGCACCGCGCATGCCGGACAGGTCGAACTGTGGGCGCCGCTCCCCGTCGGCAAGGCGCTCGACGCCGAGGCCGATGAGGAGGACGGCGACGAGGGCGGCGACGGCAGCGCCCCCGCCTCCGACCCCGCCTCGATGCGCCTTGCCCGCGCGATCGCCGACGAGGTCAAGGATTGGACCCTGCACGGCAAGGACGGCCGGCCGGTCGCGCCGGGCGACATCATGATCCTCGTGCGCCGCCGCCGCGACTTGGCGGCGCGGATCGTCGCGCGGTTGCAGGCGCTCCATATCCCCGTCGCCGGCGTCGACCGCTTCGCGCTGACCCAGCCGCTCGCCGTGCAGGACCTGATGGCGGCGATGCGCTTCGCGGTCCAGCCGCTCGACGACCTCAACCTCGCTGCTCTGCTTGTTTCGCCCCTGATCGGATGGACGCAGGACGACCTGTACGACCGGACGCATGCCCGCGGCCGCGCGGCGATCTGGGAGCATCTGCGCGCGACAGAGGGCGACATGCCGCCCGCGACGATGGCGGCGCTGCGCCAGTTGCTCGGCATGGCTGATTTCACCACGCCGTTCCGCTTCCTCGAAACCCTGTTGTCGGGACCGATCGACGGGCGGCGCAAACTCTATGCGCGGCTGGGGCGCGAGGCGCGCGACCCGATCGACGAATTGCTGAACCAGGCGCTCGCCTTCGAAACGCGCGAAGCGGTATCGCTGCTTGGCTTCCTGACCGCGGTGTCGGGCAGCGCCGCCGACATCAAGCGCCAGACCGAGGCGCGCAGCGATGTCGTGCGCGTGATGACCGTCCACGGATCGAAGGGTTTGCAGGCGCCGATCGTCATCCTTGCCGACGCGACCGACGATGCCGGCATGGGCCATCGCCCGTTCAGCATCGACGTCGCGGGGTGGGAGAAGCTGCCGGTCTTTGCGGTCGCCGCGGACGAGCGGCACGGCAAGCTCGCCGAGGCCTATCAAAAGGCGGCGGCCGCCGCCGCCGAAGAGCATTGGCGGCTTTTCTATGTCGCGATGACGCGCGCCGAGGAGATCCTTGTCGTCGCAGGCGTGACGAAGACCGCCGACCGGACCGTGCCCGACGCGAGTTGGCACGCCGCGGCCGACCGCGTGCTGGCGGACCTTGGCGCCGATTGGGAAGAGGCGGGGTCGCATTGGGGCCGCCGCCGCGTTCACCGGGCCAATCCGGGCAAGTGGGCAAGGAGCGACAAGGCGGCGAAGCTGACGCCGCCGCCCGTGGCATTTCCCGCATGGGCGCACGCCCCCGCGCCCGAGGAGGCCCGCCCGCCGCGCCCGCTCGCACCGTCGGCGCTCGGCGAGGACGACGTCGCGGTGCCGCCTCAGGGCGGCGCGCGCGCCGATGCGGTGACGCGCGGATTGCTGCTCCACGCCCTGTTCGAACGGCTGCCGCCGGTCGCGTCCGACAAGCGGCGCGAGGCGGCGCTGCGCTGGCTGGCGGTGCAGGCGCCGGCGCTGGATGCGCGCGCGCGCGACGCGATGGCGGATGAAGTCCTGGCGGTTCTGGGCGATCCCGCGCACGCGACGCTGTTCGGTCCCGGCAGCATGGCCGAAGTGCCGCTGTCGGCGGTCGTCGACGGCATGGTCGTCGCCGGTATCGTCGATCGATTGTTGGTCACCGAAGATGTCGTGACGGTGATCGACTACAAGACCGGTCGCCATATTCCGGAAACCTTTGCCGACGTCGCGCCCGCCTATCTGCGCCAGATGGCGGCCTACACGGGGGCGCTTGGCGTGATCTTCCCGGGGCGGCACATCGCATCGGCGCTTCTCTATACCGCGGCGCCGAAGCTGCTATGGCTCGACGATGCGATTCTCGACGCGCACAAGCCCGCCTTGACGGCCGCGAAGGCGAATTTGCCGCGCGAGCCTCTTGAGCCGGGGGCGCCGACTGCCTAGCTTGAACGCAAGAGGGATTTCAGGAGTCAGATTATGGGTACCAAAGCGATCAGCGACGCCAGCTTCCAGGCCGATGTTCTCGACAGCGACACCCCCGTCCTCGTCGATTTCTGGGCCGAATGGTGCGGGCCGTGCAAGATGATCGGCCCCGCGCTCGAAGAGATTTCCGACGAACTGGACGGCAAGGTCGTCATCGCAAAGCTCAATATCGACGACCACCCCGACGCGCCGGCGAAATATGGCGTGCGCGGCATCCCGACGATGATCCTGTTCAAGAATGGCGAAATCGCCGAGACCAAGGTCGGCGCGGCGCCCAAGAGCGCGCTCAAGGGCTGGCTCGAAGGCGCGCTCTGATACCGACCGTCGCCCCTGCAAAGGCGGGGCGCGACGGCTTTGAGGCAGCTCAGCTCCGGTAATCGGCGTTGATGCTGATATATCCGTGCGTCAGGTCGCACGTCCACACGGTCGCGCGACCTTCGCCCAGGCCAAGGTCGGCGCCGATACGGATATCCTGCCCCTTCAGGTGCGCCGCCACCGGTGCTTCGTCATAGCCGTCGACGGGCAGACCGTCCTTCGCGACCCAATGATCGCCGAAGCGGATCGCGAGGCGGTCGCGGTCGGCGGGCTCGCCCGCCTTGCCCACCGCCATCACGACGCGGCCCCAGTTCGCATCCTCGCCCGCGATCGCGGTCTTGACCAGCGGCGAATTGGCGATGGAGAGCGCGACCCGCCTGGCGCTGTCGTCGCTGGCGGCGCCCGATACCTGAACTTCGATGAACTTCGACGCGCCCTCGCCATCGCGCACGACAAGGTGCGCAAGCTCGAGCGCGACCCGTTCGATCGCGGCGTAGAGCGCATCGGCACCGGCATCGTCCCAGGACGCGAGCGGCGGATTGCCCGCCCGACCGGTCGCGAAAAGCAGTACCGTGTCGCTCGTCGAAGTGTCGCTGTCGACGGTGATCGCGTTGAAGCTGCCGCCCGTCGCCTTCGCGAGCATGTCCTGAAGCAGCGCCGGCGCGACCGCCGCGTCGGTGAAGATATAGCCCAGCATCGTCGCCATGTCGGGAGCGATCATCCCCGACCCCTTGACGATCCCCGCGACCTGCACCGTCCGGGCGCCTACGATCGCACTGGCGGCGGCGCCCTTGGCAAAAGTGTCGGTCGTGCCGATCGTCTCGGCGGCGGCTTCCCACGAGCAGGGCTCGGCGGCCAGCGCCGCGGCGACGCCCGCGCGCGCCCTGTCCTTGGGGAGCGGGACGCCGATCACGCCGGTCGAGCTGACGAACACTTCGCGCGCGTCGCAGCCGAGATGATCCGCAACCTGCGTCCGGATCGCCTCGACCGCCTCGCGGCCGCGATAGCCGGTGAAGGCGTTGCTGTTGCCCGCATTGACGATCAATGCGCGGCCCGTCCCGCCCGCGATCTGCTCGCGGCCCAGCTCGACTTCGGACGAACAGCAGATGTTGCGCGTGAAGACGCCGGCGACCGTGGTGCCCGGCGCCAGCTCGACATAGGTCAAATCGCAGCGGTCCCATTCCTTGTAGTGCGCGCGAGCGATGCGGCGCGTCACCCCGGCGATGTCGGGAAGGGCGGGGAAGGCGGCGGGCGCGAGCGGCGAGCGGCTGGTCATGGTGGAGCGCGTCTAGCTTTTCGGGCCGAAAAGCAAAACCCCTCCCGTTTACGGGAGGGGCAGCGAGACTTGCGAGCTTACTCGCTAGTCGCAGCGGGGTGGGCAATGCCATGTCGCTGGCCCACCCCCAACCCCTCCCGCAAGCGGGAGGGGAGATACTACGCCGGAACGCCGCTGATCGCCTTGACTTCCATGAAGTCCTTCAGGCCGAACAGCCCGCCTTCGCGGCCATTGCCCGATGCCTTGTAGCCGCCGAAGGGCGCACCCGGCGCCGGGCCCCAATTGTTGACCGCGACCATGCCGGCGCGCAGCTTCGGCGCGACGTCGGCGGCCTTGGCAGGGTCGCCCGAAACGACCGCGGACAGGCCATATTCGGTGTCGTTGGCGATCGCGACCGCCTCGTCGAGATCGGCATATTCCATGATCGTCGCGACGGGACCGAACACCTCTTCCTTGGCGATTCGCATGTCGGGGGTGACGCCCGAGAACACGGTCGGCTTGATGAAATAGCCGCGATTGACGTTCGCGGGCAGGCCGGTGCCGCCCGTCTCCAGCGTCGCGCCTTCGTCGATGGCCGACTGGATCAGGCCCTGGATCTTTTCGAACTGCGCCTTGTTGACGACCGGACCGATGTGTGCGCCTTCGGCCATCGGGTCGCCAACCTGCACCTGGTCGAACATCGTCCTGATGAACGAGACGGCTTCGTCCTTGCGGTCCTTCTGGACCAGGATGCGCGTCGGCGCGATGCAGCTCTGGCCGGTGTTGACGATGACACCCTGAACCGTCGGCGGCAGCACCTTTTCGAAATCGGCGTCGGGCAGGACAAGGTTCGGCGACTTGCCTCCGAGCTCCTGGTGCACGCGCTTGACCGTATCGGCAGCGGCCTTTGCGACGAGGATACCGGCGCGGGTCGAGCCGGTGAAGCTCACCATGTCGATGCCGGGATGCGCGGCGATCGCGTTGCCGACCGTCGGACCGTCGCCCTGGACCAGGTTGAACACGCCCGCCGGCACGCCCGCGGCGTCGAGGATCTCGGCAAAGATCGTCGCATTGCCGGGGCATTCTTCGGAGGGCTTGAGGATCATCGTGTTGCCCGCGGCGAGCGAGGGCGCGACCTTCAGCGCGATCTGGTTGAGCGGCCAGTTCCACGGCGTGATCATGCCGACGACGCCGATCGGTTCGTAAACGACCTTGTTCGCGCCCATCTGTTCGCTGAACTGGAAATTCTTGAGCGCCTCGATCGTGCCCAGGAAGCCGCCGATGCCCGCGCCGACCTGTGCGGTGGCGGCAAAGCTGACCGGCGCGCCCATTTCGGCCGCCATCGTCTTGGCCAGGTCGCCGGCACGCTTCTTATATTCCTCGACGATCCGGCCCATGATTTCGAGCCGTTCCTCGCGGCTCGTCCGCGACCAGCTCTTATAGGCCTCTTTCGCCGCGGCGACGGCGTCGTCGACGTCGGCGGCGGTGCCGAGGATGATCGTCGAGGCGGGTTCTTCGGTCGCGGGGTTGATGACGTCGTGCGGTTTGCCGCCCTTGCTGTCGACCCATTGGCCGCCGATGAAATTCTGTTTGAAATGCTGTTCGGTGCTCATGTCCCGTCTCCCATCGGCGTGAATTTACGTCTCGGATTGCTACCTAATCACTCGGACGGATGAATCAACCATGTTCGTCATCCCGGCGAACGCCGGGATCCCGCCCGCGCAAAGACCCTCCCGCCAAGGGTCGCAAGTGGCGGGAGGGTCGACCGGGCTGCGGGAACCGGCCCGGATGTCGGACGCCTGCGATCAGGCGGCTTCGCGAACCTTCTGGACCGCGGGCAGCAGCATGCCGATCAGGATCGCGATCGGGTTGGTCGCGATCGATGTCGGGCCCTGCTGCGCCGGGGCTGCCGACTGGGCCATTGCAGGGGTCGCCGTCAGCGCGATCGTCAGGGCGATTGCGGGGGCGAGGATCATCTTCCTGGTCATCATGCCGTCCTTTCCTGTCGTCAAAAACCGGATCGGGGTTTGCCCCGATGCCCTGCTTTTGCCGGACGGCGCGGCGCGCCGCGGTGATCGCGATCACTGGCGCGCAAAAAATTCGGCAAGCCCCCCGAAAGGCGCCGGGATCCTGACCCTAGGATCCTGACCCTAACGCTGACGCTTCAACCGCACCAGCGCGGCGTCGAGTTCCTGCAGGAAGCGCGAGCGGTCGGCCTTCGAAAAGGGGGGCGGGCCGCCCATGGCGTCGCTCATCCCCGCGCGCAGGTCGGCCATGATCGCGCGCGTCGCGATCGCGGGGCCGATCGAGGCCGCGGTGAACGGCTTGCCCGTTGGGGCGAGCACCATCGCCCCTGCCTTGAGCGCGCGGTCGGCCAGCAATATGTCGGCGGTAACGACGATGCTGTGCGGCGTCGCGGCGTCGGCGATCCAGTCGTCGGCGGCGTCGAATCCGTCGGACACGACGACGCGTTCGACGAGCGGATGGTCGGGGACGCGCAGCCGGCTGTTGCTGACGATCTTCACGGGCACCTCGTGACGCCACGCGACGCGGTAGATTTCATCCTTCACCGGACAGGCGTCGGCATCGACCAGGATCGTCGGCGTCGTCATCCGCCAAGCCCGTCCCAGAGCAGCTTCGCGCCGAGCAGCACCATCAACGCATAGATCAGGACATAGAAGCGTTCCGGGTTCATGCGCTTCATCCAGCGCACCGTCAGCAAGGTCGAACCGATCGCGAGCGGCATCAGCAGCAGCGCCGCGACCACGACCTCGTGCGGGAAGGCCCCGAGCGCCAGATAGGCGGGCACCTTCATCCAGTTGACGATCGCGAACAGAATCGCGCTCGTGCCGATGAAGCTCAGGTGCGGCAGCTTGCGGGGCGTCACCCACATCTGGAACGGCGGCCCGCCGGCATGCGCGATCTGGCTCGTCAGCCCCATGACCGCGCCAAAGATCGTACCGACCCACCCCGGCGAGCGCGACGCCGCGACGATCCGCGCGCCGCGCTCGACCCACAGGCGATAGAGGCCGAAGGCGAGCGTGATCGCGCCGAGCGCCGCCATCAGCTGCGCCTCGTTCACCCGCTCGGCATAGAACCAGCCCGCCGCGACGCCGACCGCGGCGCCGGGCAGCATCCAGCCGACGATCCAGCCGTCCCACGTCCTTCGGAACGCCCAGACGCTGATCACGTCCTGCACGATCAGGATCGGCAGCAGCAGCGCCGCCGCGGTCGCGGGCGGCAACACCAGCGCAGCGAGCGGGGTCGCGAGCGCGCCCACGCCCGCAAGCCCGCCCTTCGCCATGCCGAGCAGGATCACCGCGACGACCAGCACGCCGAGGGTCAGCGGATCGGCGAGCAGGCTCATTCGGCAGCGAGCGGCGGCGGGTCGGCGGGTAGCTGCCAGTCGATCGCGCCGCGCCCGTGTGCTTCCAGAAACGCGTTCGCCTGGCTGAACGGGCGCGACCCGAAAAAGCCGTTATGCGCCGACAGCGGTGAGGGGTGCGGCGCGCGCAGGATCAGATGCGGGCTTCCGGGTGCCAGCGCGGGCACATTCGCCGCCTTGCGCTGCGCATGGCTGCCCCACAGGATGAAGACCTTGGGCGCGGGGTCGGCGGCGACCGCCG
>Ga0189279_100175_pt1 | contig 20455 bp, 20 predicted proteins | sample N26B6minimetaG_FD_130324 | JGI IMG/M metagenome (GOLD analysis project Ga0189279, IMG submission 130324) | Marine microbial communities from the Costa Rica Dome - N26 B6 mini metaG | ecosystem: Environmental > Aquatic > Marine > Oceanic > Photic zone | place: Costa Rica: the Eastern Pacific... | reverse complement strand
CGTGACCTCGACCACCACCGGCGGATTGAGCTCGACCACCAGCAGCACCTCGGGCGGCGTCTCGACCTCGACCGGCGGCGTTTCGACATCCACGTCGACCGGCGGCGTATCGACCTCGACCGGCGGCATCAGTTCGACGACCTCCACCGGCGGCGTTTCGACCTCGACCGGTGGCGTCAGCACCTCGACCGGCGGTGTCAGCACCTCGACGGGCGGCGTGAGCACCTCCACGGGTGGCGTCTCGACCTCGTCGGGTAACGTCAGTTCCTCTTCGTCGTCGTCCTCCTCCTCGTCGAGTTCGTCGTCGTCGTCCTCCTCTTCGTCGAGCTCGTCTTCGTCGGGCGGCGGCAGTTCGTCGAAGGGCGGCTCGTCTCACGGCCACGGCGGCAGCTCGCACGGCCACGGCAGTTCGGGCTGGGGCGGTTCGAGCGGCAGCTCGGGCGGTTCGGGTAGCAGTTCTTCGTCGGGCGGCAGTTCGGCGTCCTCGTCGTCGAGCAGCAGCTCGTCTTCGTCCTCGTCGAGCAGCAGCTCGTCGGGCGGCGCCACGTCCTCCGGCGCGACCGGCGGCAGCAGCAGCTTCGGCGGATCGAGCACCGGCTCGTCGTCCTCCTCGTCATCGAGCAGCAGCTCGTCGTCGAGCAGCAGTTCGTCTTCGTCGTCTTCGTCGAGTTCGGGCGGCAGCAGCGGAACGCCGGGCGACCCGACGCCGGTTCCGGCTCCGCCGATGATGTTGCTGTTCGGGGCCGCAGCCGCGGCGCTCGTCGCGCGACGCCGCGCGGCGAACCAGACCGCGGACAGCGACGCCGACGCAGCCTGACCGTTTTCGATTATCCACTGGCGGCCGGCACGACCCGGCCACCGATCGGGGGCCGCCTTTCGGGCGGCCCTTTTTTCATCTTCGGCCGGCATTGCATCTGCCGCACCGCCAGTTTAGCCCTTCACCCCGAAAGGGAGGCCCATGCGTCGGCGATCGGTACTATTCACTGTTCCGGCCCTGCTCGCCGGTTGCGCGGCGGAGAGTCACCACTGGACCGGACCGGGCACCGAATCTTTCAGCGAGGCGATTGCCGACTGCCGTGGACGGACGGTCGCGCTCGGCGGAAAACCCGAACGGAAATTCGCGATCGAGACGTGCATGGTCGGCAAGGGCTGGACACCCCCCGGGCGATGATCCGCGCACGCACGGGGTTGCGCCGCGCGAGCCGCGCCGCCATAGCGCGGCCATGCACGACATTCGCCTGATCCGGGACGATCCCGCCGCCTTCGACGCCGGCCTCGCGCGCCGTGGCGTCGCACCGCAATCCGCCGCCATCCTGACCGCCGATGCGTCGCTTCGCGCCCTCCAGACCGAGATGCAGGCCGCACAGGCGCGGCGCAACGAAGCGTCGAAAGCGATCGGTCAGGCAATGGCAAAGGGCGACAAGGACACCGCCGAGGCGCTGAAGACCGAGGTCGCGGCACTCAAGGACAAGCTGCCCGAACAGGAAGCAGCCGAGCGTGCCCAGCTTGCCGCGTTGCAGGACCTCCTCGCCGCGCTCCCCAACCTCCCCGCCGCCGATGTTCCCGAGGGCGCGGATGAAGAGGGCAATGTCGAAATCTCGCGCTGGGGCACCCCGCGCACCTTCGATTTCGCGCCGCAGGAACATGCCGACTTCGCCCCCGCGCTCGGCCTCGATTTCGAAACCGCGGCCAAGATGTCGGGTGCGCGTTTCGCCTTCCTCAAAGGCCCGATGGCGCGGCTCGAACGCGCGCTCGGCCAGTATATGCTCGACAGGCAGACGACCGAGGCGGGCTATCGCGAATGCGCGACCCCGCTGCTCGTGCGCGACGAGGCGGCGTTCGGCACGACCCAGCTTCCCAAGTTTCGCGAGGACCTGTTCCAGACCACCGACGGCATGTGGCTTATCTCCACCTCCGAAATGAGCCTGACCAACGCGGTGCGCGAAGAGATTCTGGCCGAGGCCGAGTTGCCGCTGCGCATGACCGCGCTCACCCCCTGCTTCCGCTCCGAAGCTGGCTCGGCGGGGCGCGACACGCGCGGTTATATCCGCCAGCACCAATTCTGGAAGGTCGAGCTCGTCTCGATCGTCCGGCCCGAGGATTCCGACGCCGAACTCGAACGCAAGACGCGCGCCGCCGAAAGCATCCTCGAAGCGCTCGGCCTGCCCTATCGCAAGATGCTGCTCTGCGCGGGCGACATGGGCTTTGCCGCGCGCAAGACCTATGACCTCGAAGTGTGGCTCCCCGGTCAGGGCGCCTATCGAGAGATTTCAAGCTGCTCGAACTGCGGCGATTTCCAGGCACGGCGCATGAACACACGCTTCCGCCGCGAGGGCGTGAAAGGCAATGAGTTCGTCCACACGTTGAACGGATCGGGCCTCGCGGTCGGCCGCACGCTCGTCGCGATCCTCGAAAACTACCAACAGGCCGACGGCAGCGTCGACATTCCCGAGGTACTTCACCCCTATATGGGCGGGATCACGCGGCTGGAGCCCGGCGTCGCCTGAACCGTCGATAGAAAGACCACGATCATGCGCATCCTCCTCACCAACGACGACGGCTATCACGCCCCCGGCTTCGCGGTTCTCGAAGCCATCGCGCGCCAGCTTTCGGATGACATATGGGTGTGTGCGCCGTCGGAGGAACAGTCGGGCGCCGGCCATTCGCTGACCCTTTCGCGTCCGGTGCGCGTGCGCCAGCACGGCGAGCGGCGCTGGTCGTGCACCGGCACCCCGACCGATTCGGTGATGATGGCGATCGGCAAGCTGATGCCCGAAAAGCCCGACCTGGTCCTTTCGGGCGTCAACCGCGGCGCCAATCTGGGCGACGACATCACCTATTCGGGCACCGTCTCGGCGGCGATCGAGGGCGCGCTCGCCGGCATTCCCGCGATCGCGCTGAGCCAAGTCTATGCGCGCGAGGGCATGGGCGACACCGTTCCGTTCGAGGCCGCCGAGGCGTGGGGCGCAAAGGTGCTCGCGCCGATCCTGAAAATGGCAATGCCGCCCCGCACGCTGGTCAATATCAACTTCCCCGCGCTGCCGGCCGCCGAGGTTAAGGGGATCCGCGTCGCGCGCCAGGGCTTCCACGACTATAGTCGCGGTTCGATCGTCGAGGGGACCGACCCGCGCGGCTATGCCTATTACTGGTTCGGGCTCCACGGAATCGAACATTCGCTCGCCCACGACAGCGACCTCGAAGCGATCGACGACGGCCATATTTCGGTCACCCCGCTCCAGCTCGACCTGACCCACGACCCGTCGCTCGCCGCGCTGCGAAGCGCCTACGAGAGCTGATAGCCGAAAATCTGTTCCAGATTGGTACGGAAGGCTGGTTTTTCCAGCCGATCTTTGGCACAAGACGCGTGTGGGGGTTTTCAATCATCGTCTCGCGCCTTTGCTGTGCGCGTTGGGGCTTGCTGGCTGCATCCCGGCCGCAACCGCGCCCGCCCCGCGCACGCAACCGGCGGTGGCTCCTCCCCCGGTCGTCCGCACGGTCGATACCGGCGATTTCGAACGCCGCACGCTTGGCGAGGTGATCGGCGGCGACGCGCGCCCGACCTGGTCTCTCAAGGCCGTGACACCCGATGCACGCGACGTCGCCGCCAGCATATACACGGTTCGCCGCGGCGATACGCTGCGCGCGATCGGCGCGATGACCGGCGCGGGGTCCGAAATGATCGCGATCGAGAATGACCTTGCGCCGCCCCATACATTGTATCCGGGGCAACAGCTTCGCATTCCGGGCGGCCTGTATCACCGCGTTGCGACGGGCGAGACCGGAATCGGCATCGCGCAGGCCTATGGCGTCGACTGGGGCGAGATCGTGACCATGAACGCGCTCAGCGAACCCTATATCCTGCGCGTGGGACAAAGACTGCGCCTGCCCCGCGATGCAAAGCCGCTCGCACCGGCCGAAGTCGATGTCGCCGCGCGTGCCGCGGCTTTCAAACTCGACATCGACGATATCGTCACCGGCAGCCAGCCCGCGCTCGCCGCCCGCGACCGCCCGGCAACGGCCAGCGCGGCCCCGCGCAAGCCCATCACCACCGCCGTCGCCGCCCCGGCGACCTTCTCGGGCCGCTTTCGCTGGCCGATCAGCGGCCCGATCCTCGCCAAATTCGGACCCATCGCACCGGGGAAGATCAGCGACGGCATCAATATCGGCGCGGCAAAGGGCACGCCGATTCATGCCGCGGCCGACGGAGTCGTCGCCTATGCCGGCGACCAGATCGCCGTCTATGGCGGGCTGATCCTGATCGATCATGGCGGCGGCTGGATGAGCGCCTATGGCCATGCGGGCCGGATCGACGTGCAGCGTGGTCAGGCGGTAAAGGCCGGCGATGTCATCGCGCTCGCCGGGGCCAGCGGTCAGGTGCAGGCGCCGCAACTCCATTTCCAGCTTCGCAAGAATCGCATTCCCGTTGACCCGCTGAAGCAATTGCCGCCACAGTAGCGGGGCATGTCGAAAAAGCGTCCCGTCCAGATTCCTCGCCGCTTCCAGCCGCTTCGCCGCGCGAGCAAATGGCCGGTCTGGGCCGATGTCGCCGCGCGGCTCAGTCTCGCTTTCCTGCTGATATTCTTCGTGATCATGGTGCACTGGATCGACCGCGAAGGACTGGTCGACCATCACGATGGCCAAGTCAGCTTCCTCGACGTCGTCTATTTCACGATGATTTCGGTCACGACGACCGGCTTTGGGGATATTGCCCCCGTATCCGACCGGTCGCGGCTGATCGAATCGGTGATCGTGACGCCGATCCGTATCGCGGTGCTCTTCATCTTTGTCGGCACCGCCTATAGTTTCGTCATCAAACGCTCATGGGAAAAATGGCGCATGGCTCGCATTCAGGCAAAGCTCACCGACCATATCGTCGTCCTTGGCTTCGGCATCAGCGGCTCCGAAGCGGTGAAGGAGTTGATTGCGCGCGGAACCGATCCCGCCTGCATCGTCGTTATCGATCCGTCGCAAAGCAGGATCGAGGCCGCCGAAGACATGGGCTGCAACGTGCTGCAGGGCGACGCGTCGAGCGACGAAACCCTGCTCGACGTGCGGATCGCGGCGGCGCAGACCGTCCTCGTTTCGGCGGGCCGCGACGACACGTCGATCCTGCTCGTCCTGACGGTCCGCCACCTCGCGCCCCAGGTTCCGATCAGCGTCGTCATCCGCGCGCAGGACAACGAACTGCTCGCGCGGCAGGCGGGCGCGAACAACGTCATCAACCCGGTCAATTTCACCGGCCTGTTGCTGGCGGGATCGGCGCAGGGCGCGCATGTCGCGGACTATATGGCCGACCTGGCTTCGGTTACGGGCAAGGTGCAATTGAACGAACGGGCGGTGCATCCCGAAGAGGTCGGCAAAGGGCTCGACCAGCTCGCAAGCGGCGGACGGGGGCTGCGCATCTATCGCCGCGGCCAGCCCTATGGCTTCTGGGAAGCCGAGGCGCAGGCGCTGGAGCCCGGCGACCTCGTCGTCGAAGTCATCCCTTGCGAGGCGGGTGCCGCAGCACAGGCCTGAAGCGGCGTGTCTTGAATCGGCCCGCACGAACGAACCAGACGAAACGCCGGCGGCCTATCCGCGCCAATAGAGCCACGCGGCCCACAACCAGCCGACGATCATCAAACCGCCGCCGATCGGCGTCACCGCGCCCAGCCAGCGCGGTGCGCCGAGCGCCATCGCATAGAGCGTTACCGCAAAGATTGCCGCCCCGACGAGCAGCAGGATCGCCGGACCGCGTGCAAAACCCATGATCGCAAGGGCCGCAACCGCATGAACCAGCTGGTACATCCCGCCCGTGCGCAGCCAGTCGGCCTCCTGCGGCCCGGCCGCGCCATGCGCGCCGAACGCTCCCGCCGCCACGGCCATCGCTGCCGACAGCGCCGCCCATAGTCCGATCATCCCACATCCTTTCGTTCTACCGCCCGTCTATGCCGCCCCGCGCCGCGCGTGACAAACCCGCAAAAATCGCTTATGGGCCGCGCCGATCATGACAACCAAGACCCTCCCTGCCCAGCCGAAAGTCGGCATGGTGTCGCTCGGCTGCCCAAAGGCACTCGTCGACAGCGAACGGATTCTGACCAAGCTGCGTGCCGACGGCTACGGCCTGTCGCCCGACTATGCGGGGGCCGACGTCGTGCTGGTCAACACCTGCGGCTTCCTCGATTCGGCGAAGGAGGAGAGCCTCGACGCGATCGGCGAGGCGATGGCCGAGAACGGCCGCGTCATCGTCACCGGCTGCATGGGCAACGAGGCCGACGTCATCCGCGCGCGCTTCCCGAATATCCTCGCGGTCACCGGCGCGCATCAATATGAACAGGTGGTCGAGGCGGTCCACGACGCCGCTCCGCCGACGCAGGGGCCGTTCGTCGACCTGGTGCCCGAAGGCGGGCTCAAGCTGACTCCGCGGCACTATAGCTATCTGAAGATATCCGAGGGCTGCAACCACAGCTGTTCCTTCTGCATAATCCCCGATCTGCGCGGAAAACTGGTCAGCCGCCGCGTCGACGCAGTGCTGCGCGAGGCCGAAAAGCTTGTCGCGGCGGGGACGAAGGAACTACTCGTCATAAGTCAGGATACATCGGCTTATGGCGTCGATATCCGGCACCAGCCGCGCGAGTGGAAGGGCCATGAGGTGCGCGCGCACATGACCGACCTCGCGCGCGAACTCGGCCAGCTCCGGACCAGCGAGGGCCGCGCGCCGTGGGTGCGCCTCCACTATGTCTATCCCTATCCGCACGTCGACGCTGTCATCCCGCTGATGGCCGAAGGGCTGCTGACCCCCTATCTCGACATCCCCTTCCAGCATGCGAGCCCCAGCGTCCTCAAGCGCATGAAGCGCCCCGCGAACGAGGCGAAGGTGCTCGAGCGGTTGAAGGCATGGCGCGCCGTCGCCCCCGATATCGCGATCCGGTCGAGCTTCGTCGTCGGCTTCCCCGGCGAGACCGAGGAGGATTTCCGTTACCTGCTCGACTGGCTGGACGAAGCGCAGCTCGACCGCGTCGGCGCCTTCCGTTTCGAGCCCGTTGCGGGCGCGCAGGCGAACGCCCTGCCCGACCCGGTGCCCGAAGAGGTCAAGGAAGAACGATACCAGCGGATCATGGAAAAGACCGCCGCGATCAGCGCCGCGAAGCTTGCGCGCAAGGTTGGCCGCACGCTGTCCGTCATCATCGACGAAGTCGGCGAGGCGGACGAGGATGGCAGCATCGGCGCGACGGGCCGCAGCCAGGCCGACGCGCCGGAAATCGACGGCCATGTCTATCTTCGCGACGTCGCGGCGACATTGCAGGCGGGCGATATCGTTGATGTCGTCGTCGAGGATGCCGACGAGCACGACCTGTTCGGAGCCGTTGCGTCCTGAAGCGATGTTTTCGTGAAACGCTTCGACCCGGTTGGTGGTAAGGGATCATCAACCGGGGGCCGACTCATGCGCGTATTCCAGGGGCTGGGTGCAGGATTGCTGATCGCCGCGGCGCTGGCCGGGTGCAAGCAACAGACCGTGGCGGACATCGCACCGCCGCAGGCGACCGACACCGCGCCGACACCGAAACAGACATCGTTGCTCGCCGTGCCCATCGACGCCGATGCCGCCGCACTCAAGACCGCGCTCGAACGTGCGGTGCCGCGCACGCTCTGGACGATCAACCGGCGCGAAAGGCAATGCGTCGAGCCGCAGCGGGTCAAGCTATTCGGCAAGAAGGTAAAGGTAACGCCGGCCATCGCCTGCACCATTGTCGGACGCGTCACGCGCGGGCCGCTGCGCATGCGCGGCGAAGGCGACGAGATCGTCGTCGACGTGCCGCTGAACGCACGGATAAGCGCCCGCGATGTCGGCGGCGTCCTGAAAGGCGAAACGGCGACCGGTTCGGCGATGGCCCACGCCCGCATTCGCGTCGAACCGACCCCCGACTGGAGGCTGCGCGGCAGGGCACGGATCAGTTATGGCTGGACCAGGCCGCCGGGCATCGACTTTCTCGGTCAGCGCATCACCTTCACCGACGAAGCCGACGAGAAGCTCGGACCGGTCGTTCGCGACGTCGAGCGCGAGGTCAATCGCGAGATCGCGAAGATCCGTATCAGGGATCAGGCTGCCGAGATCTGGCGCAGGAGCTTCACGACACTCAGCCTCAATCGCGAAAATCCGCCCGTCTGGATGCGCATAACGCCGCAACACCTCTTTTACGGAGGCTATCGACTCGACGGGAAACGCATCCGGCTGGCGCTCGCGATCGAAGGCGTCACCGAAAGCTTCGTCGGCGACCGTCCGGTCGATCCCGCCCCGACGCCGCTTCCCCCGCTCGAACGCGGCGCCCCCGAACCGCACCTCGACGTCTTCGTGCCCGTCGTCGCGGACTATGCTCCGCTCGAACCCGTCATCCTGCGCGCGCTCGTCAAGCGGTCGGCCCGGCCGTTCGACCTGCCGCGTATCGGCCCCGTCGCCGCGCGCTTTTCAAAGGTCACGGCCTATGGGGCGCCCGGCGGGCGGATCGCCGTTGGAATATCGGTCGAAGCCCGACCGCAGCGCATCCGGCAGGCCGCGACACACGGCCGCATCTGGGCGACCGCGATCCCGATCAACGAGGCCGGATCGGCCAGGGTGCGCTTCACCGACGTCAAGATTACCGGAGACACGGACGGCATCGGCGGAGACCTGCTTCTCAAATTGGGCCAGAGCCCCGGCTTCTCGCTCCTGATTGCCGACGCGCTGACGCAGAACTTCACCCGCGATCTCGCCGAGCTCGAGGGCAAGATTCGTCGCGCGATCGATGAAAGACAGGAAGGCGACTTCGTGATCCGCACCGACATCGAAGGCTTCGAGACCGGAGAGATCAAGGCCTATGGCAACGGCCTCTACTTGCCGGTGCGGATGACCGGGACGGCGCGCATCGCCTATCGCCCGGCCCGATAGCTTTAGAACAATCGCGTCAGCGAATAGAAGATCGCCGCGACGATCGCGCTCGCCGGGATGGTGATGAACCAGGCGACGACGACGTTGCTCGCCACGCCCCATCGCACCGCACTCGCGCGCCGCGCGACCCCGGCGCCGATGATGCTGCCGGTGATGGTGTGAGTCGTCGAGACCGGGATGCCAAGCAGGCTCGCGGTAAACACCATGATCGACCCGCCGGTCGACGCGGCGAAGCCCTGATGGTGAGACAGCTTGGTAATGCGCCCGCCCATGGTCTCGATAATCTTCCAGCCGCCCGACAAAGTGCCGAGTGCGATCGCGATATAGCAGCAGAAGGCGACCCAGTGCGGAACATGGAAATCGCCGGTCATATATCCGGTCGAATAGAGCAGCACCGCGATGATCCCCATCGTTTTTTGCGCGTCGTTCAGGCCATGACTCAACGAATAGGCCGCAGACGAGAAAAGGTGCAGCGTGCGGAACGTTCGCTCGGCAAATTTCGCGGTCGCCCGGCGCAACGCCCAACTGCTCAGCAGCATCACGAGCATGGCGAGCAGCATGCCGAGCAGCGGCGAGAGGAAGATGGCGACGACCGTCTTGTTCAGCCCCGACCACTGGATGCCTTCGAACCCGGCATGCGCGACCCCCGCTCCGACGATGCCGCCGACGAGCGCGTGGCTCGACGATGACGGAATGCCCTTCAGCCAGGTCACGACGTTCCAGAACATCGCGCCGACAAGGGCGCCGAACACCACCGCCGGCGTCACCAGATCCTTATCGATCAGCCCTGCGCCGATGGTTTCCGCCACCTTGTGCAGCGCAGGAAAGGCCAGGCTCAGGAAATAGGCGGCAAAGTTGAAGAAGGCGGCGAACATCACCGCCTGCACCGGGCGCAGAAGGCGCGTCGCAACGACGGTCGCGATACTGTTCGCAGCATCGTGCAGACCGTTCAGAAAATCGAACGCAAGGGCGAGGATGATCAGTCCGACGAGGAGAGGGAAAGCGAGTTCGTGCATGGCGGCGCCCCCGCTTACGCGTGGTCGATGACCAGGCCGTCGATTTCGTTCGCGACATCTTCGAAGCTGTCGACGACGCGTTCGAGGTGACGATAGAGTTCGCGCGCGATCAGGAAATGCACGGTATTGGTTTCGCCATGTTCCTTGAACAGCCGCTTGAGCCCCGCCGCATGGATTTCATCGGCGTGCCCCTCCATGCGGACGAGCCGCTCGGTCAGCTCGTGCAGGCGTGGGCCGTTGGCCGAAATATTGCGCAGTAGCGGCAACGCCTCGACCGTCAAACGCGCTGCATCGACGATAATCCCCGCAATGTCGCGCATTTCGGGATCGAAATCGCGCACGTCGTACAGGTCGATCGCCCCTGCGGTCTTTTGCATTTCGTCGATCGCATCGTCCATCGACGCGATCAGGTCGGTGATCGCGCTGCGGTCGAACGGGGTCAGGAAGGTCCGGCGAACGGTTTGCAGCACCTCGCGCGTGATGGCATCGGCGTCGTGTTCGCGCTCGACGATTTCCTGGATATGGTCCTCCATCCCTTCGCCGCCCTGAAGCAGCCGGGCAAGCGCTTCCGCGCCCGCACCCAGCGTCGCGGCATGCCGCTCGAACAGGTCGAAGAAATTACCCTGCCTGGGAAGCAGGCGCTGGAACCAGGCAAACATGCTGCTAACCCCCGTCTTGTCTGCAATATTGTCGACGACCCCGGTTGCCCGTGCCGCCGCGCGAAAGCCGCTGTCTCCGAACGAGCGGATCAGCGCCTGCAAATCGGGCTCGTCGACCGCTCCGGCCGCCGCGTCGAAGGCGAACCAGCGCCGTTCGCGCTCGTCCTGCTCCTTCCACGCTTCCAGTTCCTTGGTGACCGCAAGCGGGAACACCTCGACATCGAGCATCACCGAAGCGCCGTTCGCGCGGCGCTTGCGATACTGATAGCTGCCCACCGCCGTCGGGCACACCGCTCCCAGCACGCCCGCTTCTTCTTCCGCTTCGATGGCCGCCGACGCGTGGCGTGTCATCCCGGTCAGCGGATTGCCCTTTGGAACGACCCAGCGACCCGTGCCGCGCGAGGTGATGAGAAGGATTTCAGTCGGTCCGTCGCGGTCGGGGCCGCTGAACCGATAAGGGAGAACCGCGATCTGTCGCATATGCCCCCTCCTCTTTGCACGGCCGGTGGCTGGGCCTGAAATGACAACTGGGTGACGCCCCTATGACAATATCGTGACAGCGGCAATGCCGCACTGCGCCAGCCCCGCAGTTTCCGTAAACGTCAATTCGATTGCAAAATGCAACGCTATGCGTAAGCTGCATGATCGAAGCGCGACACGGACGCAGCCGATGTCCTGCTCGATAGACGAAACGGGAGACGATATGATGGCAGGCACGGCGACGATGGAGCGCTCCGCACAGCCAAAGGCTGCCCCCGTCGATCAGGACGTGCTGATCGTCGGTGCGGGCATTTCGGGCATCGGCATGGCGGTGCATCTTCAGATGCATTCGCCGGATCGCAGCTTTGCCCTCGTCGAACGCCGTTCGAACCTTGGCGGCACATGGGATCTGTTTCGCTACCCCGGCATCCGCTCGGACAGCGACATGCACACGCTGGGCTTCGTTTTCGAACCGTGGAAGCATGAAAAATCGATCGCCGACGGACCGGCGATCCTCGATTATCTGCATCGCATCGTCGACGAACGCGGTATCCGCGAGCGCATTCGCTTCAACCGCAAGGTTGTCGCCGCCGACTGGAGCAGCGCCGACGCGCGCTGGACGGTGACGCTGGAGGACGAGCGCGGCGCGACGACCACGACCACGGCGCGCTGGCTCTATCTCGGTTCGGGCTATTACGATTATGACGAGCCTTACGACGCCAGCTTCGCCGGCCGCGAGGATTTCGGCGGCCAGATCGTCCATCCGCAATTCTGGCCCAAGGATTTCGATTATGCCGGCAAAAAGGTCGTCGTGATCGGCTCGGGCGCCACCGCGGTCACGATCGTTCCGTCGATGACCGAACGGGGTGACGGCAAGGGGGCCGCTCATGTCACCATGCTCCAGCGCACCCCGACCTGGTATGCGATCCGGCCGGCAAAGGATGGTTTTGCCAATTTCCTGCGCAAGATCCTGCCCGAAGAACTCGCCTATCGGATCACCCGGTTCAAGAATATCCGCCTTCAGGACATCGTTTTCCGCCGGGCGCGGGAGAAGCCCGAGAAAGTGGCCGACTTCCTGACGAAAAAGCTCAAGAAAGCTCTAGGCGAGCGGTACGACGAACAGGCGTTCACCCCGCCCTACAACCCTTGGGAACAACGGCTCTGCCTGGTTCCCGATGCCGATTTCTTCGAAGCGATGAAGGCCGGACAGGCATCGGTGGTCACCGACCATATCGACCGGTTCGACCGGACGGGCATCCAGCTTAAATCGGGCCGGCACCTCGACGCCGACATCGTCGTCACCGCGACCGGGCTGAAACTGGCGGTTGCCGGCAAGATTCCGGTGCGCGTCGACGGCGATCCTGTCGATTGGAGCGAGCATTTCTACTACAAGGCGTGCATGTTCTCCAACGTGCCGAATTTCGCGGTCGTATTCGGCTACCTCAATGCAAGCTGGACGCTGCGCGCCGACATCGTTGCCGAATATGTCTGCCGCGTGCTCAACCATATGCGGGATACCGGAACCGAGGTCGCGACCCCGCTGCTCGAGGATCCGGCGAGCCTGACCGAAGAGAATATCTTCGATTTCTCCTCCGGGTACATCCAGCGCGCGCTGCACATCATGCCAAAGAACGCCGACCGGCTGCCGTGGCGGCTCAGTCAGAATTATGTGCAGGACCGGATCGACATGAAGACCGGGCCGGTCGACGACGGCGTGCTGCGCTTCGGCCATGCACAGGCGCTTGCAACGGCGCACCTCGAAGCGGCCGAATAATTCGGGATCAGGCGCGCTTTTTCCTGCGCCACCGCACAATGAGCCAGCCGGCAAGCGCGGCGATCGCCAACAGGATCGCCGGCACGGCGACGCTCATAATGCGCGCCATCCTGTCGAAATTTTCGACGAAGGTCAGAGCTTCGGGTTTGGTCGCGCTCCCGAGCACGTTCCACGCAACGATCTTCATGGGCGCGCCATTTTCGGCATAGTAGCGCAGCGTCACCGTGGTCCATTTTTCGGAACCCTTGCCGATGACGACCGCTTCTTCCTGCCTCTGCGACTGGCCGTTCTGGACGTTCGCGCTCACCTGATAGGACGCAAGCCGCCAGGACGCGCCTTGCCCGGGACACTCGGCCGGAATCTTCGCCGCCGCCTCGCGCACCGAATTGGCAATCTCGGCGTGGAGCTCCGGCGTGACGGCTACGGGATCGGAGCATAACGTCCCGCTCACAGAAACCAGCTCGGCCTGCCGCTCGCGTGGCACGAGCTTGTCGAGCGTCGTCTGAAAGCTGCACCCCGAGAGGAGAGCGGCGCCCAACGCCACGCTGGCCACGATCGTCACCCCTGCCCGCATTCCCGTACCTCCCTGCCGGGGAGGGACTATGGCGCAACGGCGAGCATATGGCCAGCGTCCGTCAGTCGACGTGCTCGGGCTTGCCCTTGCGCGATCCTTCGGCAAACTCCTCGAGCTGCTTTTCGCTCATGCTGTCATACATTTCGCGCGAGGCGCCCTGAAGGTCGGATTTCGGCGTATCGCCGCGCTTGGCACTCAGTGCCGCGCCGGCGGCCTTTTGCTGCGCTTTCGATTTGGCTGGCATGACTATTCTCCTGTCTGCCCCCGCTATCCATTAACGATCGTGCCGCCGTTGGGATGCAACACCTGACCCGACATATAGCTGCTGTCGTCGCATGCGAGGAACAGGAAGGCCGGCGCCACCTCGTTGGGCTCGCCGGGCCGTTTCATCGGCGTGCCCTCTCCAAAGGTTTCGACCTTTGCCGCCGGCGCCCCGCCACGCGGGTTGAGAGGGGTCCAGATCGGACCCGGCGCAACGCCGTTGACACGAATGCCCTTGCCCACCAGATTTTCGCTCAACGAGCGGGTGAAGGCGGTAATCGCCCCCTTGGTCGCGCTATAATCGAGCAGCCCTTTCGAGCCCTGGTACATCGTCACGCTCGTGCAGTTGACGATCGCTGCCCCTTTCTTGAGGTGCGGCAGTGCCGCCTGCACCAGATAGAACATGGCATAGATGTTCGTTGCGAAAGTGCGCTCCAGCTGGGCGGGACTGATGTTGCGGATGTCATCCGCCGGATGCTGTTCGCCCGCATCGTTCACCAGGATGTCGAGACGGCCAAAGCGGTCCATCACCCGCGTGACGATCTTTTCGGCCGCCGCGGGTTTGCCGACGTCGGCCTTGATCGCGATCGCGCGTCGTCCCTCGTCCTCGACGATCTTCACCGTCGCGTCGGCGTCGACCTTGTTCTCCTTGTACACCAGCGCGATGTCGGCGCCTTCGCGGGCATAGAGCGCGCATACCGCCCGCCCGATTCCGCTGTCGCCGCCGGTCACGATCGCCACCTTGCCGGCCAGCCTTCCCGATCCCGGATAGCGCGGCTGCCATCGGGGAGCCCGCGCAAGGTCTGCCTCGCGGTCGCTGGGCGGGCTTGCGATGGACTTTGTCGTGCCTACGTCGGCTTTCAGCTTGGCGGCAGCTCGCTTCTTGCCTTTCTTCTCGGCCGGGGTTTCGCCGACCTTGCCGGCCTTTGGACGCTTCGCCATGGCGTGCTCTCCTCGATCAGTCGATGGGCAGGAAATCGCGCTTGTAGCCCTCCTTCACCGCGCCGACGACCGCGGCGGTTACCGGCAGGTTGATGGTATAGCTACCCTCGGCATAGGGGCCGATCTCATAGGGCGCGATCGCGATCGTCATACGGTCCAGATATTTTCCGCCCGACGAGCCGATCCAGATCGTCTGCGCCGACGCAGAGGGACATTTGCCGAACGGGCTGTCGGGGTCGCGCGACCAGACGATGCCCTTCGCCGCCTTCGCGCGTTCGACCCCGACACACAGATCGTCGTTCACCGCCCTGTCGAATGCCTCCCCGCTTTCGAACAGGTCCAGCGGCTTGAGCCGCTTCCCCGCATTGCGGTCCCAGATCAGCGTATCGAAGCTGTGCATCCCGTGCGCGCCGCCCATATAGGTGTCGATTTCGGCGGACAGGCTCAGGAAGCGCGGCGTGTCGGTGATCCGTTTCCACGTTTCGAGATGGCTGTGCGGATGATAGGGGAAATCGCCTTCTGCGGCAGAGGCCTTGTCGCGCTTCGCCGCTTCGATCAAGGCCTCGCGCTGCTTCTCTCGGTCGTTGTCGAGCCATGCGGCAAGACCGGGGATCCGCGCCGCCTCGAGCGGATAGGCATAGGAAAATTCGATCAGGTCGTTCGATTCCCTGACGTTCGACGCGGTCGCCTCGCTTGCCGCAATATCCTCCGCGCCTCCCGGCGGGGCGCCGGGCACAGACGCGGCTTTCATCTTTTCGGCGGTGGTCGGCTGCTTTTCGGAACAGCCGGCGATCAGCAGGGCTCCCGAAACCAGAAGCGCGGCATAGCGATGATGGGACCGGATCGTCATGGCCGAACAACGCCGGGAATCGACAAAGTTTCCATCGCAGCCTAGCACCATCGGCATGACCGACTATTCCGACCTCGTTCAGCCCGACAAGGGCCAGGACGCCCGCGCGATCCACCTTGTCGATAAAAAGGGCTACGACGACTGGCTGAAGTCGCGCAGCGCGCGCGAGCGCGCCGCCCTTGCCGCCGCTGCCTACAAGCCGGAAGCCTATGCCCACGCGATATTGCCGGGCGACGATGCCGAAAGCTGGTCGGTTGTCACCACGGTCGCCGATGTCGACGCCCTCTCTGCGTGGTGCCTCGCCAGGCTTGCACAGGTGCTTCCGGAAGGCCGCTATCGCGTCGAGGGCCGCCAGCCGGGCAAGGCGATTTTCGGCTGGCTCAGCGCGCAATATCGGTTCGACACCTATCGCACCAAGGCAACCGAAGTTCGGGGCCCCCGCATATTGCTGACCGCCGACGTCGGCGCGATCGGCCCGGTGGTCGCCGAAGCGCGGGCGACGGCGCTCGTGCGCGACCTCGTGAATACCCCTGCGGCCGACATGGGGCCTGCCGCGATCGAGAAAGAGGCCGAGCGGATAGCGAAGGCGCACGGCGGCACGCTGATCGTGACCAAGGGCGAGGCGCTCGAGCAGGGATATCCCATGATCCACGCGGTCGGGCGCGCCGCCGCCAAGCATCACGCCCCCCGGCTGATCGAAATCGCGTGGGGTCGCGACGACCATCCGCGCGTCGCACTCGTCGGCAAGGGGATCGCCTTCGACAGCGGGGGGCTCGACATCAAGCCTGCGGCCGGAATGCGGTTGATGAAAAAGGACATGGGCGGCGCCGCGCACGTCCTCGCCCTCGCCCAACTGGTTATGGCTACCGGCTTGCCGGTGCGGCTCCACTGCCTCGTCGCCGCCGCCGAAAACGCGATTTCGGCCGATGCCTTCCGTCCCGGCGATGTGCTGAAGAGCCGCAAGGGGCTGACAGTCGAAATCGGCAATACCGATGCCGAAGGGCGCCTCGTGCTCGGCGACGCCCTGGCGAGAGCTGGCGAGGACGAGCCCGAACTGATCGTCGATTTTGCAACGCTGACAGGCGCCGCGCGCGTCGCGCTCGGCCCCGACCTGCCGGCGCTCTATGCCAATGACGACGCCCTTGCCGCCGACCTGATCGCGGGCGGTGCCGAGCGCGACGATCCCGTGTGGCGCATGCCGTTGTGGGACGGCTATGCCGACCTTCTCGAAACCGACATCGCAGATCTTGGCAATGCCGGCAGTTCGGCCTTTGCGGGGTCGATTACCGCCGCGCTCTTCCTCAAACGCTTCATTCCCGACGGCACCTCGTGGGCGCATTTCGATACCTTTGCCTGGCGCCCGTCGGCCAAGCCCGGACGGCCCAAGGGGGGCGCCGCGCTGGGGCTGCGCGCGGCATGGGCGATGCTCCAGGCGCGCTACGACCGCCGCGCGCGCGCCTGAACTTTCTTGATCAAGCGCCGCGCGCTGGTCTAATGCCGCGCGATTGTTCGCCGACCCGGCGGAATCGGGCTATATTCAGGACGGCAAGTGACTTCGAACCAAGGTGATATTTCTGCGTTGAGCGGCGTGCGAATGGGGCGTCCCGGCGTCGTGGCCGCCGGACGCGACCGCTTCGGCCTGACCGGAGTGGCGCAAGGCTTCGACCCCCGCGTCGTCGCGATCCGGCCGGATCTGGCCGATATAGCCGTCGCCGGCACGCATTTCGCCCCGCATTATGCCGCACCGAAGATGATGAGCGCGCTCCTGCCGTCGACCGCGGTGCGCGCAGCCCCCGCGCTCGACGCCGAACAGACGAGCGAGCTGCTCTTCGGCGAAGGGTTCGCGCTGCTCGACGTCACCGGGGGCTGGGCGTGGGGCTATTGCCTTGCCGACCATTATGTCGGCTACCTCGCCGCCGACGCGCTCGGCGCTCCCATCGCACCGACGCACCGGGTCGCCGCTGCCGAGGTTCTGGTCCACAGCGCGCCGGATGCAGCGAGCGGCGGTTCGGCCATCCTGCCCTTCGGAGCGATGGTGATGGGCGAGGAACGGGGCGACTGGCTTGTCACCCCGCACGGCTATTTGCCGCTCGGCGCACTCGCCGAACTGGGCGATGCCGACGCGGATCCCGCCGCGGTCGCCGAAGCGATGCTCGGCACACCTTATTTGTGGGGTGGCCGCACCGCGAAGGGAATCGATTGTTCGGGCCTCGTTCAGCTCGCGTGGAGCGCGGCGAGCCTTCAGCTTCCGCGCGACAGCGACCTCCAGCTCGCGGCGCTCGACGCAAGCAAGGATGTCGCACCCGCCGATCTGGCGCGCGGCGACCTGGTATTCTTTCCCGGCCACGTCGGCATCATGGCCGACCCGCAAGTGCTGATCCACGCCAGCAAGCATAGCATGACCGTCGCCGCCGAACCGCTCGTAGATGTCGTCGCACGGTTCGAGAGCGAAGGCCATTCGCCGGCGGTCAGCGGCATGAAGAGGGTGCGCTAGGACGATGGGCCGGAGCGTTTTCATCGACGGCGCCGCCGGGACGACCGGGCTGGAAATCGCCGAGCGGCTCTCCGGACGGAAGGAATTCGAGCTGCTTCGCCTCGACGACGCGCGCCGAAAGGAAGCATCGGCGCGGCGCGAGGCGTTGAACGAGGCCGATTATGTCATCCTCTGCCTGCCTGACGATGCCGCTCGCGATGCGGTCGCGATGATCGAGAATGATCACACGCGCGTCATCGACGCGTCGACGGCGCACCGCATCGCACCGGGGTGGACCTATGGCTTGCCCGAAGTCGTCGGGCACGACGCCGTCTCCTCGGCAAAGCGCGTATCCAATCCCGGCTGCTATTCGACCGGTTTTATCGCGCTCGTCGCGCCGCTGGTAAGGGTCGGACTGCTTCCCGCCGCCTGGCCTTATAGCTGCAACGCCGTCAGCGGCTATTCGGGCGGCGGCAAGGCCCTGATCGAACGCTATCGGGCCGACCGCGACATCGCCTGGCGCGGCTATGCGCTGACCCTTGCGCACAAGCATGTCCCGGAGATGCAGGCGCGCTGCGGCCTGGCCATCGCGCCGATCTTTTCGCCCGCCGTAATCCCGGCCCACCGCGGCATGGTGGTCGAAGTGCCGTTGCCGCTTGGCGCGATGCCCGGTGCCGCGACTCCCGATGCGCTGCGCGAGGCGCTCGCCGAATTTTATGCTGGCAGCCCGGTCATCGCGATGGGCGACGCGCCTGCCGATGGCGAAATGCTGCTGCGCGCCTCCGACGACGGAAACGACCGGCTCGACCTGTATCTGTTCGCGAATGCCGACGGCACCCAGGCCCGCCTCGTCGCGCGGCTCGACAATCTGGGCAAGGGCGCAAGCGGCGCCTGCGTCCAGAATCTCAACATCATGGCGGGGTTGCCCGAAACGGCGGGGCTGCGCGTCTAGCGCCGCCTCAATGCACGGTGTCGAGCGCGGCCTCGACCGACAAATAGGTGATCAGCCGTTCGATCTGGCGCCAGCGCGCGAAGTGGAGATGGTTGCCGAGCACGCGATATTGTTCGGCGCGCGCCGCCGCTGCAAATCCCGCTTCTTCGCCGTGATCGCGGATCAGCGCAGCGGCGTCGTCGACCGCGGCGCGATCGGTCAGATAAGGGTCTGGCAGAGGCATGGGATCTCCGGGCGATTGAATGCGGCCCCCTGCTAACCGCACCCCCTGACCTTGCCGTTCCCGAGGATGATGAACGTCCGGGTAAGGTTAATGGAAATGGCGCGCCGTTGACGTCATGGTCCGCTGCGTTTCGCCTCTTTGCCGTCACGCCCTGCCGGTGTAGACGGGACGCATGCGCAAAATCCTCAAATATGTCGCCATCGCCCTGCTGCTGATACTTCTCGTCGGCGGGATTGCCTTCTACGCGATGTCGCGACCCGACGTCGCGCGCTTTTCGACCGCGGAGACGAGCGGCCGCGTGCCCGTGATGGCATCGCAGCACCCCGAGCGCTTCCCGACGATGAACGTCCCCGAAGCCACGAGCTGGCCGGCCGACGCCGCGCCGACCCCGGCGCAGGGACTGGCGGTCGCGCGCTTCGCCGCGGGGCTCGATCATCCGCGCTCGATGCTCGTTCTGCCCAACGGCGACGTGCTGGTGGCCGAGGCGCAGAGCCCGCCGCGCCAGGACGGCGGCGTCGAAGGCGCCGTGATGAAAAGGATGATGGGCAAGGCAGGCGCCGGCGGCGCTTCCGCGAACCGCATCACCCTGCTCCGCGACGCCGACGGCGACGGCAAGGCCGAGGTCAAGAGCGCCTATATCACCGGGCTCAACTCGCCTTACGGCATGGCGCTCGTCGGCGACACGCTCTATGTCACCAACACCGACGCGCTGCTGGCCTTCCCCTATGTGGAGGGCGCGACCAGCATGGCGGGCAAGCCGAAGAAGGTCGCCGACCTGCCCGCGGCAGGCACCAACCGCCACTGGACCAAGAGCCTTGCCGCGGCTCCCAACGGCTGGCTCTATGTCGGGGTCGGCGCCGACAGCAATATCGGCGAGAAAGGCATGGCGAACGAAGCGCGCCGTGCCCGTGTGCTCGAAGTGCGGCCCGAAAACGGCTATGTCCGCACCTGGGCGGCGGGGCTGCGCAATCCGGTCGGGCTCGCCTTCTATCCGGGCAGCGACCGGCTGTGGGGCGTTGTGAACGAACGTGACATGCTGGGCAGCGACCTGGTACCCGACTATCTGACCGACATCGACGAGGGCGACACGTTTGGCTGGCCCTGGTATTATTGGGGGGGCTTCATCGACCCGCGCGTCGACCCTCCCGAAGAGGATAATCGCCAATATGTGAAGCGTCCGGCCTATGCGCTCGGTGCGCATGTCGCCCCGCTGGGCATGACCTTCACCCAGGGCCTCGACCTCGGCGACCGGTGGGTGAACGGCGCGCTGATTGCACTCCACGGCTCGTGGAACCGCGAACCGGTGGCAGGCTATGACGTCGTTTTCGTCAAGTTCGGCGCCGACG
>Ga0189279_100174_pt1 | contig 20476 bp, 18 predicted proteins | sample N26B6minimetaG_FD_130324 | JGI IMG/M metagenome (GOLD analysis project Ga0189279, IMG submission 130324) | Marine microbial communities from the Costa Rica Dome - N26 B6 mini metaG | ecosystem: Environmental > Aquatic > Marine > Oceanic > Photic zone | place: Costa Rica: the Eastern Pacific... | reverse complement strand
TGGTCGACGACGGCACCGCGCGCGAATTCGACGGCAGCATGGACGATTATGTCGCGTTCATCCTCGGCCAGGGCGCAGCAAAGGGCGCCGCCGCCAACGACGACGCGAAACCCGCGGCAAAGCCCAAGGACGCGAAATCGGCGCGGCAGGAGGCGGCGAAGGCCCGCGAGGCACAGGCCGCGCTGCGCAAGGCGGCGAAGGAGCAGGAAGCGCGCGCGGCGGCGCTTGCCGCCCGGATCAGCGCGATCGATCGCGCGATGTTCGACCCCGACAGCGCCGAGCCGGCACTCGCGAAGCTGACGATGGGGGATCTTGCCCAGCGCCGCGGCAAGCTTGCCTCCGAGCTCGAAAGCGTCGAGGCGGCGTGGATGGACGCACTTGAAGCGATCGAGGCGGCCGCCTGAGACGCTACGGCCGCTTGGGGCGGCAGTCCGGACGGCGCCCGGCGCATCGCGGCGTCATCCTTTGCGGCTCGATATCTGGATCGGATTCCCGTCGGGGTCTTTGCCGTCGCACATATCGAAGCTGTCCGTCGATTTGACGGGTCCGAACGCGGCCGATACCCGCTTTGTCAGACAGGATCGAGCTGCCGCAACATCATTGGCGAAAAAGGTGAGTTTCGGGGGCCGGTTGCCGGGTTTGGACCGTCCCGAATGCAGGGCGATATTACACCCGCCGATAGAATTCTTCCATCTCGGCCATGTTGTCGGTGAAGAGGATCACCCGGTTCAGATCGAACTTCATATGCCTCGCCTTCCATCGCCAAGGACAAATGGACCGCATCCCATTTTTTCCGCAAGCCGCAAAATGGCAGGTCGCCGCCAGGACGGGGGAAGACGCGGGGCAGGGTCGACCCCCCGCGCATTGACTCGCCCGCCTCGACCCATCATAATAGTTTCAATTGAAACCATATAAGGACTGACCATGGCCGACCTGTTCGAAAACCCCCTCGGGCTCGATGGATTCGAGTTCGTCGAATTCTCCGCCCCCGAAAAGGGGATGCTCGAGCCGGTGTTCGAACGCATGGGCTTCACCCGTGTCGCGCGCCATCGGTCGAAGGATGTCGAACTGTGGCGCCAGGGCGACATCAACCTGATCGCCAATTACGAACCCAAATCGCCTGCGGCCTATTTCGCCGCCGAGCATGGCCCGTCGGCGTGCGGCATGGGCTGGCGCTGCCGCGATGCGGCCAAGGCCTATGCCGAAGCGATCGCGCGCGGCGCCGAACCGGTCGAGGTCAAGACCGGCCCGATGGAATTGCGCCTGCCGGCGATCCGCGGCATCGGAGGGTCGATCATCTACCTGATCGACCGGTACGGCGACGACCTGTCGATCTACGACATCGACTTCGTTTATGAAGAGGGCGTCGATCGCCACCCGGTTGGCGCGGGGCTCAAGGTCATCGATCACCTGACCCACAATGTCTATGGTGGACGCATGGCGCATTGGGCGGCGTTCTACGAGCGCATCGCCGGTTTCCGCGAGATCCGCTATTTCGACATCAAGGGCGAATATACCGGCCTGACCTCGAAGGCGATGACCGCGCCCGACGGCAAGATCCGCATCCCGCTCAATGAAGAGGGCGCAGGCGGCAAGGGCCAGATCGAGGAATATCTGCGCGCCTATAATGGCGAGGGCATCCAGCACATCGCTTTCGCCTGCGACGACCTTTACGCATCGTGGGACAAGCTCGACGCGCTCGGCAACCCGTTCGCGCCGTCGCCGCCCGAAACCTATTACGAGCTGCTCGCCGACCGCCTGCCGGGCCACGGCGAACCCGTCGACGCGCTGAAGTCGCGCGGCATCCTGCTCGATGGCTCGACGACCGAGGGCGATCCGCGCCTGCTGCTCCAGATTTTCGGCCAGACCGTAATCGGCCCCGTCTTCTTCGAATTCATCCAGCGCAAGAAGGACGAAGGCTTCGGCGAAGGCAATTTCACCGCGCTCTTCAAGTCGATGGAACTCGACCAGATCCGCCGCGGCGCGCTGGAAATAAAAGAAGAAGCTTGATCCTTTCACCGTTCGCCCTGACCCCGGATCAAGTTCGGGGGAAGGGCCGTTCTTCCTTTCGAGGAAGAAAAAGGACGGTGCTTCGACAAGCTCAGCACGAACGGAGTCGGATATTATGACGAGCCAGTCTCCCATCAAACTCGGCGGCGTCCATCACGCCGCCTATCGCTGCAAGGATGCGAAGGCGACGGTCGAGTGGTACGAGGCCATGCTCGGCATGACCTACACGACCGCCTTCGCCGAGGACCATGTGCCCTCGACCGGCGAATATGATCCGTACATGCACGTTTTCCTCGACGCGGGGAACGGCAATATCCTCGCCTTCTTCGAGCTGCCGAACCAGCCCGACATGGGCTGCGACGAAAACACCCCCGCATGGGTCCAGCATCTCGCCTTCAAGGTCGGCAGCTACGATGAGCTTGTCGCGGCGAAGGCGCATCTGGAGGCGAATGGCGTCGACGTGCTTGGCCCGACGCACCACGGCATCTTCAAGTCGATCTATTTCTTCGACCCCAACGGGCACCGCGTCGAACTGGCGTGCGACATCGGCACCGATGAGCAATATGCCGAACTCGCGCGTGTCGCGCCGTTGATGCTCGAGGAATGGAGCCGGACGAAAAAGGCGCCACGCCATGCCGACTGGTTGCACGCCGCGGCGAACGAATAGGCGCCGCCCTCTCTTCCATCGTCACCCCGGACTTGATCGGGGTCCAGCCAGCGTCGGGTTAGTGGACCCCGGATCAGGTCCGGGATGACGAAAAAGGGCTGCGGACGTTATTCCCGCGCCAGCCCGATGCTCTCCAGCGTTGCATGGCTGCATTTATCGGCGGTCTTCTCGCCCCCGCCCGATAGCGCGCTCGCGGCGATGAAACCGCCGACGACCAGCACGATGAATCCGCCCGCGACCCACGCGAGATATTTGTCGATGAACGCCTTGATCGGCGCCCCGAACAGCCGGAACAGGATGCCGACGAGCAGGAAGGAAAAAGCCCGGCTCGCCAGGCTCGCCCACAGGAAGGTCCCGAAGTTCATGTGAATGAAGCCAGCGGTGATCGTCAGCAGCTTGAACGGGATGGGTGTTGCCCCCTTCACCAATATGATCTCGGCGCCATAGTCGCGCAGGTAACAGGCCGCAGCCGGAAAGCTGTCGGTCAGCCCGAGCGCTCCGAGCAGCCACAGCCCGACGCTTTCGTACAGAAAATAGCCGATCGCATAGCCAAGGCAGCCACCGGCAACCGACGCCAGCGTACAGATGATCGCATAGCGCACCGCCTTCTTCGGCTCGGCAAGGCACATCAGGCCCAGCATCGGGTGCGGCGGGATCGGAAAGAAGCTCGCTTCGACGAAAGAGACCAGCGCCAGCCAATATTCGGCATGCGGATGTGCCGACTTTTCCATGGTCCAGTTATAGAGTGTCTGGATCATCGATTTGTTGCGGGTGGTGGCGGTCATGCGGGTCCTTGGATGCGAGAGATCACGCGCTGCCACCTATGCCGCTCGTGTCGAGCGAAATAAAGCCCCTCCCCTTCAGGGGAGGGGTTGGGGTGGGGGCAGCGGTGCGGTGCAAGGCCGATAGCCCCACCCGCTGCGACTAGGCAGCAAACTGCCAAGTCTCGCTGCCCTCCCCTGAAGGGGAGGGCGTTTTTACTTAGTGGCGAAAATGGCGCATGCCCGTAAATACCATCGCGAGACCGGCTTCGTTCGCCGCGGCAATCACCTCGTCGTCGCGAATCGATCCGCCCGGCTGAATCACGCAGGTTGCGCCGGCTTCGGCGGCGGCGAGCAAGCCGTCGGCGAAGGGGAAGAAGGCATCGCTCGCGACCGCGCTGCCGACGGTGCGGGGCTGCGCCCAGCCCGCGGCTTCGGCGGCTTCGCGCGCGCGCACCGCAGCGATGCGCGACGAATCGCGGCGGTTCATCTGACCCGCGCCGATCCCTGCGGTCGCGCCGCCCTTGGCATAGACGATCGCGTTCGATTTCACATGCTTGGCGACGGTCCACGCGAACAGCGCATCGGCGAGTTCCTCCTCGCTCGGCGCGCGCGTCGTCACGACCTTCAACTCGTCGCGGGTGATGCGGCCGTTGTCGCGGGTCTGCGCGAGCCAGCCCCCGGTGATCGTCTTCATCACCAGGCCGCCGCGCACCGGATCGGGCAGCTCGCCGGTGAGCAGCAGGCGCAGGTTCTTTTTCTTCGCAAAGATCGCGCGCGCGTCGGCATCGGCGTCGGGGGCGACGACGACCTCGGTAAAGATGCTCGCGATCGCCTCGGCCGTCGCGCCGTCGAGCGGCCGGTTGAGCGCGACGATGCCGCCAAAGGCCGATACGCTGTCGCACGCCAGCGCTTCGGTCCATGCTTCGGCCAGGCTGCCAGCGGTCGCAACGCCGCACGGATTGGCGTGCTTGACGATCACGCAGGTCGGCCCGGCCTCGCGGAATTCGGCGACGAGATCGAGCGCCGCATCGGCGTCGTTGATATTGTTGTAGCTCAGTTCCTTGCCCTGCACCTGCTCGGCCTGCGCGATGCCGCGCGCTGCGGGACCGGCGGGCAGGTAAAGCGCCGCCTTCTGATGCGGATTTTCGCCATAGCGCAGTTCGCTCGCGAGTTTCGCGGTGAGCGGCAGCGTGTCGGGGAAGAGCTTGCCCTGGTCGGCGAAGGCGAACCAGCTCGCGATCATCCCGTCATAGGTCGCGGTATGGGCAAAGGCGGTCGCGGCGAGCCGCTTGCGCAGCGCGAGGCTGGTCGCGCCGCCGTTCGCGTCGATCTCCTCGATCACCGCGGCATAGTCTTCGGGCTCGGTGACGATGCCGACGAAAGCGTGGTTCTTCGCCGCCGAACGCACCATCGCGGGCCCGCCGATGTCGATATTCTCGATAATCTCGTCGCGCGCCGCGCCCTTCGCCACCGTCGCGGCAAAAGGATAGAGATTGACGACGACCAGGTCGATGCCGCCGATGCCGTGCGCCTCCATCGCGGCGACATGCGCCGCGTCGTCGCGCACCGCCAGGATGCCGCCGTGGACGGTCGGGTGCAGCGTCTTGACGCGCCCGTCCATCATCTCGGGGAAACCGGTCAGGTCGGCGACGTCGAGCACGTCATGCCCCGCCTCGCGCAACGCCTTGGCCGTGCCGCCGGTCGAAACCAGCTCGACGCCGTGGCGGGTGAGCGCGGCGGCCAGGTCGGGGAGCCCCGCCTTGTCGCTGACGGACAGAAGCGCGCGGCGGACGGGGACGAGATCGGTCATGGGAAAGCGGCCTTTTGCGAGACGGGAAAGTCGCGGCTCCCCTAAGCGCGTCCCTTCTTTAGCGCAAGTCAACGTCGCCCCCGCGCAGGCGGGGGCCGCAATCGGCTTGCGCAGCGGCGCAGGATGAAGCGGCCAGCGACCCCCGCCTTCGCGCGGGCGACGAAAAGCTAAAGCCCCAGCGCCGCGGCAATCTGGTCCCAGCGGACGATCTTGAAATTCTGCGCATTCGGGGCGTTGTCGCCATCCTGCGCAATGAAGATGCCGTCGGGATAGGCGGCGCCGAAATTGCCCGCGACCGCTTCGATGCCATCGGTCTCGCTCGTCGCGCCGAATTCGCCGGCGGCGACCGCAAAACGGCCGACATAATCCATCGCCGGCAGGCGAAACACCGCATAGGCATTGTCGCCCTGGCTCGACGCGATCAGATAGCGCCGGCCCTTGTGGTCGATCGTCGCAAGCCCCTCGACATCGGCGACGAGGCGCTGGTTGTCGACCGGTGCGACCAGGCTTGCATCGACGCCGCCGCTGCCGGGCGTCAACCGCCAGATGCCCGCATCCTCCTCGCCGACATAGAGCGTGTCGCCATCGAATACACAGCCTTCGGACTGGGTCGGGATCTTATACTCCCACTGCACCGCGAACGCCGGCTCGGCGCCCTCGGCCAGCGTCAGGGTGCCGACGCGGACGGTGCCGTCCTTGACGATCAGCGCCGCGGTAATCGGCGCGCCGGGCGCGCTGCGCTTGAGGCACAGGCCATAGGCTTCGCCCGATCCCGCGCTGGCCCGGCCGAGCGCCGCGATCGCGGGCGTCGCGGGATCGAGGCGAAAGACCGCAAGATGCGCGTTCACCCCGTCGTTGCGGTCGCTCGCGACGATGATGTCGCCCGCGACATCGACATTGTTCACCAGTCCGCCCTCGCTGAACGCAAGGTCCCTGCCGGAAAGGTCATAGACATGGAGGCCCGCCTTCTTGTCGGTCGCGATGATCAGCGCGCGGTCCGGGTTCGCGGGGTCGACCCAGATCGCCGGGTCGTCGGCGGCGTCGGCCTTGCTGGTCCCGACCGGTTGCGTCTCTCCGCTCGCCGTCACGGGCGCGGGGGGCAGGCCGGTGATCACGGGCTCCGCGGGCGCGCAGCCGCCGAGCAAGGCGGCGCTTGCGATGGTTGCGCTCCAACCTATCGACGCGATACGGTTCATGCTGAATCCCCTGTTCCCGGCAACGCCGACCCTGTGGCGCGCCAGTCCCAGCAAAGCGGATCGGGGTCAATCCCCTAACATTTCCGTCACTTGTTCGTCATCAAACTGTCATGGCGATGCGCCGGCCTGTCGCGCGTGCGTCGGAATTTTGTTTCGCACGAAGCCACGAAGAAATCTCTCAACTCCGTTCGCCCTGAGCTTGTCGAAGGGCCGTTCTTTTCTTCCGGGTTGCGAGAAAGACGGTGCTTCGACAAGCTCAGCACGAACGGACGTGAAGACATCTTCGTGGCTTCGTGCGAAACCATATGAAACAGCCGCCGCAGCTCTACCGCACTGTCAGCCGATATGTTTGAACAGCCAGCCGATGCTCGCGCCGCCCGCCGGCGCCACACCGGTGACGACCAACTGCTCGCTCGGGTGCGGCCGGCCCTCGCCGTCGACCCACAGGCTTTCTTCGACCTCGAGCGTCCCTTCGGAGGTGCGGAACTGCCACAGCGGGCCGCCGGCGATCCGCAGCAGCGCGCCCAGTTTGTCGGCGGTCAGGCTCGCCGAGATTGTCCGCCCGAGGTGAAAGCGCAGCGTGAACGCCTTTTCCGCCTTGCGCCGGCTGCGCGGGGCGGGGAGCAGCATGTCCTCGCCGCGAAGCTCGCGGCCGTTGGGGGACAGGATGAGCAGTCGGCGGTGAATCAGCCCATGGCGCCGCGCATAGCCGTCGTGGCTCATCTCGAGCCGGCTGCCCTGCGGCGTCTCGCGTCGGTCGAGTTCGACTTCGGTCACCCCCTTGCCGAGCGCGCCGCTTGGCAGGATCGCGGTCGAATTGCTGTCGGCGATCGTCAGCGTCGAATGCGCCGCGGTGGTGCGCAGGCCACGCGCAAGATCGGCGGGGATCGTCGCGCCGGTCAGCGCCGCGCCGCCGCAATTGACGACGATGCGTTCGCCGCCATCGGACAGTTCGAAGGCGAGGGTCGAGGCGCATCCGGCTTCGGTCACGCGCGCGATCGGCGGCGGCGCGGCGTCGGCCAGCACGACGACCTTGTTCGCGACCAGCCGCTGATAGCCCCAGTCGCGCGCCTGCTTGAGCGGGCGGGTCCGCACGCGGCTCGCCTCGACGATCGCGTCGATGACCGCGGCGTCGGTGGCACCGCTGCCCTGCCAGCTCCCCATGCCGCCGTCGCTGTGCGTCAGGCCGAGCAGCGCGGGAACGGTGCGGTCGAGAACTTCCTGCACGAAGGGGGGCAGGTCGATGCGGCGCATGTCATAGGCGCGCGCGAGCATCGACAGCGCCATGATCGCGTCGAGCTGCGCCTGCGGCGAGCGCGAGATATTGCCGCCGTCGGCATAGAAGCTGGTTTCGAGTACCTTGCGCAACCCCGCCTCGCCGAAAACCTGCCGCGGTTCGCCGCCGGGCATTAGCAGCGACGCGGCGACGATGCCGACCCACGCGACGAGCTGGCCGACCCCGGGGCGCGTCTTGTCGGCGACGCGGTCGAGGTGGCGTGCGGCGCGCGCGAGGTGGTTGAGCACCGCCGAGCGATAGATGAGATCGCTCGACGAGAGGATCAGCGGCGCGTGGGCGGCCCAGAACAGGATGCGCCAGCCGCTGTTTTCGGCGCTCCACGCTGGCTCGCTCACCGTTTCGCCATGCACGGCGAGCCACTGGCGGACCATCGCCTCGGCGATCGGCGCGGTCTCGGCACGCGTGCCCGCGGCGGCGAGGTCGCGCAGCCAGGCGAAGCTGTGCAGATAATCGGCAAAGGTCGGCGCAACCGCCAGCGCGGCGAAATCGAGGTCGCCGATCGGCAGTTTCAGCCCGCGGTGGAGGAAATGCCCGGCGCGAATCGCGGTGCCCGCGCGCACGTCGCCGGGCACCGGGTCTTCGGGAACGCCCAGCAGCTTGAGCGGGAAGCGCCCCTTCAGGCGAAAGGCGTGGAGCGGGGTGCGCCAGGTCAGCCGGGTGATGTGGTTGGCGATACGGTCGCCAAGCGACAGCCCCTTTTCGGCGGGCAGGCGGATCAGCCTCTTGCCGGGCTCGATCGTATCGTCGAGCGGCGCGCCGTCGCCCGCCGTATCGGGCAGCGGGTCGGCCGGGGCCGCGGTCAAGGGGCGCCCTTCGCCCATGTCAGGCGCCGCGCAGGCGCCGGATGTTGCCGGCATAGGCGTCGGGCCCGCCCTTGAAGGTCGCGGTTCCGGCAACGAGCACGTCGGCGCCCGCTGCGATCGCTTGCGGCGCGGTCGCCGCATCGATTCCGCCATCGACCTCCAGTCGGATGTCGCGGCCCGACCTGTCGATCATCTTGCGCACCGCCTCGATCTTGCGAAGCTGGCTCGCGATGAAGCTCTGCCCGCCGAAGCCGGGATTTACGCTCATCACCAGGACAAGGTCGATCTCGTCGATCAGATAGTCGAGCATCTTGGCCGGCGTCGCGGGATTGAGCGACACGCCCGCCTGCTTGCCAAGCGACTTGATGTGCTGAACGCTGCGGTGGATATGCGGTCCGGCTTCGGGATGAACGGTGATGATGTCGGCACCCGCGGCGGCAAAGGCGTCTAGGAAGCCGTCGACCGGGCTGATCATCAGATGGACGTCGAAGGGCAGCGTGGAATGCGGGCGCAGCGCCTTCACTACCGCGGGACCGATCGTCAGGTTCGGCACGAAATGGCCGTCCATCACGTCGATATGCACCCAGTCGGCCCCGGCCGCTTCGATCGCGCGCACCTCCTGCCCCAGCGCGGCGAAATCGGCGCTCAGGATCGAAGGGGCGATGCGGACGGGGGCAGGGGTTTCGGCGGTCATGGACCGCCCTTAACCATCAAGCGGTGGGCGGGCAAGCAGGCTGCGAAGCTGTCTGCGGCAAAGTCGGTGGATAATGCGCCGATCCTGCGAACCGGACGGATTATTTGCGCCGTCCCCGGCCGCCGCGCGGCTCGCCGGAGCCGCCGCCCCATCGCCAGTGCCACCCGCCCTCGGTGCGCTTGCGATAGAGCGGCATCGGCGCCAATGCGGCGAGCACCACCAGGATCGTCACGACCAGCGGGTGGCCGCTAAGCAGCGTCACCAGCCCCATGATCAACGCAACGTGGGCGGCGAGCATGACCCACCCCTGCCACGCGATTGGCAAGCCGGTGCCATAGCCACGGGCCTTGGCGCGAAACCAGGGACGGTCGTCGAGAAACAGATGCAGCATCGGTCTATTCCTTCCCGCGATGGGTGTCGATGAAATCGACGATCGCCGTGACCAGGCGAGGCTCTATCGGTTTGTCGGGGTCGGTGTAGGTTGCCATGTTGGCGGCGCGTCCTTCGCCCTCGACATGTTTCAGCGTGTGCGACATGCCGTCGATCCGGATGCGCGCGGCCTTCGGCTGGGCGGCAGCCAGGGCGTCGGCATCGGCGACCGAGACTTGCAGGTCGCTGCCGCCGCTTGCGATCAGGATCGGTTTGTCGATCGCGGCGATCATGGGAGCGGGCGGATGGGCGATCAGGTCGATCAGGAAATCCTGGACCGCCGGGTTGAACAGACCGTTGGCCAAGGCCGGGTGCATCCCCGACACATCTGCATGATCGCCGCGAGCGAGGGCATCCAGCGCGGTGTCGGCATCGGCCAGCAGCGGGGCATTCGCCGGATTGGCCGCAAGCTGTTCGCGGATCACGGCATCGAGCGACCGGCCGGGGGTCGCGATCAGGATGAGGCCGCAGACGAGCGGATCCTGCGCGGCGGCCAGCGCGACGAGACCGCCTTCGCTGTGCCCGGCGATCCAGACGCATCGGGCCCCGTTCCTGTCGGCGAGGGCGCGAACCCATTTCCGCGCATCCTCGGTATAGGCGGCGAGCGTCACCTTGTTCGCGTCGGGAATGGCATCCTTGCTTGCGAACATGCCGCGTTTGTCGATCCTCGCCGCAGAAACTCCCTTGGCCGCCAAGGCTTCGGCGAGCAGGCGATAGCTGTTCGGGTGAAGACCCATCGGACTATTGCCGTCGCGATCGGTCGGGCCCGACCCGGGCAGGATGAGCACCACGGGCGCATCGGCCGGATCGGCAGCGAGCAGCGTGCCGGCCAGCGGACCCTGCGGACCCGGCACCGTCATGTCGACAGAGACCGGCGCGGCGGCAACGGAGCCGGGGATCGCGGTAATCGCCAACACCGCGCCAAGGACAGCCTTGCGGATCATCTTTTCCCTCCTCCGGGTGGCCGTCCGCGCCTGGGCGGGGACGGCGGCTCGAGCTTCACGCCGCGGCGGGCGAGCGCCTCGCGCAGCAGCACTTCGATCTCGGCATTGGCGCTGCGTAGGTCGGCCGCCGCCGCGCGCTCGATCGCCGCGTAGAGCGCGGGATCGAGGCGGAGGGCAAAGGCCTTCTTGGCGGGCGCGGGCATGAGTAAACCAACCTCACTTCCCGTTCGCATCGAGCGATATCGAGATGCCGGGAGAGCCAATGGCCACGACGGGTGTCCGGACTTCGCTCGACACGAACGGATATATTAATTCAATAGAGCGTTCCGGCGTTAACGACCGGCTGGGTGTCGCGCTCGCTGCACAGCACGACCATCAGGTTCGACACCATCGTTGCGCGGCGTTCGTCGTCGAGGTGGACGACATCCTTTTCCGACAAATGGTTGAGCGCCATCTCGACCATCGTCACCGCGCCCTCGACCAGTTTCTTGCGCGCGCCGATCACCGCTTCGGCCTGTTGGCGGCGGAGCATCGCCCCGGCAATTTCCTGTGCATAGGCGAGGTGGGTCAGGCCGCATTCGTCGACGGTGATCCCCGCGACCGCGAGCCGTTCGATCAGCGCCTTTTTCAACTCGACGCCAATCTCGTCATGGTTGCCGCGCAGCGTGATTTCCTGGTCCTCGATATCGTCATAGGGATATCGCGACCCGATCGCGCGCACCGCCGCCTCGATCTGTGCGATCACGAATTCCTTGTAATCGTCGACGTCGAACAGCGCCTGCGCGGTGTCGGTGACGCGCCACACGACCTGCGCCGCCATTTCGATCGGGTTGCCGCGAAGGTCGTTGACCTTGATCTTCTCCGAAATGATGTTGTTCGCGCGCACCGCGATCTTCTTGCGCGTCAGCCACGGCAGCACCCAGCGCAGCCCGGTCGCGCGGTCGGTGCCCTTGTAGCTGCCGAAGAGCTGGATCGCGGCGGCCTCGTTGGGATTGATCAGATAGAAGCCTGCCAGAACAAGCGTGCCGATCACCGCCGAGACGACGACGACCACCCATTTCCACGCCACCTGATAGGCGGCGGTGCCGTTGCTGATCCCCGCCCACAGCGCGAGACCGAGCAGGGCCAGCCACACGAACAGCATCAGATATCCGCTCGCGGTCGCGGCGCGCACTTCGCGCGTCGGATTGAGCGCAGCACTCAGGTTCGAATCACTCATGACACCCTCCGATATAAATCCGATATCGCAATTATATCAATTCGGGCAGCCGTCAAGCGGATTTGCCGACCTGTTCCCGCATCCGTTGCCGGCAAGCGGGCAGCGCGGATCTTGTAAAGGCTCGCGGTGCGGGCGATAGCGGGCTGCGATGAGCCCGCCACCCGCCACCCGTCAGTCGGCCTTCGACCGGCTGACCGTTCATGCCCCCTTCTTGGCCCGCCTTGCCGAGCTTCATCCGGCCGACGTGGCGCGCTTCCTTGCCTACGGCGCCGATGCCGCGATGGCCGAGGTGGCGCCGCCGGCCGTCGACGACGACATCATGCCGGCGCTGCGCCGATGGCGCGGCCGGATCGCGCTGCTGCTGGCGCTCGGGGACCTGTCGGGCGAGCATGACGTGGCCACGACCACGCGCCTGTTGTCCGATTTCGCGGATGCCGCATGCGATCTGGCGCTCGCGGCGGCGTTCGCGGAGCGCGTCCCCGACGCCGAACCGCGCGGACTCGTCGTGATCGCGCTCGGCAAGCTCGGCAGTTTCGAGCTCAACTATTCGTCGGACATCGATCCAATCCTGATCTTCGATCCCGAAACGCTGCCGCGCCGCGAGCGCGACGACCCCGACGAGGCGGCGGTACGGATCGCGCGGCGCTTCGTCGAAATCCTCTCGGCGCGCACCGCCGACGGTCATGTGCTGCGCGTCGACCTGCGACTGCGCCCGCATCCCGAAGTGACACCGATCGTGCTGCCGGTGAACGCCGCCATCTCCTATTATGAATCCGAAGCGCTCGCCTGGGAGCAGGCGGCGTTCATCCGCAGCCGCGCGTCGGCGGGGGACCGCGCGCTCGGGACCCGCTTTCTGACTGCAATCCAGCCCTTCATCTGGCGTCGCAGCCTCGACTTCCGCCAGCTTGGCGAAATCGGCGCGATGAGCGACCGCATCCGCGACCATTTCGCGCAGGGGCAGGCCTTCGGACCCGGCTACGACCTCAAGCGCGGTCGCGGCGGCATTCGCGAGATCGAGTTTTTCGCGCAGGTCCACCAGCTGATCTATGGCGGTCGCGATCCGGCGTTGCGGGTGCCCGCGACCTTCGACGCGCTTGCGGCGCTTGCCGCCGCCGGGCGGATCGACACCGGCATCTCGACCCGCCTGTCGAGCCATTATGCGACGCTGCGCCGGATCGAGCATCGGCTGCAGATGATCGAGGACCAGCAGACGCACAGCCTTCCCGTGCAGGCGGCGGCGCTCGATGCGGTTGCCCGGCTCGATGGCGAAGCCGACGGTGCCGCGCTGCTCGACAGCCTGCGTCCGGTGGTGGACGATGTCGGCACCTGTTACGATGCGCTCGTTGCCGATCGCGCGGCGCCCTCGGGGCTGCCGCGCGAGGAGAAGGAGCTTGCCGCGAGGCTCGCGGGCCTGGGATTCGATCCGCCCGACGCCGCCCTGCGCACCATCGCCGAATGGCGCGGTGGGACGCTGCGCGCGCTGCGCAGCCCGGCCGCGCTCGAGGCGCTGGAGACGGTGCTTCCCGAACTGATGAAGGCGCTTGGCGCCGCACCCGACCCCGCTGGCGCGCTGCTGCGCTTCGACAAGCTGGTGGCGGGGCTGCCCAGCGCGGTCAATTTCTTTCATTTGCTCGCCGCGCAACCCGCGCTTGCCAGGGTCGCGACGCGCATCCTGTCGCTGGCGCCGACCCTGGCCACCGCCCTCGGCGCGCGGGTCGAGCTGATCGACGGCCTGATCGATGCGCGGGCTTTCGACGCGCCGGCAAGCCAGCCCGAGCTGATCGCCGAATGGGCGCCCGGGCTGGCGGGGCTCGATTACGAACGGGTGCTGGACCGCGTGCGCGATCGCGTCGGCGAGCGGCGCTTCGCCTATGGCGCGCAGCTCGTCGCGGGCAGCGCCGACCCGCTGGTGATCGCGCGCGGCTATTCGGACCTCGCCGAAGCAGCACTGCAAGTGCTCGCCGACGCGACCGTTGCCGAATTCGTCGAGTCGCACGGCCGCGTACCGGACAGCGAACTCGTGATTCTGGCCCTCGGGCGATTCGGCGGGCAGGCACTTACCCACGCCTCGGACCTCGACCTTATCTACCTGTTCACCGGCGACCACCTTGCCGAATCGGACGGCTCGCGTCCGCTTGGCGCGACGACCTATTACAACCGCCTCGCCCAGCGGGTGACCGGTGCTCTGTCGGTGCCGACCGCAGCCGGAAAACTCTATGACATCGATGTGCGGCTGCGGCCGCAGGGTGCGCAGGGGCCGCTTGTCGTCACGGTCGACAGTTTCGAACGCTATCAGCGCGAAGAGGCCTGGACGTGGGAGCATATGGCGCTGCTGCGCGCGCGGCCGGTCTATGGCAGCGACGCGGCACGCGGCGCGGTCGGGCGGGTTATCGGCGATGTGCTGGCCGGGTCGCGCGGCGACGGGGTGGCGCGTGACGCCGCGGGGATGCGGGCGAAAATCGCCGCCCACAAGCCCGCCGCAGGCGCGCTCGACGTCAAGGGCGGGGCCGGCGGCCTCGTCGATCTGGAATTCGCGATGCAGGTGGTCCAGCTCGAATCGGGCCGCTGTCACGACCCGCACATCCCGACCGCGCTCGCCTGTCTGGTCGCGGCGGGGCTCGCACCGCCGCCGGTGGTCGCGGCGCAGGACCTGCTGACGCGCATCCTCGTCATGCTCCGCTTGACCGCCCCCGAAGGCGATCCGTCGACCGCGCCGGCGCGGCAGCTTGTCGCCGCGGCGTGCGGATGCGACGATTGGCCCGCGCTGCTTGCAGCGCACGACGCGGCGCGGCAGGAGGTCGCGGACTGGTGGGCCGCGATTCGGCCCCGCGACGAACAGCAGGAGAGTGAAGCATGAGCGCAATCGCCCCCGGGGATGCGATTCCCCCGGTGCAGGTCGCCGACGCCGACGGGGCGACGATCGATCTCGCCAGCCTGACGGGCGCACCGCTGGTGGTCTATTTCTATCCCAAGGCCGACACGCCCGGATGCACCGTCGAGGCGCAGGACTTCACGCGCCTTGCGCCGGATTTCGCACATCTGGGCGCGCATGTGATCGCCGTGTCGCGCGATGCGCCGGCGAAGCTGTGCAAGTTTCGCGACAAATATGGGCTGACCGTGCGCCTCGCGTCCGACGAGGACGGCGCGGTCTGCGAGGCGTTCGGCACCTGGGTCGAAAAGAAGAATTACGGGCGCACCTATATGGGCATAGAACGCTCGACCTTCCTGTTCGGCGCCGACGGCACGTTGGCGAAGGAATGGCGCAAGGTGCGCGTGAAAGGCCATGCCGACGCCGTCCTGGAGGCTGCGAAGGCGCTTTAGGCGATGACGAGGCTGGGAGACGCCGCGCGCGGGGTCCTGCTGACCCGCGATCCGCACGACAAGCGCCGCGCCGCGCGCTCGCTTGCGCGGGCGTGGCGGCGCGGCGAGATCGCGCATAGCTGCGACGCCGCCATGCCCGACCGGCCGGCGTGGCCGGCAACGCCCGAGTTGCTCGCGCCGGCACAGATGCCGCGGCGGCGCAAGGGCGGGTCGGAGCGCGGACGGATCGCGATGATTCATGCGCTCGCGCATATCGAATTCGTCGCGATCGACCTTGCCGTCGACCTCGTCGGGCGTTTCGGCGGCGGCTTCCCGCGCGCTTTCGTCGACGACTGGTTGGGCGTGGCGGCCGACGAGGCGATGCATTTCGCCTTGCTCGACCGCCGGCTGCGCGCGCTCGGCAGCCATTACGGCGCGCTGCCCGCTCATGCCGGATTGTGGGAGGCGGCGGAGGCGACCGCCGACGACGCGCTGGCACGGCTCGCAATCGTCCCGATGGTGCTGGAAGCGCGCGGGCTCGATGTCACCCCGGCGACGGTCGCGCGCTTTCGCAGCGTCGGCGACGAATCGTCGGCCAGGATCCTCGATCGCATCTACGCCGACGAAATCCGCCATGTGAGCGCGGGGACGCGCTGGTTCGAGTGGCTGTGCGACGAACGGCGGGTCGAACCGCAGGCGACATGGCAAACCCTCGTAAAATCGCGATTTCGGGGGAGTTTGAAGGCGCCATTCAACGACTCGGCGCGCCGCGATGCCGGTTTAACGCAAGAATACTACGCGGTTATTGCTTCGTAACCTTTGCCCATGCACCAACGGTCGCGGGCAGGGAATTATCCCATCCACGATGAACAACCGGCACCGGCGGCGTGCAAACCACCCACCGGCGACATGGCGAATAGCGGGGTCGATACGTGCGAAACGCAAGCTGGACGCAGAAGTTCCGTCTCGGATTCCTTTTTTGTGCAATGGCGACGACGGGGCTGACCGCCCAGGTTGCGCATGCCGTCGAAGACAATGCCGACGCCGGCGTGGTCGTCCCTGACGAACCCGATGACGACAGTTTCGATCCCGGCATCGCGCCGTCGATCGGCGAAGACAATGAAGCGCGGGCGGTCTTCCAGGCGTGGAAGCGCCTCGACACGGGTTTGACGGCATCACTCGGCGTCGCGGTTCCGTCGCGCCGTCCCATCGAAAAAATGTCGCTGTCCTCCTCCTATGGCATGCGCGTCCATCCGATCACCGGCCGGGTCGCGCGTCACAACGGCATCGACATTCCCGCACCCTATGGCACGCCGATCTATGCCACCGCCGACGGGATCATCGGCCGTGCCCAGCGCCTGGGTGGCTATGGCAATTATGTCGAAATCAATCACGGCAACGAGATTCAGACCCGGTACGGCCATATGTCGCGCTTCGTCGTCCATTCGGGCGAACAGGTGAAGAAGGGCGATATCATCGGTTACGTCGGGTCGACCGGCCGCTCGACCGGCAACCACCTGCATTACGAAGTCCGCATCGAAGGCTCGCCGGTCAATCCGCTGCCGTTCGTCCGCTCGGACCAGATGGCGATCGCCGCATTGTCCGGCGAGGAGGCCAAGATGGCGATGGGCGGCCCCGAAGACTAAAGCCTCACACGAGATCGGAGAGGAGGGGGCGTCCTCCGGCCGGCGGCCGAGGCGCCCTTTTCATTTGGGGCGCGACTCCCTATCTTGCGGATATGGAACAGCAGCTGTCCGAAATCGCCCTGTCGCCCGCCGCAGCCGCCCGCGTTCGCTGGATCGCGACGCGCAAGGGCGACAACGCCGAGCCGGCTTTGCGCCTTGCCGTCGACGGTGGCGGCTGTTCGGGCTTCACCTATCGGTTCGAGCTGGCCGAGGGTATCGATGCGGACGATATCGTTGCCGAAACCGACGGGGTGAAACTGGTCGTCGATCCGGTGAGCATCGACCTCGTCCGCGGCTCGACGGTCGACTTTGTCGACTCGCTCGGCGGGTCCTCGTTCAAGGTTGAAAACCCCAACGCCGCCGCGGGATGCGGCTGCGGCTCCAGCTTCGCGATCTGACGCCTTTCTTAGGCTTTCGCTTCCTGTCATAGGGGGCGGATGAAAATCGCGACCTTCAATATCAACGGCGTCAAGGCGCGCCTGCCGCGGCTCGTCGAATGGCTCGAGGAAACGCAGCCCGACATCGCCTGCCTTCAGGAACTGAAATCGAGCGACGAGACGATCCCCACCAAGGAGATCGAGGCCGCGGGCTATGGCGCGCTCTACCACGGACAAAAGGGATTCAACGGCGTCGCGATCCTGGCGCGCGGCGCCGAGCCGATCGAAATCCAGCGCGGGCTCGGAGGCGAGGACGAGGACGAACAGTCGCGCTATCTGGAGGCCGATGCGCTCGGGGTGCGCGTCGCGTCGATCTATCTGCCCAACGGCAATCCACAGCCCGGTCCCAAGTTCGATTACAAGCTGCGCTGGATGGCGCGGCTACGCGCGCGTGCGCAGGCGCTGCTTGCCGCCGAAATTCCCGCGGTTCTGGCCGGCGACTATAATGTCATCCCGCACGACGACGACGTGTGGGACCCACGCGCGATGGCCGACGACGCGCTGATGCAGCCCGAATCGCGCGATGCCTGGTTTCGCATCCTCGGCGACGGCTGGACCGACGCGCTGCGCAGCCGGCACCCTGCGGGGCATGTCTGGACCTTTTGGGACTATCAGGCGGGGGCGTGGCAACGCGACCACGGCTTTCGGATCGATCATTTGCTGTTGAGCCCGGCGATGGCGGACCGGCTGATCGACGCCCAGGTCGACAAGGATCATCGCGGACGCGAAAAGGCGAGCGACCATGCGCCGACCTGGGCGCGATTCCGCTGATCGCTAGCGGTCAGGCGTCGGGATAGAGCGTCGCGGCCACCCGCGCGGGGTCGAGGGCATAATGGTGCGCGACGGCGCTCGCGATCACGCTTTCCAGGCTACGCGTCGGCTTGAGGTCGCGCCCATCGAGCCGCGCTGCGGGCGCCAGGCCGGGCCAGTCGGCCGAAACCTGACCGCCGTCGTTCAGCTTGCCGCCAAAGAAGAGCACGACCGATCCGGTCCCGTGATCGGTGCCGCCGGTGCCGTTGACCGCGACCGTGCGGCCGAATTCGGTCGCGACGATGACCAGCGTATCGTTCCACGTCGGCCCCAGGCCTTCGCGCAGGCTCCCGACGAGCTGGTCGAGCCCGCGAAGCTGCGCCGACAGCCGACCGCGCTGACCGCTGTGGGTGTCCCAGCCGCCGGTTTCGAGCATCATCACGCGGGCGCCGCCCGCCGGCGTCATCAGCGAGGCGGCAAGCTGGCCCAGATCGGCCCCGTTGCGGCCGTTGTTGCCTCCGATATCGCTCGCCAGTTCCTGTGTCCTGACCGCGCTGTCCCACAGGGGGTGCAGCAGCGGATCGTCGGCATAAAGCGCCGAAAGGCGGGCGAGAAGGTCGGCGTCGGGCTGCGGCAATCGGCTCGGCGCATAGGTCCCGACGGGAAGGTCACCGCGCAGCGCCAGCGGCACGGCAGGGGCGATGGCCAGCGCCTCGCGCTCGGCGGGCGGCAACAGGGTGAGCAGGCGCCCGACCCAGCCGTCCTTGCGCGCATAGGGACGCGACCCGCCCCCTTCGAGCATGTTCTGTCCGTCGAAATGCGACCGGTCGCGATAGGCGGTGGCAACCGCGTGCGCGAAATGCGCCTGCCCGGACGCGTACAGCGCCGCGCTCCCGGACAGCGCGGGATGCAAGGTGAAGAACGGGCTCAATTCACCCCCGCTCCCCCCTTCGGCCAGCGCGCCCCGTGCGGCTGCATAGTCGGGATCGCCGGTCGGCGCGACGATCGCGAGCCCGTCGGCCGCGCCGCGCTGGATGACGAAGACGAGGCGCTTCGGCGTTCCGGCGGCCGCGAAGGCGACGCGCGGCAAGGCGCTCGCGGCGGCGGCGGTCAGCCCGGTGAAGAGGATCGAGCGGCGCGGGAGGATCATCGGCTATCTCCGCAAGAAGGTCGGGGTGGCGAACAGCATCGCGAGGCCTTGGCCGGAGCTGTCGGCGCGCGCGATCGCCTGTCCCGTTGCCGGGGTCAGCGCATCGGCCAGCAAAAGCGTGGCGAGCGTGCGCGCGTCGGCCCGGTCGCCGACCCGTCCCGCGACGCGGCTGGCCAGCTCGACGCGCTGCATCAGCGCCGCCGATCCGGCCCAGGTGGCAACCAGGTCGTCGTAACCCGCAGGCGATCCCGGCCGCCACACCGGCTGGCCGAGCTGTGAAAACAGCGCCGCCACATTCTGTCGTCGCCCCAGCGCATCGATGCCCAGGCCGCGCAGCATGGAAACCGTCCAATCCCACGGCGATTTGAACATCGCCAGCTCATCGCTCCACGGTTCGGGTGACGCCAGAAGCGTGCGATAGAGGGCGGGCAGGTCGCCGCCGGTTTCCTGAAAATTCTGCGCGAGCCGGTCGACCAGCGGCGCGGGCGGCGCATCGCCGGCGAAATGGCGCGCCAGCTTGGTCGCGATATGGTGCGCGGTCGCGGGGTGAACCGCCAGATCGCGCAGCACGGCTTCGGCCTGTGCGGTGCCGGGCTGGCCGTAGCGGCGGCCGAGGATGGTCTGCCCGCCCGGCTCGTGCAGCCGGTCGATGAACACGGTGTCGCCGGGGCGTGCATCGGCGGGCATCAACCGCTGCCCTGCGCCGCGGCCGAGCCCGGCGACGGTCAGCCCGGTCAGCGCCTTGGCAAAGGCGATCACGTCGGCCTGCGTATAGCCGGTGCGGACACCGAGCGTGTGCAGTTCCATGATCTCGCGCGCCAGATTCTCGTTGAGACCCGGACCCTGCTTGCCGCGCCGCCTGCGGATGCGCGCGGCGACCGGGCTTTCGGGGCCGAAGCTTTGCGCCTGATCGAGATAGAGAAGCATGGCCGGATGACGCACCGCCGCGATCAGCAGATCCGAAAAATTGCCCATGATGTTCGGGCGGATCGCCTCGAACTCGTAATTTCCGGCAAAGCCGATCACCGGCAGCTTGTCGGTCGAAACGGCGAAATGATTGGCCCAGAAATGCGACAGGCGTTCGGGGAAGGGGGTGCTGGTGTCGACCGCCGAAGCGAGGCGGGCATTGGTCGCCGCGATATAATGATCGCGGATCGCCGATCGCGACAGGCGTTGCCGATCGATCGCCGCGTCCATCGCCCCGTCATCCGCGGCCATGCCGGTCTTGGCAGGGCGCCGTGCCGCGGCGCGGTCCTCGCGATAATCGACGTAAGCCTCCGCGATTTCTATCCGGCTGGCAAGCGCGGCGATCGGGGGTGGG
>Ga0189279_100169_pt1 | contig 21197 bp, 13 predicted proteins | sample N26B6minimetaG_FD_130324 | JGI IMG/M metagenome (GOLD analysis project Ga0189279, IMG submission 130324) | Marine microbial communities from the Costa Rica Dome - N26 B6 mini metaG | ecosystem: Environmental > Aquatic > Marine > Oceanic > Photic zone | place: Costa Rica: the Eastern Pacific... | reverse complement strand
GCAGCTGCCGACGGCGTGATAGCCGCAGGTACCGAAGCGGTCGTACGCATCGAGAATCTCGGCATCGCTGTCGAACGCCGGGCCGGGCAGGGTTTCTTCCGCAACCATCCCGGCGAGCGGGTCCTTGCCGGCATATTCCCGCATGACGCGAACGGCGCCGACCATCGCCGCGCGGTCTTCCTCCGTCGCGCGATAATTCGGCCGGAACGTTGCCGCCGCGTCCGGATCGCGGGTCGTGATGTGGACGCTGCCGCGCGAGGTCGGGCGTAACGGATAGACAACCGCATTCATTCCCGGATGCCTTTCGAGCCGGGTGCGATGTGTCGCCATATCGAAGCTGAAGGGCGCGATAAGCATCTGTGCATCGGGACGATTGAGTCCCGATCTCGTTTTGAACCAACCGCCGATCTCATAGGCGGCAGCCGACATCGGACCGTCGCCGGTCAGATAATATTGGAGCGTTGCCAGCAGCAGACGCCAGCCGCCGAATATACGATTCTGCGAGAGCGCATTTCGGTTGAGCTTCCACTGCATGATGATTCCGCGATGTTCGATCAATCCTTCGCCGACCTCGGGATTATGGTGCACGAGAGCGATTCCTAGCCGGGAGAGCCGGCCGGAATCCCCGATTCCGGAGCGTTCGAGGATGGACGGGCTGGCCATTGCACCGCCGCACAGGATCACTTCGTGTGTCGCGCCGATCGTTTCGCGGATGCCGTTGTGGAGGACTTCGACGCCAATCGCTCGTGTCCCCTCAAACAGCACGCGGTCAACCGTTCGTTCCGTGAAGACGGCGAGGTTCGGGCGCTTCTCGGCGGGGCGAAGAAATGCCGCGGCCGCACTTTGACGCTTGCCCTTGTATATGGTGCGCGGAGCATATCCGATGGCCACCGCGTCGTCGGGGGCATTGACATCGGCTTTCCTTGCCCAGCCCATCGCTTCCCCCGCTGCAATCTGTGCGTCCGAGATCGGCAGGCGCTGCGTCGGCATCGAGATCTTCAACGGTCCTGCATCTCCCCGCGTCTCATCCGCACCCAGCTCATGGTCTTCCAGTGCCCGATAGGCATTGCCGATATGAGGCCAGCTCCAGTCCTCGCTCGACCGTTCCGCAATCGCGTCGAAGTCCGCAGGCTGTCCCCGGACATACATCATGCCATTTACCGAGGAGGATCCGCCGAGAACGCGTCCGCGCACCCAGGCTTCAGACTGACCTGCGGTGGACTCCTCGGGTTCGCTCATATGGACCCAGAGGTGCTTCGGGTCCTGCATCACCTTGGCGAGACCCTTGGGCATCGAAATGAACGGATGCCGGTCGCGCGGCCCCGCCTCGATCAGTGCGACCCTGACCTTTGGATTTTCCGAAAGGCGATAGGCCAGAACGCAGCCGGCCGGCCCGGCGCCGCAGATGATATAATCGTAGCCCATCCTCATTTTCCCTCGTTTTCGGCCACTTCTGCAGCGCTCTCCGACATTTCATAAAAAACTATTGTTATTAGGTAAAGTGTCGAATAGGCTTGGAGCAACAATAGGAGAGGATCTGCTATGAGCGATGTTGCGGAAGTTGCACGTCCCGCGCGCAGGCTGACGACGCTTGCCGACCTGACACCGAGCCAGATCGAGGCGATCCGCAAGATACCGGCGGAAAAGGACGCGGTCGTCGTGCCGTTCGGCGCAACGCGGCCCAACGCGATTTTCACGGGACGCGAGCGCTTCGAGCTTGAGCAGGAGAAGATCTTCCGCCGCTATCCGGTGCCTGTCACGGTCTCGGCGCTGCTCGAGCCGGGCAGCATCGTGGCCAACGACAGCTATGGTTTTCCGATGCTCGTCTCGCGTACGCGCGACGGCGCGATCAAGGCGTTCGTCAACGCCTGCCAGCACAAGGGATCGAAGATTATCGAGGATTGCGCCGTCCACAAGCAGGCCCGCGTTACCTGCCCCTATCATGCATGGACCTACGGTATCGACGGCAAGCTGGTCGGCGTGTCGCGAAGCGAAGCCTTTGAGAATTTTGACAAGAGCCAGCGGGGTCTCGTCGAACTCGAGGCACGCGAATGGGGCGGCATCGTCTATGTCCAGCTTAATCGCGACATTGCCGCCGACTGGTCTAACCTGTCGGAGCAGGTTGCCGAGGATTTCACCGCGCTCGGAATTCCGTCGGCGCATGTCTACGGGCGCAAGACATTCGATCTCGCGGCCAACTGGAAGGTGGTGCTCGAGCCCTTCCTCGAAGGCTATCATGTCCAGCGGCTTCATGCTGCATCGATCGGAGACAAGTTTCAGGACGCGCCGAATATTGTCGATATGTTCGGAGCGAATATCCGGCAGGTGTCGGGGCGCATCGGTTATGTTCCCGAGATGCTCGACGAGGACCCGTCGGGCAATGTGCACAAACTCGTGACGCACGCTTACACAGCGTTTCCAAACTGCGTGATCGTGACCAGCCAATATTACACGAGCGTGATGCTGCTCATGCCGCGCGAAACGGATCGCACGATCGTCGAATATTTCATGCTGACGCCCGAGGAGGCGCCGACACCGAAGGCCGAAGAGGTGTTTGCCCGGTCGTACGAACTCATCCTCAGCGTTTTCGGCGGCGAAGATTTTCGTGCGGCCGAGATAAGCCAGCAGGGGCTGAATGCCGGTGTACCCGAGGAGACCGTCTACTGCGGTCTCGAGACAAACATCGTGCGCTATTATGAGGCCATCGAATTGCTTCTGAAGGCTTGAACCGGCGAGAGACCGGAGGGAGAGGGACTGAATGGCGCAGACGTTGTCCAGCGCATTGGCCTGGTGGGCGCGGATGCGGCCGGAGCAACCCGCGGTTGTTCTCGGCGGTGATCGCTTGGGTTATGCAGACTATAAACAATGGTCCGACCGGGTCGCTGCGCTGCTTGAAGCCGACGGGCTGAAGCCGGGAGACCGGGTTGCGGTCTGCTCGACGAATAGCCTGGCCTATTGCGCCTTGATCATGGGCATCATTCGTGCAGGCGGCATCGTGAATCCGGTCAATTTCCGTTTCACTCCGCGTGAAATCCGCGAATTGTGCGAGACGACCGAACCGCGCTTCACCTTTGCGGCGCCCGAGTTCGAAGCCAATGTTGCCGCGGCGGGATTGGCTCCGCGGTCGATGGCCGAGATCGAGGAATTGCGGAGCGGCGATACGGCATCTCCCGCGCACGATCCGGAGCCCGACGCGCCGGTGGTCATCATCGCGACGAGCGGCTCGACAGCGAGGCCCAAGGGCGTCGTCTTTACCAATCGTTCGATGACGGCCTATGCCGCCTGCTGGTCGCTTGAGGAAACGGCGTCGTCGGCGGGGGCCCGGGTCATCAGCCTTGCGCCACTCAATACGTCGGCGGGCTTTGTTCAACTCATCCATTACACCACGCAGGGTTGCACCATTTACATGGAACCTGCCTTCGTTCCCGACGCAATCCTGCGGTTACTGCAGCAAGAGAAGATCAATTGCTTCGGCGCAGTGCCGACATTCTTCGAGGCGATCTCGCGCTGCGAAGGATTTGCCGCGGCCGATCTTTCGTCGATCCGCCTCGCGACCGCAGGCGGTGCGCGCGTCAGCCGCCAACTGCTCGATATCTGGAAAGCGAAGGGTGTCACGATCCGCCAGATCTATGGGCAGACCGAGGTCGGCGGCAATGCGACGATGATGCCCGAGCATCTGGCGATCGACGAACCTGAAAAATGCGGCTGGGGCGGCATTTTCATGGAGGTTCGCGTGCTTCGTCCCGATGGAAGCCCCTGCGACCCCGGCGAACCCGGCGAGATCGTGATGCGCTCGCCGGGAATGATGCAAGGCTATTGGCGCAATCCGGAGGAAACGGCGAAGGCGATCCGCGATGGCTGGCTATGGTCGGGCGATATCGGCACGCTCGATGAACGCGGCCTTCTGACCTTCGTCGACCGTATGAAAGACCTAATCATTTCGGGCGGCCTCAACATCTCGGCCGCGGAGGTCGAGCGGGTCGTGTGCGAATTTCCGGGCATCGTCGAAGCTCTGGCAATCGCGGCGCCTGACCCCAAGTTCGGCGAGACGCCGTTCGTCGTCTACCATGGCGCGGCCGAGGTCGACGTCGCGGCGCTGATCGACCACTGCAACACCAATCTCTCGAACTACAAGGTGCCGCGATACGTGGCTTTCTCAGCGGACCCGTTGCCGCGCCTCGCCACAGGAAAATTGTCTAAACCCGCCGTGCGCGAGCGTTACGCGGACGCGCACAAGACGATGGAGCGTGTTCGATGAGGAACTGCACATGACCCCGATGAAGCGGCCGGACGGGCCGGTGCCGCCGCATGTTCCGGCGCACCTCGTCTTCGACTTCGACATTTACGCCGATCCGCGCATTGGCGAGGATGTGCAGGGCACCTATGCCGCCGCGCTGGCCGATGCGCCCGATATTTTCTGGACCCGGCTCAATGGCGGACATTGGATCGTCAAAAGCTTCGATGCGATCAGCAAGATCGTGCTCGATCCCGAGCATTTTTCTGTGCGCGAAATGCAGATACCCCGCGTCGAGAATCCGCCCTTCTTCATTCCGCTCAGCCTCGATCCGCCGGAAAATCTACCCTATCGCCGCGCGATGATGCCGATGTTCGGTCCGGCGGCGATCAAAGCGCTCGAACCACGCATCCGCGAATGGGCCATCGAACTCGTCGATTCCGTGGCGGCGAAAGGCAGGTGCGATTTCCAGGCCGACGTCGCGAAATTATTTCCCGTCAGCGTTTTCATGGAACTGATGGGCATGGACTTGTCGCGGCTGCACGATTTCCGCGCGCTCGCCGAGGCCTTCTTCTCGGCCCAGAACGACGAGGCCGAGATGGGACGCCTCAGTGCCGCGATCCTCGGCGAGATGAAGGCGCTGATCGAGACGAAAAAGGCCGCACCCGACAACAAGCTCATGTCGCATTTCATCCATGTCGACATCGACGGCCGGACCATGAGCGACGATGAAATCCTCGCGATGAGCTTTGTGCTCTTTCTGGGCGGGATGGACACGGTGACGAACGTCACCGGCTTCGCTTTCCAGCAGCTTGCGCAAATGCCGGATGTGCAGGCGCGGCTGGCCGCCGATCCGTCGCTGATTCCCGCTTTCGCTGACGAAGCGGTGCGCCTTTATGGCGTCGTCAATACGCCGCGGCTCGTCGTGCGGGACCAGACCATCGGTGAGGCGCAATTCCGCGAAGGCGAGATGGTGCTCAATATCCTTTGTCTCGGCAGCCGCGACCCTGCCAAATTCGAGGCTCCCAACGTCTTTGATCTCGATCGCAGGAAAACGGCGCACCTGACCTTTTCTTCAGGCCCTCATCTTTGCGTCGGACATGTCCTCGGCCGCGCCGAACTGCGGATTCTCACCGAAGAATGGCTGAAGCGCGTCCCGGCGTTTCGCGCGGTCGCCGGGGAGGCCCACGCGTTTCGCATCGGCACCGTCATGGCGCTCGAATCGCTGCCGCTCGAATGGACCGGCGGCTGAAGTCGGGTTTCGAACTTCAGCGGTCGTCCTCGAGGGGCCGGCCGATCGTCCCGGCCCCGAGCCGGTGGCGGACGCCGACCAGGAACATCCGCAGCGATTCGACAAATAATTCCTCGTCGTCAAAGGGGTTGTCGGCAACCGCCTTGGCAAAGCTTGGATATTTACCTGCATCGACGGCGGGCATCGGCGCTATGCCCCGCGCTTCGGCCGAAGCCTGAAACAGCGCGGTGCCAAAGGTGTATTTCTCGATGGCGTCGATCACGGTGAGGTGGATTTCGGTCGGGTAAGGTTCTTCCGCGGCGGCGCGCTCATATGCTGCCAGCAGCAGGTGGCGGGGGAAATAGCGCAGGATGAGCGGGGCGGCATGCGGGTGTTTCAGAAGGGTGCGGCGCGTCACGACACAACGCGCGATGATCTGCTCCTCGAAGGACTGGGCAGGATCGTTCACCGTGGGCATGCGCACCAGCATGATCCTGGCGACTTCCTGGAGAAGCTCGGACTTGTCCTTGAAATGATGGTAGAGCGAGGGCGGTCGCACACCAAGCTTCCGCGCCACGAGAGCAAGGCTGAGATCTTCGAGTCCGACCTCGTCGATGACCTCGAGCGCGGCTTCAGCTGCGTTGGAACGCGAAATCAGCGGTTTGGATGGCCTTGCCAAAACTCCGTCTCTCCTTGCGGCTGCTATTGGCAGTGCGGCGCGGCGAGTGCCAGAGCAAAAAGTCCCTCGCCACGTACCGTTCAATCTATTGACCTTAGATAATGGTCGGCCCATTGTCGAGGACAAGGGAGTAAGCGAGATGGACGATCGCCTTCGGCGCGTAACCTTCATGTCTTCGGACGGAGTAAAGCTTGTGGGAGACTGCGGCGGAGCCGCGGACGCGCCTTGCGTGATTCTGCTCCATGGCGGCGGCCAGACGCGGCACAGCTGGAGCCGCGCGGTCGAACGGCTGCTCGATGCCGGGCTGCAAGTGATCAATTTCGACGCGCGCGGTCACGGCGAGAGCGACTGGTCTCCCGACGGGGCCTATGAATTGACCGATCGTGCCGCCGACCTTGCGGCGGTGACGGCCGATCTGCGCGTGCCCTTTATCCTGATCGGCGCTTCGCTTGGGGGAGCCACGTCGATCGAGGCGGTCCATGAGGGCATGCGGCCTGCCGGCGTCGTCCTCGTCGATATCGTGCCCGAGCCCGACCCACGCGGCATCGCGCGAATCGTCGGCTTCATGCATGGGCATCAGGACGGGTTCGCGAGCGTGGACGAGGCGGCCGCAGCAGTCGCGTCCTACAATCCTCAACGCGAGAAGCCGCGCGACACCAAGGGGTTGAGGAAGAACCTGCGCGCGCGTGGCGATGGCCGCCTATACTGGCATTGGGACCCGCGGATACTCGCGACCGAGCCCGCCGTTCACCACGTCGCCGTCGAGCGGGCGTCCGAGACGCTGGCAGCATTGACTACGATCCCGGTGCTGCTCGTGCGCGGTCTGTCGAGCGACGTCGTGGGCGAAGAGGGGGTAGAGGCCTTTCGCCGGCAGATGCCGCGGCTCGAGATTCTCGATGTCATGGGTGCCGGTCATATGGTCGCAGGCGACCGTAACGACGCGTTCAACGACGGCGTGATCGACTTCGCCCGCCGAATACTGACCCCCGATGAGGTTTCGGAATACAGATAAAGCACGGAATTTTTTGATTTAATGTTCCACTCCACCAAAACCTTATGGCATTAAATTTACGATTGACTCCAAATCTAATGACTGTAGGTTAATTCCAAGGCTGCAACATGATGGCCTGCACTTGGGAGGAGACGGTCATGGATCGCAACACTACGCGTTCGGCATTACGCTACGCCTGCCTGGCATCGGTCATTGCTCTGGCTGCCGCCGCCAGCCCCGCCTATTCTCAAGCAGCTCCAGAGACTTCTCCCGCCGACGAGGCGAGCAGCGGCACGACCGACGCGGAAATCATCGTTACCGCGCGCCGTCGTGACGAGCGGCTGATCGACGCGCCGGTCGCCATTACGGCGCTCGGCGGCGCTGCGCTCGATAACTATGCCGTCACCGAATTTACCGACATGGCATCGCTTGTTCCGACGATGGTTGCGGGCAAGGCGGCCTCTGGCTCTTCAGCCAGTATCTTCCTTCGCGGTGTGGGCTCGACTGCGCTCAGCGCCGGCTTCGACCAGTCGGTCTCCTTCGTCGTTGACGGGATGCCGATGAGCCGCGGCCGCGAGATCGGCCTCAGCCAATATGATATCCAGCGGGTCGAGGTTCTGAAGGGTCCGCAGGCGCTCTTCTTCGGCAAAAATGCTACAGCGGGCCTCATCTCGGTGACGACGAACAATCCGCGCGATGTATTCGAGGCCGGGCTCAAGGTCGGCTATGGTTTCGAGGCGCAGGAAAAATATGGCGAGGGTTATATTTCGGGTCCGCTCGCCGACGGGCTGCGCGCGCGTCTGGCGTTCCGCATTTCGGACAGCGAGGGCGCCTTCACCAACACCGCCGCGGAAACCTATATCGATCCATTCGGTCTTGAGCGTCATCGCAACAGCAAGCATCGCGGCTATGGTCGAACCTACAGCGGCCGCGCAACGGTCGAATGGGATGCGACCGACAATCTGACTTTCCAGGTCAAGACCGGCTACACCGACCAGAAGGACGGGGGGCCGACCGATATCATCGAACGCATTTGCGGCGGCGGCCGCACTGTTCCCTTTGCTGCCAACGGGATCCCCCCCAGCCCGAACGCCGATTGCGCTATCGACGGCCGTTCGGACAGTTCGACGATCCCCGTCGAAGTTGCGGCGCTCGATTACCGCTATGCCGGCGATGGGCACATGTACTCGCGCTTGAAATCGGGCTTCGGCATCCTGACCGCCACGTTGACCAGCGACGTGTTCGACGTCACTTCGATCACCTCCTATTATCGCTTCAAACAGACCGACCTCAACAATGTGTCGGGCGAGGCCTATCCCGCCACCTTCTCCCAGCTTGCCGATTATCGTCAGACGTCGGAGGAATTGCGCTTCCAGTCGAAATGGGACGGGGCGGTCAATGTGCTGTTCGGGCTCTTCGCGTCGAGCAACAAGTTCATCTTCAATACCGACGCCTATATTTTCCCGTTGCCGGCGGTCGCCGCGGGCCCCACCTATGTCACCTTCAAGCGCGACAACGGCTTTTCGGGTAGTTCTATGTCGGCCTTCGGCGAAGTGACCGCGAACCTGTCCGACGCGATCGAGCTCGCCGCGGGCGCGCGCTACAGCTATGAATCACGCGACAGCTACCAAGCGTCGTTTGCTGCAAATCCGGCTTTCGCGGCTGCCTTTCCGCCAGGGCTGCGGCTCGATGATCGCTATCGGGAATCCGACGTGTCGCCGCAGGTAACGCTGAGGTACAAGCCCTCGCGCGACCTCACATTCTATGCTGCCTACAAGGAAGGCTTCAAGTCCGGCGGGTTCAACATTTCGCAGACGTTGACCCCCGCGGCGACGGTCGCGGCCGGCGAATTTGGAGCCGAGCGCGCTCGCGGTGGTGAGGTCGGCGCCCGCGCGATCCTGATGGGCGGAGCGCTGTCGCTCAATGCAACGGCCTATTATTACGACTATCTTGATCTGCAGGTGCAGAATTTCGATCCGGTCACGATCGGGCAGGTGGTGGCGAACGCCGGCACGCTGCGGGTGAAGGGGATCGAGGGTGATTTCAACTGGCGCTCGGGCGGCTTCTCGCTTCGGGGCGCCGCTGCCTATAACCATGCCGCCTACAAGGATTATGTCGGCCAATGCTACGGCGGCCAGACGATCGCAGCGGGTTGCAATCTGCTCGCACCCGCGCCCGGCGCGGCCTTCACAAGCCAGGATTATGATGGTCTGACTCCGCCCAAGGCGCCGCGCTTCGCGGGCCGCCTTGGCGCGAGCTATGAGATCGCGTTGTCGGGATCGGGATTGCGCCTCGAGGCGAGCGGCGACATGAGCTATTCGTCGAAGTATAATTTCTCCGACACCCTGCGTCCCGACGCAGTCCAGCCGAGCTTCACGAAGTTCGATGCCTCGCTGCGGCTCAAGGGTCCCGACGACCGCTGGACCCTGGCGCTGATCGGTCGCAATCTCAGCAACAAATATGTCGTGACCGGCGGTTCGGAAATTCCGTTCACCGGCGGGACGGGAACGGGAACCGCGGGACCGGGCGTTCTCAGCGATCTGTCGGCCTTCGTCGACAACCCGCGCGAGATCTATATCGAAGCGTCCGTGAAATTCTGATGCGCGGTCGCGGCTCGCGCGCGGCTGTCAGAGTGAGCCCGGTGCCGCGAAAGCGCACCGGGCACAGGCATGTGGGCGCGGCGCCGGCATTGCTGGCGATGATCGCGGCGCCGGCGAGCCCCTGGAAGTCGGCGACGGGGGCGTGCCCTCCTTCTCTGGACGGGGCTGATGAAGGCGACGGCCGACAGGAAGCTCGATCCGTCGAAGGTTTTTCGTCCGGGAATGCTGAAGCGGCTGTTGCGCGCTTTCCCGACGCTCGACCTCGCGCAGCCCGTATTTTTCGGCATCGGCACAGCGGATACAGCGGCGCTGCCGATGACGACGCTGGCCCTCGTTACCGATTTGTGCATTCGCGGCAATGTCGTCGAGGCGCGTATCTACAAGGACAAGGATCATTCGGGCGTCGTGAATGCTGCCGTGCCGGACGCAATTCGCTTTGCCGACGCGGTGCTCCATGGTCAGCCCGTTCCGGCGACCTGCCGGCCCTAGCCCGTTTCGTCTGCGACCCGGCGGTGCGCGGTCATCGCGAGCAGCACGAGGCCCACGGTTAACGGCAGCATGACCAGCGCAAGCAGCGAAAGGCTCCGGCGCATGGCGTCGTCGCCCGCGAACATCGTATCGGACATCCACGCCGACAATGCTGGACCGCACGTCAGGCCGACGAGGTTGCCGACGAGCACATAGAGCGAGGTAATCTTCGCGCGCATACGCGGTGGGGCGATATGCTGAATGATGAGCACCGCCAGACCGCCAGCCGCGCCATAGCCGAACGTTGCTATGGCGATCAGCGCGATCACGCCCGCGATGCCATTGGTCAGAAGGAAGGCCGCGACCGCGGCATGGCCTATGCCTAGTCCGATGCAGAGTGCGAGAACGGCAAATTCGGCGCGGCCCCGTCTCAACGTCCAGGCACTGATCGCCGGCCAGAATAAGGCGGCGATGGCGGCCGCGACGACGCCGACGACGCCGAAGATCGCGCCGGCATCGGCGAGGCTCTGACCATAGCTGCGCGTCAGTATCGTCACGGTCCAGGCTATGAAGCTGTAGCTGGCGAGCGCCGACACGCCGAAGCTCAGATAGAAGGGCAGATAGAAGCGCCAATGGCGGCCGAGATAAGCGAAAGCGATGGCGATGCTCGTTTGATCGGCCTGGCCCGGTTCCTCGACGCGATCGGGTTCGGCGACGCTCAGCAGCCATAGCGGGCCGAGAAGCATGCCGGGCGCGCCCACGATGACGAGCGTCAACCGCCACGGACTGAGCCCGAAATCGGATGACAATATTGTTGCCAGCTCGAATGCCCAGGCACCGATCAGGAAGGCGCCGGACGCCATCAGCGTCGATACAGCCATGAACAGCCCGATCGGCAGCGCACGCTTTTCGGGCGGAAACAGGTCGGCGACGATCGATACCGTCGCGGGGACGAGCACGGCTTCGCCGATCGCTACGCCGGCGCGGGTCGCAAGCAATATCTCGAAACTGGGAGCGAAAGCCGAGCCAACGGTCGACAGGCTCCAGACGATGACGCCGATGCCGACGATGCGAACGCGCGTGCCGCGGTCGATCAGATAGGCCGCGGGCACGCCCATCAGCGCATAGAGCAGGCCGAAACCGAGCCCGATCAGCAGCCCGATCGCGGTCGCGTCGATATGCATGTCGCGGATGATGGGATCGGCGAGCAATGCGATGATATAGCGGTCCAGATAGGACAGCGCCGCGATCATACAGAGCAGGGCCGTGACGTACCAGGTGCGAAGTGGCGACGGCCAAGTCTTGACGCTCATACAGGGCGAATTTCGACCGGAAAGCCTTCGAGCCAACTCATCCCCGATACCTGCTCGGCCTGATCGGGCGTCGCTGGGGTGATTTCGTTGAGGTTCGCCCCCGACTTCGCGTTCGCGATCTGCCAAGCGCCGCGATGCCCCCAACCATGCGGATAGGCGACGCATCCCTCGCGAACTTCGTCGGTAACCTCGGCCACCACGTCGATCGCGCCCCATTGGCTCGAAAGCCTGACCGTCATGCCGGCGTCGATCTTCCGCGCCGCAGCGTCCGAAGGATTGATCAACAGTCGCGGCTCGTCGGACCGCACGAGTTTGTCGACGTTGTGCATCCAGCTGTTGATCGATCGCAGCTTGCGTAGGTTGATCAGGCGCAGGGCATTCGCCTCGGGCGCGGGCTCGGCGTGCAGCCGTTCGACCTCTTCGGCCGCAACCGCGTCCCAAAGATGGATCTTCCCGTCAGGATGACCGATCCGCTTTTCGAAATCGAACGCCCAGCGTCCGCGTGCGATCATCAACCCGTGCGGGTTGTCCCTGAGCCTGGCGAGCGAAAGCCCATCCCGCCCCTCTATGCCGGCCTGCAGCGCGCCATCGGCTATTTCGAATGGAGTCATGTTGCCGAACGCGTCGGCGCGCCCCATGCGCGCGGCAAGATCACGTAAAATCTCATATTCTCCACGCGCTTCGCCGGTCGGCGGGATCACGGCCGGGGCATATTGCGCAAAGGGACGCACCATATGGTTCATGAAGAACTGGTTGATGTCCTCGCGCTCCAGCGCGGTCGTCGCGGGGAGGATATAGTGGGCGTGGCGCGAGGTCTCGGTCATGTAGAGGTCGACCGACACCATCAGGTCGAGCATGGCAAAGCCTTCGGGCAGACGCGGACCGCCCGGCATCGACAACACCGGATTGGCGCCGACCGTCAGCAGACTCTTGATCTGACCTTCGCCCGGCGTCGTCATCTCCTCAAGGAAGGTGAGGCTCGACTGCGTGCCCCACACCGACGCCCGACCGCTCACGCGCGAGCTATGACGCTTGTGCCTCGCCTGACCGGGGCCCTTCGCCTGGGCGTCGGTCGCGGTGCCACCATGGCCCCAGCCGACCCCGCCAGGCTTGTGGAACTTGCCCCCGACGACATTTAGCAGATGAAGGAAATAGTTGGTCAGCGTCGAGTAGCTGGCGCGGCAAATACCGATGCGCCCCATCGCTGCGGCGCGGGGCGCACCGGCGAAATCGTGCGCGAGCGTGCGGATCGCGTCGGCGTCGATCCCGCAGCGCGGGGCGGCGAGTTCGGGGGTGATCCAGTCGATCGCCGCTCGAAGGTCGGCCAAGCCGGTGCAGTGGCGTTCGATGAATGCCAAGTCGGCCAGCCCGTCGGCGATAATCGTCCGGACCATCGCGCCCAAGAGCCAGACGTCGCCCGCAGGAATGATCGAGACGTGCTCGAACTTGCGCGCCGTCTCGCTGCGCCGCGGATCGACGACGATGACGCGCCCGCGTGCGGCAATCTCGGCGAGATCCTCCTTGAAGCGCGGCGCGATGAGCAAGGAGCCGTGGCTGACGAGTGGATTCGATCCGAAGATCAGCAGATGCTCGCATTGCGCGAGGTCGGGAAAGACGAAGCCATGGGTGCCAAAGATCAGTTCGGTCGCGAGTACGACCGAGGTGATATCTTCCGATGACGGCGTGAACAGCTTGCTGCACTCCATCGCGCGGCTGAACAAATAGGTCCCCATCGAACTCGGCCAGCCCATGCTCGGCGGATTGCCGGTATTCATCGCGAAGCTTTGCGTGCCGTGCCGATCGATCGAAGCCGACAGCCGCGTTGCAATGTCGGCCAGCGCGTCGTCCCAGCTCACAGGTTCGAACTCGCCGGGGCCGCCGACGCGCTTCAGCGGGGACGTGACGCGGTCGGGGTCATAGGTAACGTCGGCCAATGCCGGACCCTTGACGCAGATATGTCCACGCGAATGGGGATTGTCGCGATCGGGTCTGATCTTGACGATCCTGCCATTCTCGACCGTTGCGACCATGCCGCACAGTGCCTCGCACACCCGGCAATAGGTTATATGATCGCCGTCGTCGCCGGGGATGGTCGTGAAACCCATAATTCCGCTCCCTTCCTTCGTGCTGTTCCGCAGGCCTTCTTGCTAACCCGCTTGATCGTCGGGCATGGCTACTGCGTCGGCGGCGGCGTGATACGGATATCGACCTTTCGAATCCGTCCTTCGAGTGGCCCCGCAGTCTTGCCGCCATCGAGCGGGCCCGATCCGCTGTCGCTTCCGACATCGAAGCTCTCGCTTGCCGCGAACGACAGTCGGGGGAGCGCGCCGCGGATGGTGGCGCTTACGACGTCACCCCCATTCGCGCTGAGGTGCACGATCGCTTCGCTGTCGCTGCGCCGCTCGAAACGCAAGGTCACGGTCGCGGGACCGCTGAGTGCTTCATTGGCCGCAACTTCGGTCAGCTTGAGATCGAGGGTCCGATAGCTGAATACGGGCCGGCCCTTGCGAAGATGGAGCGAGAAGCCGCCATGTGATCCGCCGATCGCTGTGATCGTGCCGTTTGCATTGGCGTCGAGATCGAGCTTTGCTTCGATCGTAAAGCTCGTTGACGGAACGGGGGGAGCGATGGCTTCGGGAATTCGCGAAACGGGTCCCGAATAAGACCAGAGATAGCCGCGCCGCGCCATGTCGGCGGCCTGCATTTTGCGAACAAATCCCCAGGCGTCGCTGGTGTTGGTCAGCGGATAGACATTATTGGCCTTGGCTTCGCGATCGAATATCGCCTTCATCTCGGCAAGCTTACGCGGCTGCGCCGCCGCGAGATTGTGCTGTTCGCCAGGGTCGACGGCGAGGTTGTAAAGCTCCCAATTGTCGGTGAAGGCGGGATGGTTCTGAAAATCCCAGACGTCGAGCCGGTGCGGCACGACGGCTTTCCAGCCGTTCGCATAGATCGATCGGTTGCCGTACATTTCATAATATTGCGTCGTGTGCCGCGTCGGCGCGTCGGCGCGGGTGAAGCTGTAGCTCATGCTGACGCCATCGAACGCCATCTGTCGCTGGCCGTTTACCGATTGCGCGGGCGGAACGCCGGCGGCGTCAAGGATCGTCGGAGTGATGTCGGTCACATGCTGATATTGGCCGCGTAGCTCGCCGCGTGCGGAAATCCCCTTCGGCCAGGACAGGATCAGCGGCACGCGGGTGCCGCCTTCATAGGCGGTCTGCTTGTAATATCGGAACGGCGTGTCGCCCGCCACCGCCCAACCGGTCGCATAATGCGGATAGGTCCCAGGGCCGCCCCATTGATCGTAGAGCCGCAGATTCTCGTCGAGCGTCGCGAAATAGCCATTGGCGAAATAATGCTCGCTGAAGGTGCCCTGCGGCGCGCCTTCGGCGCTGGCGCCATTGTCGGCGGTGATCACCACGACCGTGTTGTCGAGCTCGCCGCGCGCTTCGAGCGCGTCAAGGATGCGCCCGAACTGCTCGTCTGCGTGGCTGAGCTGTGCTGCAAAGGCCTCCATCTGGCGCGCGAACATGCGCTGCTCGTCGCGGCTGAGCTCCGCCCAATGCTTCACCCCGGCGGGCAGTGGCGGAAGCGTCATGTCGGCGGGTACGAGGCCGAGTTTCTTTTGCCGGTCGAGGGTCTGCTGCGCTGCGACGTCCCAGCCCGCGTCGAAGCGTCCCCTATAATGGTCGAGCCAGCGCTGCGGAGCATGGTGCGGCGCGTGTACGGCGCCGGTTGCCCAATACATCATGAAGGGCCGCTTGGGATCGGTGGCGTCGCGCGCGCCGATCCAGTCGATGGCCTTTTCGGCCATGTCCGAACTCAGGTGATAGTCGGGACGCCGCGACAGCGTCACCGGGTCGTGGTCGGACCAGAGCGTCGGATCGAAATTATCGGCATCGAAAGCAAGAAAGCCATAATAGCGGTCAAAGCCCTGGCCGCTGGGCCAATAGGTGAAGGGACCTGCGGGCGACGCATCGCTCTGAGGCAGATGATCCCATTTGCCGATTGCGTAGGTCAGATAGCCCGACTGGCGGAGGTTTTCCGCGACGGTGCCTGCACTCCGCGGGACGAGCGCATCCTGTCCAGGGAAGCCGACCGCGATTGCCGAATGACCGCCGACATGGACGCGGTGCGAATTGCGTCCGGTGAGAAGTGCGGCGCGGCTCGCCGAGCAGATCGGGGTGGTGTGGTAATTGGTATAGCGCAGCCCTTGCTGCGCGATGCGGTCGATGTTTGGGGTTTCTATCAGCCCGCCATAGCTGCCAAGCTGGCCGAATCCCATGTCGTCGATGACCCAGACGAGGACATTCGGCGCGCCTGCCGGAGCGGTATTGCGCTTGATGGGGGCTGGAACCGATTCGGCGAAGGTCTTGCCGATCTGCGGCTCTTCGGCGGGGGCTCCCGAGATCGAACCTGCGACGATGGTTGCGACGGCGCAGGCACTCGCCTTGCCGAACAAACGGATATTCCTCATTCCCATACACCTCATGCCTAACGATCGCCGGATGCTTGACATGCACTATAGATGAATTACAATCTTCGTAAAGTGTAAACATTTAGAGCTGGTGAGGTTGGGACATGAAGATCGAGCTGGATACAATCTATCGCCGTATCGTCGATCACCTGGAAAAAGGCACCACCGACATGGCGCCGGATTCGATCGAGGTTCCTGCATCGCATTTCACCGATCCCTCCCATCTGGCGCGCGAACTCGAGATCTTCCGGCGTCAGCCGCTCGCAGCGGCGACAAGCATGGAGATTCCCGATCCCGGCAGTTTCGTGACGCGAGACATTCTGGGGGTTCCGCTGCTGATCGTGCGCCAGAAGGACGGCAGCGTCGGGGTCTTCCGCAATATGTGCCGCCACCGCGGCGGCAAGGTTGAACAGGGAGAAAAGGGCAGGAAGCCCTTTTTTGTCTGCGCCTATCATGGCTGGAGCTTCAAGGGGGACGGCAGTTTGCGCGGCGTCCCCTTCGAGGACCAATATGGCACGCTCGACAAAGGGTGCCGGAACCTGTTTTCCGTCGAATCCGAGGAGCGCCATGGCCTGATCTGGATCAAGCTACCCCAGGCCCCTCAGGATTTGGGCGTGGCCGATTATCTGGGAGAGGCCGACGAGCGGCTTGCCGCCTACGACATCGACACGCTTGCCGTGTTCATGGACCAGAAGTTTGATCTTTCGATCAACTGGAAGCTCGTGATGGACGGCGCGATCGACGTTCTTCACCCACAGTTTCTACATGCCGAAGGCGTCGGCAAGCTGATCCAGACTGGTGCGGCCGTATGGTTGGACCTTGGCCGGCACGGACAATCCTATTCGGCGCGCAAGCGCCTCGCGCGCAAACTCAAGGCGGGCGAACCGATCGATAAGGGCTTCCGCTATCTCACCGGTAATCTGATGATCTTTCCGAACATGAGCGTGATCCCGACGCCCGACCATATCGAGCATTGGACAGTGTGGCCGCACCTTGCCGATCCCGGCAAATGCCACGTCCATATCCGCTTCCTGACCGACCCCGCGAAGCTGACCGACGAGGTGGCGGCGCGGATCAACCGGAGCTGGGACATCTTGCGGCGGGCGGCGACCGAAGAAGATTTCCCGATGGAGGAAATGATCCAGGCCAATGCTGCGGCGCTGCCGACGACCGATTTCCTTTATGGCGCCAATGAGGTGCCGACGCAGCATCTGCATCTGCAGATGGCGCGCGAACTGGAAGCCCTGGCCTGACGCTGGCCGGGACCGAGATAATGATGCGCGAGGTCTGGACGAAGAGCCGAACCAGCGAACCCGCTTCGGGAGAGACTGCATGAATATCGCCGAACTCGTTCGCTACTGGGCGCGCTGGCGCCCCGATCACACGGCGATCATTGCCGACGACGTCCGCACGAGCTGGGCCGAGTTCGACGCGCGCAGCGATGCGATCGCACGCGGTCTGCGCGCCGCGGGGGTGGGCAAGGGTGACCGCGTCGGTATGCATCTCGACAACCGGATCGAGGCTCCGCTGCTGACGGTCGCCTGCCTTAAACTCGGCGCGATGATTGTCCCGCTCAATTACAAGCTGACCGGGGGAGAAATTCTCCCGCTGCTCGAAGACGCCGACTGCAAGCTCGTGGTGAGCCAAGCGAAGCATCTCGACCGGCTCGAACCGGCGGCGGCAAAATTGTCCTTCGGAATTTACAGTCTCGATGGCAACGACGTTCCGGACTTTGCATCGCTTTCTGTCGAAAGCGGTGCGGCGCCGACCGAAGCGATCGCTCTCAATGATCCGGGTTTCCTCTGCTACACCTCGGGAACCACGGGGCGCCAGAAGGGCGCGCTGCTCACCCACGGCAGCGCCATGTACCCGGGCCTTGCGAAAAATGTCGCCGAGGGGCTCACCTGGCGGGATTCGATCATGGTGGCGGTCCCCTTCGTCTTCACCGGTGCGATCGTCTCCTGCTTCATCCAGTTTACCGTCAACGCCGGTGGTACGATGGTGCTCGAATCCGATTTCGACATCGATCGCTACCTCGACGTCATCCAGCGGCACCGGGTGAGCGCCGCAACGACGGTGCCGGTCGTATGGGAGCGGTTGATGCGATCGCCGGGGTTCGAGAAGGCCGACCTATCGAGCATGATCTCTGCCGCCGCGGGCGGCGCGCCGGTCAGCATCGACCTGATCGAGGCCTACCGCGCGAAGGGCATTTCGCTGATCCAGTCCTATGGGCTGACCGAAGCGTCGGGGCTCGCCGCGACCATGCATGGCGAGGATGCGATCCGGCATATCGGCTGGGCGGGACGGCCGATCGTCGGGAGCGAGATGAAGATCGGCGATGACGATGGCAATGCGCTCGCCAATGGCGAGGTCGGCGAGATCATGGTGCGTGGCCCGCATGTCATGCGCGAATATTGGCGCAACCCCGAAGCCACGGCCGAGACTTTCGCGGGTGACTGGCTTCGCACCGGCGACACGGGGATGATGAACGACGAAGGCTTCGTGAAGATCGTCGACCGGTCGAAGGACATGATCATTTCCGGAGGTATCAACATTTACCCGGCGGAGATCGAGAAAATCCTGTCGGCGAATCCGCATATCGCCGAACTCGCGGTGATCGGCGTGCCCGACAGCGACTGGGGCGAAGTGCCGATGATCGTCGCGAGCGGGGTAAGCGACCAGGCGGCCGCCATGTCGACATTCGAGTGCGACGGATCGGTGCAGCTCGCGCCTTTCAAGCGCCCGCGCCGCGTCGTCTTTATCGATGAACCGCTCCCCCGCACCTTGTCGGGCAAGGTTTCCAAGCCGACCCTGCGGGGGCTATTCCCGGCAGTCCCCGATCAGGCGAAGGCTTTGTTCGGGAAATAGGGGCGGGGCTTTACCCGCTGCGAGGAGCAGCAAGTGGCTTGGCGCCTAATTTGCCATCGTCCCCGTACAGCTCCAGTTGGTCGCATCGCTGACGTCGTCGCTCGCCTTGCCGGTAAAGCGCGCAACCTTGGGAAAAGCGCAAATCCGATAGGTGCGCGGCGGAGGAGCCGTTGCGGTCGCAGGCTTTTCGGTGCTCATTCCCGAGACATACATGGCAGTGTTCGACGTCGAGTTGAGCTCGAGGTCGCGCGGAGCGTTCGTCATCAGAATCTGGGTGGGCCTTTGGCCACCCTCGACCCATCGCTGCATGGCCTCGAGCATCGCGCGCGAGCTGTCGGTCGGTGTGCCTTCGCCGCCGCGGCAATGGTACATGCCGGGTACGAAGAAGCTCTGGAAGAAATCCTCGCTCGCCGCACCATAGCGCCGCCGGACTCCGGTACTGTAGTTTGCCGTATAGGCCGGCGGCACGGCTTCGTCAGAGGCGCCGGCCCACATGATCAGTTTGCCACCCCTGCGCGCCATGCCTGCCAGCTTATCGGGGGCGTAACCATATCCGCCGACGCGGCCCCAGATCGCCTTTTCCGCCTCGCGTTGCCGCGGGTCGGAAAAATCCATCTGCGTGAGCGCGTCGTAGCCGGGACCGCGCAGCGCTTGCATGCTGAGTACGGTCGATCCGAACAGCGGCGGACGCGTCGCGTCCGTCCAAGGCGGCGCGGTTGTCCCGAGCCCGATCGGCCCGAGCAACGCCGGATTGGCCAGCCAATATCCGGGTGCGGAAACCTCCGAACCTTCGATCGCGGGCAATCCGCCCGCGAGCAGTTCGAGCGTCGAATATTGCGCGTCTCTAAGAAAGGGGAACAGGACGCGCGACAGCTTGATGCGCGTCGGATCCCAGATCATCCCGTCGCGGGCGCCATCGCTTTCGTCGAAGCGATCCATGATGACCTGTCCGACGCGCGCCATCTCGGAGGGCGATATCCAGCGCTTCGGATCGCGTGCGACATGCTGCGCGATATAGGCCCAGAAAGTCTGAACATAGGCGCTCGTCGGCGCGCCGCCGGCAATGAAACCGTCGGCGTCGCCCGGATAGCGTTCGGCCTCCATCAGCGTACTGACGCCGCCGCCCGAACAGCCCATGATATAGCGCGGCATTTGCGGTCGGTCATAATAGCCGCGGGCGATCGCCTGTGTCGCCAGGGCCGCGACATGCGCGCCGCGATGCGCATAATCCTCCGAGCGCCCGGGATCGGCGCGGAACGACATGTCGAGCGCTCCGGCCGAATGCGATCCCTTGTCGGTCGAAGCGACCGCATAGCCTGCGCCGATGTGCTCGCGCGACGGATTGACGATATATCCGGCCGACCCGCCGGGAATGACCAGGAGGTAGCGGCCGTTCCAACTTTGCGGGAGGGCGATCATGAAGCCTACGCTGTTCGGTCCCGGATTGTCGGTGCGGACGATCCCGTCGATCCGGCAATAGGGGGCGGGGTCGGACAGCCAGCGAGCCGATCGGATCGTCACATCCTGGCCCGCCCAGGTGATGGCCTCCGGCGAGCAGATAGCCGTCGCCGTGCCCGGCACGGCTACCGGTCGCGAATCCGGCGCGGCCGAAGCGGGAACGATGAGGGCAAGTGCCACAGCGGCGCCGAGCGATGATGTTCGATACTGCATGGGGTTGATCCTCCGCCCTGATAAGTATGCAATTGGGAATCGATCCAGGCATCAAATTCCAAAAAATGGAAAATGTAAATATTGATGCTATGAGAGGGCGCAGGCTGAGCAGGATCTCGGCGGCGCGCCGACCGGTCAACGACCCGGCGCAAGGTCGGGCAAGCGGAAGGATGAATGGGTTTGGACGTTTCTGAAGGTCGACAGGATGGAGCCGTACGCGACATCGGCGGGACCGGCGCGAGAATCGTCGAAGGGGCGCGTCGCTGCTTCGAGCGATTCGGGATCGAGAAAACGACGATCGAGGATATCGCCAAGGCGGCCGGCGTTTCCCGGCCGACCGTATATAAATTTTTTGCCGGCAAGATGGATATTGTCGACCACATCGGCTTTGGCGAACTCGACAAGATTCAGGAACTCGTGCGCGCGCGTATCAAGCGCGATCTTGGCTTTGCCGACATGACCACGGAAGCAATCGTTGCGTCTGTGCTCGTCGCCAGCGGGAATCCCTATATCCGCCGCTTCGTCGAGGATCTTGAAGTTTCGGCGCAGAGCCAGCTGTCTACCAGTCCCTACCAGCAGCAGGCGCGGCGGCGGTGGGAATCGGTTATGAAAAGGGCGCAGGCCAGCGGCGAGCTCGCCGCCGACCTCGATCCGGCCGAGGT
>Ga0189279_100164_pt1 | contig 21738 bp, 14 predicted proteins | sample N26B6minimetaG_FD_130324 | JGI IMG/M metagenome (GOLD analysis project Ga0189279, IMG submission 130324) | Marine microbial communities from the Costa Rica Dome - N26 B6 mini metaG | ecosystem: Environmental > Aquatic > Marine > Oceanic > Photic zone | place: Costa Rica: the Eastern Pacific... | reverse complement strand
GATAACGTGGAAATGAATGTCGAGCTGATCACGCCGATCGCGATGGATCAGGGCCTGCGCTTCGCCATCCGCGAAGGCGGCCGCACCGTCGGTGCCGGCGTCGTCTCCAAGATCGTCGAGTAAGATACCACATCCAGGCGCGCGGCTGCCTCGCAGCCGCGGACCTCGATGACCAGAATAGGGCCGCTCCTCCGGGAGTGGCCCTTTTTCTTTCCAACGGGTTGAATGGGGCGTGCCTTATTCGCGTGAATGGCGAGTAGGCCCCGTTTTTTGCAAATCGGCTATGCGGGAATGAGGCTATTTGGCCACACCGCGGCGCAAAAGCACGAATTGACTGGCTGTAACAGTCCTGTCGCATTGACCCTAGGGAAATGAGGTCGTTACCTGTCCGCAAGACGGGGAATCGTGTGCCTCGTCGAAGGGGGCCACTGCATCAAATGCGTTTGCGGAGCGTTCTCCAATCTAGTTACTCGGAGGGATTAACTCGTGAAAACTTCCTTTAAGGCTTGCCTTATGGCAACCACGCTCATCGGCGGCATGGCTACGGCCGCGCCGGTGTATGCGCAAGACGGTGAAGAGACTATCACCGTCACCGGTTCCCGCATCGTCCGTCAGGACTTTGTGGCGAACTCCCCGGTCGCAACCGTCTCTGCTGAGCAGGTTGAGCTGACCGGTACGATCAACACCGAAGGCCTGCTGAATACGCTTCCGCAGACCGTTCCGGGTCTTGACCGTACGTCCAACAACCCGGGTAACGGTACGGCTACCGTTGACCTTCGTGGTCTGGGTTCCGGCCGTACGCTGGTCCTGATCGACGGTACGCGCGCCATGCCGGGCGGCACCGGTGGTACGGTTGACCTCAACACCATTCCGAGCTCCATGATCGAGCGCGTGGAAGTGGTGACCGGTGGTGCATCGGCCGTCTACGGTTCCGACGCTATCGCTGGTGTTGTCAACTTCATCATGAAAGACGACTTCGAAGGTGTTCAGATCAACACCGGTTACGAAGTCTCCGAAGAAAACGACGCTGAGTACACCTCTGTCGACGTCACCATCGGTGGCAACTTCGACAATGGCCGTGGTAACGTCGTCATGAACGTCGGCTACATCAACCGTGGCGAAGTGTTCCAGGGCGACCGTGCCTTCTCGAACACCGCTCTCGGTGGTACGCAGCAGGACGCTGAGCTGATCCCGCTCGGTTCCTCCGGTGTTCCGGAAGGTCACCTCTTCGGTTTCGCCAACGTCTTTGACTGGACCGCTGCTGGCCTTGCGCCGACGCCGACCAGCCTCGACGCTTCTGCTTGTGGCGCTGAAGGCCTGACCGTTTCCAACCCGGACGGCTCTGCTGCTGTCAACGGCGACGAGTTCTGCCGTGGCGACGTTCTGTTCGACTCGAACGGTAACCCGACGCCGTGGATCAACTCCGGCCCGAACAACACGCGCTACAACTATGCGCCGATCAACTACCTGCAGCTGCCGCAGGAACGCTACAACGCTTTCGTTCAGGCGTCCTACGACATCACTGACAGCATCACCCTGACGTCCCGTGCGACCTTCGCGCACAACGCGGTTGACTCTCAGCTGGCTCCGACCCCGGCATTCAGCTTCTTCGAAGTCAACCTCGACAACCCGTTCCTGGGTGCCGACACGGTTGCTCTCCTGACGCCGTCCGACACCAACAGCGACGGCCTCGTCGACGTCTTCCTCGGTCGTCGTATGGAAGAAGTTGGCCCGCGTCGTTCCAACGACACCCGTACGGTGTTCCAGTTCCAGGTTGGCCTGCAGGGCGAGCTGGAAAACAACTGGGTCTGGGATGCTTACTTCCAGTCTGGCCGTTCCTTCGAGAGCACCGCTCTGGAAGGCGACATTTCCGCAATCCGCATGCAGCAGGCTATGCTGACCACGGACGGCGTGAATTGTACGGACACGTCTAACGGCTGTGTGCCGATCAACGTCTTCGGTGCAGGCAACATCTCTGCCGGCGCTGCAGCGTTCGTCTCCACCCGCCTGAACTCCGAGCTGGAGCGTAACCAGATCGTCGGCGGCATCTCGCTCGCTGGTGACACCGGTGGCGCATTCGAGCTTCCGGGTGGCCCGATCTCCTTCGCAGTTGGTACCGAGTACCGTTCGGAAGACGCTGACTTCCGTCCGTCTCAGGACCTGGCTGCTGGCACGCTGCTCGGCTTTAACGGCGCTCCGCCGGTCGGCGGTGGTTACGACGTCTATGACGTCTACGGTGAGGCCCTGCTGCCGATCCTGAACGACCGTCCGGGCTTCGAGATCCTCGAGCTCGAACTGGCTGCTCGTTACTCTGACTACTCCACCGCTGGCGGCACCGACGCCTTCAAGGTGGGTGGTCGCTGGGCCCCGACCGAGGAAGTTGCTTTCCGTGCGTCCTGGAACACGGCTACCCGTGCTCCGAACGTAGGCGAGCTGTTCTCCGCGGCTTCCAACGGCTTCCCGGGTGCATCTGACCCGTGTGCTGCTCCGCCGCTCGGTTCCTACGCTGCTGACGCCCGTCTGGACGCGCTCTGCGCAGCTACCGGTGTTCCGGCTGCTGACGTTGGCACGGACTTCCAGCCGAACGGTCAGATCGAAACCATCCTCGGCGGTAACGTCAACCTGGATGCCGAAGAAGCTGAAACCTTCACCATTGGTGCCATCTTCGAGCCGGCCTTCCTGGAAGGTTTCTCTGCGTCGATCGACTACTTCGACATCGAGATCACCGGTGGTATCGGCGCTCCGTCTGCCCAGTTCATCCTGGACAGCTGCTACAGCGTCGGCACGCAGGCTGGTGCAGGCAACACCGATCCGAACACCGATGCTTGTCAGCGCATCAACCGCTTCGCTGGCGGTGCTGCGATCGACACCATCGTTGCAAGCCTCGGTAACATCGCCGTCTCCAATCGCTCGGGTTACGACATTCAGTTCGCCTATGACATTGGTGAGCTGGAATCCCTCCCGGGTTCCTGGAACATCAACTTCCTGGGTACCTACCTGGAAGAGTCGTCCTCTCAGCAGACCGCTGGTGCTGCCACGGTTGATTGTGTTGGCGTCTTCTCCGGTTCGTGCGGTGAGCCGACCCAGGAGTGGAACCACCGTGCAACCCTTGGCTGGTTGAACGGCTCCTTCAGCACGCAGCTGCTGTGGCGCTACATCGGTGAGTCCACCTCTCAGGACGGTGCCGACACCATCGATGGCGAGAGCTACTTCGACATCTCGACCGCTTGGGAGATCAACGACACCTTCTCCCTGACCGGTGGTATCGACAACCTGCTCGACACCGAGCCGCCGATCCTCGGTGACAACCAGGAGCAGGCCAACACCTGGCCGGCGACGTACGACGTGTTCGGTCGCACCTACTGGGTGAACCTGCGCACGCGCTTCTAAGTCCCAGTGACTTAAGCCAAAGTTGGGCGGCGGGCTTTTGGCCCGCCGCCTTTCTTTTGTCTGCTGCTAGCGCAACTCGCTGTGTGACGGCGGACGCATTTGAGCTATAGCTCTGACATGTCACTGACGTCCGACCTGCAAAACGCTTTCAGGAGTTACCAGTCCGGGGCCTTGAACGAAGCCGAGGCGCTGTGCGCCAAGGTGCGTGCGGCATTGCCTTCCGGTCATCCCGACGTGCTGCGCCTGTCCGGCATGGTGGCGCGCAAGCGGGGCGATCAGAGCGCGGCGCGGGACTTCCTTCAGCGCTCTCTAGCGCTCGCGCCGGCCCATCCGGAAACGCTCAACGTGCTTGGGCTCGTGCAGATCGATGCAGGCAAGCCGGACGAGGCGGCGGACGTGTTTCGCCAGGCGCTCGCGGCCAAGCCGGATTATGGTCCGGCCAAGCTCAACCTGGCCCGGGCCCTGAAAGCTTCAGGACGCGAGAGCGAGGCGCTTAAAGTCTATGCCACGATCACCCAGACTGCCGGGGCATCGGATCATGTCCGGGCCGAGCATGCGGAACTGGAAATTCATAGCGGCCATGCCGAGAACGCGCTCGATCTTCTGCCGGAAAATTCGACCGATGCCGAGATCAGCTATGCGCGACTGCACGCGCTCAGCCAGTTGCAGCGCGACGAGGAGGCGTTGCAGCTGGGCCGCCGCATCCTGTCCATGCACCCCAATCATGTCCCGGCCTTGCGGGCCTGTGCGCAATTGCTGTGGATGACGCAGGGGCGTGACGCCGTCGATGCCATGTTCGAGCAGGCGCTGCAGGATGGCGGCGGTGAGATGGTGTATCTGCGCTACATGAAGGCGCTGATTCAAATGGAAGATTATGAGGCAGCGCAGGCAGTTGGCGAGCGCGCTCGCAAGGCCCTGGGTCAGCATGCCGTGTTGGAAAACCTGTTTGCCGATGCCCAGGTCGAGGCCGGGCAGGGCGCGGCGGCCCTGGCGAGTGCGCGACGTGCGACGGCGCTGGCGCCGCAGGATCTCGTCGTGGCCAGTAATCTGGCGCGGGCGCAATTGATGACCGGCGACGGCGCCGGGGCGCTGGCAACGGCGCGCCAGGCGCGGGCCCGGGTGCCCAATGACCAGTTCTGGATCGCCATGGAAGGCGATGCGCTGTGTCTGCTGGGCGACCCGGCCTATCATGACTTGATGCGGTTCGAGGATCTCGCCCGGCCCTTCAAGCTGGAGGCACCGGAGGGCTATGCCAATATCCAGGCCTTCAATGCGGCGCTGCTGGACCGCTTGGATCACCTGCATCGCTATGCCCGCCACCCGCTTGATCAGTCGCTGCGCCTGGGCAGCCAGACCAGCCTGGATTTGAAGCGCTCCGAAGACCCGGTTTTCAAAGCCTTTTTCCAGGCCCTTGATGCGCCGATCCGGGCCTATATGGCCCTGATGCCGGATGATGACCGCCATCCTCTGTTCCGGCGCAAGACCGGGAATTATCAGCTCAGCGGGGCCTGGTCGGTGAAGCTGGGACCGGACGGGCGGCATGTCTCGCATGTGCACCCGGAAGGCTGGATCAGCTCGGCCTATTATGTCCACGTGCCCGAGCAGGTTGCCGGGGCGCCGGACTGTGAGGGCTGGATCGAATACGGCATTCCGCCGTTTGCTGTCCCGGGCATGGAAGAGGCGCAGCGGGCGATCGAGCCGGCGGCCGGAACGCTGGCGCTGTTCCCGTCCTATATGTGGCATGGTACGCGCAAGATTCGCTCGGGCAACCGTATAACAATTGCTTTTGATGTGGTGCCGGTATGAGTGGTGAAGGAGCGGCCTGGGCCGCCTATTGGACAGGCGCGTCGGGGGATGATGCCGCGGTGCGCTCGCCGGAAAGTGCAGCGCGCCTGGACGGGTATTGGGCGGAGACTCTGGCGGGCTTTGTCCAGGGCCGGTCCAACCTCGACCATCTCGAGCTGGCCTGCGGAAGCGGCGCTGTGACCCGGGCGTTGGTGGCCGCGGCCGGTGCTGCCGAGGTGGAGTTGCCGAGGCTTGTCTGTTCCGACTATGCGCTGACGGCGGTGTCCCAGGCTGTGAAGACCGTGCCCGATGCGTGTCCGGCCGGCGCGGTTGCCGATGCGGCGCGGCCGCCTTTTAGGCCGGAAAGCTTCGATCTGGTGACCAGCCAGTTCGGGATTGAATATGCCGGCTTGACGGCCTTTACCGCCGCCTTGCCAATGCTGAAGCCCGGCGGGGCCCTGATTGCTCTGGTGCATATCGCTGACGGTCCGATCGCTGCGGAATGCCGCGCCAATCTCGATCTGCTTGAGGCGGCCCATGAGGCGGATCTGGTGGCCGGGATGGTACGCCTGCTGCGGATGGCCCGAAAGGTCGATGGCGGGGGAGGCAATGCCTCCGCCCTGGCCCGGCAGGAGGCTGCCCTGTCCAATGACATCAACGCCCTGCGCCAGAAGGTGCTGGCGGCGCCGCAGGGGCCGGCGCGCGATCTTATGCAGCGCCTGATACAGGATATGGTGACGCTGTATCAGCGGCGGCAGGCTTATGCGCCACAGGATGCCGATGGCTGGCTGCAGCACCAGGCGGCCGAGCTCGACACTTACGCAGCACGCATGCGGTCCATGCTCGATGCTGCGCTCGGTGAGGGCGAGATCGAGGTGCTGCGCGAGGCGGCGGCACAAGCCGGGGAATTCACTCTGGAAGTCGGCCGCTTAGCGTTTGAGGAGGGTGGTCCAGCCTGCGCCTGGACGATCGAAATCGGTCGCGCGTGAGTTGAGACTGAGTTTTTTGCCGCAAGGGGGTTCCCTCTGGCCGCAGGCATCGTTACAAGGCCTGCTTTCATCGCTTGGCGAAAAAGGCCGTGCCGTGTTATCGCGCGCGGCCGGATTTGTTTGCGGTGACGCGATAGGGGTGTAGCTCAGTTGGTAGAGCATCGGTCTCCAAAACCGAGGGTCGGGGGTTCGAGTCCCTCCGCCCCTGCCATCGCGATCCGGACGGAAATGACACGCTTCGGCGGTTGAATTGGCGGCCTGCAAGGGCCAGATGAAAGCGAATGACGCAAAACGGCAATAATAAAGCTGTCTCGGGCGGCAAGGATGACGGGGCGCCCAAGAAGCGCACCGGTCCGGCGCAATATGTGCGCGAGGTTCGTCGCGAGGTCCGCAACACGACCTGGACGTCTCGCCAGGAGACGCTGGTCTCGACCGTGCTCGTGGCGGTGCTGACCGGTATTGCCGTCCTGTTCTTCTGGGGCGTCGACGCGATCATCCAGTCGATCGTCAATCTGCTGCTGCGCTTGGGCTAGGGAGGGCTTGATGGCTGCCAAATGGTATATTCTGCAAGCCTACACCAACTTCGAGAAGAAGGTGGCCGAGGCAATCAAGGCGGAAGCGTCCCAGCAGGGGCTTGAGGACAAGTTCGAAGAAGTCCTCGTCCCGACCGAGGAAGTCACCGAGGTTCGCAAGGGCCGCAAGGTGAATTCCGAGCGCAAGTATTTTCCCGGCTATGTCCTGTTGAAGATGGACATGACCGATCAGGCCTATCACCTCGTTACCTCGACGCCGAAAGTCACCGGCTTTCTCGGCTCGGGCAAGAAGCCGATCCCGGTTTCCGAGAATGAGGTCAAGCGTATCCTCGGCCAGATGGAAGAGGACGCCGAGCGTCCGCGTCCGACCGTCAGCTACGAGATTGGCGAGACCGTCAATGTCATCGATGGTCACTTCCAGAGCTTCAACGGTGTCGTTGAGGAAGTCGATGACGAGAATGCGCGCCTGAAAGTGGCAATCAATATTTTCGGCCGGGCGACCCCGGTCGAGCTGGAATACGCCCAGGTCGAAAAGACGGCCTAGGCGTAAATCTGCGGGAGGTGCCGGCGAAAAGACCATGCCGGGCCGTACCGCAAACCCTCGAAGATGCGATGGGCGCATCTTTTTAATGGAGTGGGAACATGGCCAAGAAGATTGACGGCTATATCAAGCTGCAGGTGCCGGCTGGCGCTGCAAACCCGTCCCCGCCGATCGGCCCTGCACTGGGTCAGCGCGGCGTGAACATCATGGAATTCTGTAAGGCCTTCAATGCGAAGACCCAGGAGATGGAAAAAGGGATGCCGATCCCGACCACCATCACCGTCTTCAATGACAAGTCCTTCACCTTCGTCATCGCGACGCCGCCGGCGAGCTTCTACCTGAAGAAGGCCGCGAAGATCCAAAAGGGTTCTCAGACCCCGGGTTCTGCGGTTGCCGGTTCGGTGACCCTGGCGCAGTGCCGCGAGATCGCGGAAGCGAAGTTCAAAGACCTCAATGCGAACGACCTCGACCAGGCGACCAAAATCATCGCCGGTTCCGCCCGTTCCATGGGTCTCGAGGTGACGGAGTAAGATCATGGCTAAAATTGGTAAGCGCACCGCTGCTGCTCGCGAGACCATCGATCGCAACGCAGTCTATTCCGTTGACGACGCCGTCAAGCACGTCAAAGCCAACGCAACGGCGAAGTTCGACGAGACCATCGAGCTGTCGATGAATCTCGGCGTCGACCCGCGCCACGCTGACCAGATGGTCCGCGGCGTCTGCAACCTGCCGTCCGGCACGGGCCGTTCTGTCCGCGTCGCCGTGTTCGCACGTGGCCCGAAGGCTGAAGAAGCCACCGCTGCCGGTGCTGACGTTGTTGGCGCTGAGGACCTGATGGAACAGATCCAGGGCGGCAACATCAATTTCGACAAGGTCATCGCGACCCCGGACATGATGCCGATCGTCGGCCGTCTGGGTAAGGTGCTTGGCCCGCGCGGCATGATGCCGAACCCGAAAGTGGGTACCGTGACCATGGACGTGACCAAGGCGGTCAACGACTCCAAGGGCGGTGCGGTCGAGTTCCGCGTCGAGAAGGCGGGCATCATTCACGCCGGCATCGGCAAGGCGAGCTTCTCCGAAGACGCCATTGTCCAGAATGTCCGCGCGCTGATCGACGCTGTGGTCAAGGCCAAGCCGTCGGGCGCCAAGGGCACCTATGTCAAGCGTATCTCGCTCAGCTCCACGATGGGCCCGGGCGTGAAAATCGACACGGCCGAAGCAATTTCCGCTTAGGCCATTGAGTTTCGGCCCGGTTGGATATATCCAGCCGGGCTGGTCGGCTTGTTTCATCGCGCTGCGTGATGAGAGAGGCCAACCTGTCCGAGATCGCAGGGGACTGGTTTACCGGTCTTAATCACGAAGGCCCTGTGTGAGACAGAGCGAGATCGAACGGTGCCCTTGTGGCAGTCGGTCGGTTCGAGCCCTGGGACAGGAATGCGCGGTTCCGGCTTGCCGCTTTTGCGGTCGGGCGGGGCAGCGTTTTCACCGGCTCGTCCATGGTGGGCGAGTCATGCAGGGAGTCCGCAAATGGATCGCAATCAAAAAGAAGCTTCTGTCGAAGAGCTTTCGGGCATTTTCGGCGAGAGCGGATCCGTGGTTATGACGCACTATAGCGGCATGACCGTTGCGGAAATGACGGAACTGCGTGCCAAGCTCCGTGAGGTTGGCGGCACTTTCAAGGTGGTGCGTAACCGCCTGGCCAAAATCGCCCTCGAAGGCAAGCCGGGTGAGGGTGCCCGTGACCTGTTCCAAGGTCCGGTCGCCATCGCTTACTCGGAAGACTTCGTTGCGGCGCCGAAGGCCGTGGTCGACTACGCCAAGGATAACGACAAGTTCGTCATTCTGGGCGGCTTCATGGAAGAAGAGATTTTCGATGCCAATGGTATCGAGGCTCTGTCCAAAATGCCGTCTCGCGAGGAACTTATCGGCGGTATCGCCGCTCGTCTGCTGGGTCAGGCGTCTCAGATCGGTCAGCGTATCGCTGCACCGGGTCAGGGACTGGCCGGCGCAATCGAGGTTATCCGCGAGAAGGCCGACGCCTAACGTCATTCTCCGCTATCGAACTGACTTATCGACGACAAGGAACTGAAAAATGGCTGATGTAGCTAAACTCTGCGACGAACTCCTTAGCCTCACCATCCTGGAAGCTAAGGAACTCAACGACCTTCTGGAAGAAAAAGGCATCAAGGCCGCTGCTGCTGTTGCAGTCGCTGGTCCGGCTGGCGGCGACGCTGGCGGTGCTGCAGCTGAAGAGAAGGACGAGTTTGACGTTGTCCTGACCGCAGCTGGCGACAAGAAGATCAACGTGATTAAAGAAGTCCGCGCCATCACCGGCCTGGGTCTCAAAGAGGCCAAGGAACTGGTTGAAGGTGCTCCGAAGCCGGTCAAGGAAGGTGCTTCCAAAGCCGAAGCTGAGGAACTCAAAGAAAAGCTTGAAGCTGCTGGTGCAAGCGTCGAGCTGAAGTAATCGCGCCTCGGCGTGATTAGACACGGTTGAGCGGGCGCGTGGGGTTTTCCTGCGCGTCCGTTCCGCCGTCTTTGCATTTGTGGTTTGCCTCTTGTCGTCCCGGGGGCAAATCAGCGTAAGAGATCCCGGCGCCCGCCAGGGGTCTACGGGGCGAAAGGGCGCGGGGCTTGCCCCGCATCAGATACGCGCAGCTAGTCTGCGAAGGGAGCCGATATGGGTCTGTCGTTCACCGGCAAAAAGCGCATTCGCAAGTCTTTCGGTCGTATTCCCGAAACGGTCGCGATGCCGAACCTCATTGAAGTTCAGAAAAGCTCTTACGAGCAGTTTCTGATGAAAGACATGCATTCCAGCGAGCGTCCGGATACCGGGCTGCAGGCTGTGTTCAAATCCGTTTTCCCGATCAAGGATTTCGCTGAACGCGCCGTGCTGGATTTCGTCTCTTATGAGTTCGAGGCACCGAAGTTCGACACCGAGGAATGCCAGCAGCGGGATATGACCTATGCCGCACCGCTGAAGGTGAAGATGCGCCTGATCGTCTTTGATGTGGACGAGGAAACCGGTGCACGCTCCGTCAAGGACATCAAGGAGCAGGACGTCTACATGGGCGATATCCCGCTCATGACCGACAAGGGCACCTTTATCGTCAACGGCACCGAGCGGGTCATCGTTTCCCAGATGCACCGTTCGCCGGGCGTTTTCTTCGACCATGACCGCGGCAAGACCCACGCGTCTGGCAAGTATCTGTTCGCTGCCCGTATTATTCCGTACCGCGGTTCCTGGCTCGACTTCGAGTTTGATGCCAAGGACGTGGTCCACATGCGTCTGGACCGCCGCCGCAAGCTGCCGGCGACAACGCTGCTCTATGCGCTCGGCCTGGACAAGGAAGAGATCCTCAGCACTTTCTACTCGACCGTCGAGTATTCGCTGACGAAAAAGGGCTGGACGGTACCCTACGTCAAGGAACGCTGGCGCGGTGCCAAGCCGCAGCGCGACCTTGTCGACGCCAAGACCGGCGACGTGATCGCCGAAGCCGGCAAGAAGATCTCGGCTCGCGCCGCCAACAAGCTGGCTGATGAAGGCCTTGAGCACCTGCTGGTCGGCGATGCCGAGCTGGTCGGCGCATATCTGGCGGAAGACCAGGTCAACATGTCGACCGGCGAGATTTTCGCCGAGGCAGGTGACGAGATCACCGAAGAGCTGCTGGAAGGGCTCAAGGAAGCCGGCGTTGACGGCCTGTCCGTGCTCAATATCGACCCGGCGACCGGTGTGGGCCCGTATGTCCGCGCGACCCTTGCCGCTGACAAGAATGACAGCCGTGAGCAGGCGCTGGTGGATATCTACCGCGTCATGCGTCCGGGTGAGCCGCCGACCCCGGAAACCGCGGAAGCGATGTTCCAGGGCCTGTTCTTTGACGCCGAGCGCTATGACCTGTCCGCGGTTGGCCGTGTTAAGATGAATATGCGTCTCGACCTGGATGCGCCGGACGACATGCGCACCCTGCGCCGCGAAGACATCCTGGCCGTGCTCAAGACCCTCGTGGATCTGCGCGATGGCCGCGGCGATATCGACGATATCGACAATCTCGGCAACCGCCGTGTCCGTTCCGTCGGCGAGCTGATGGAAAACCAGTACCGTATTGGTCTGCTGCGCATGGAGCGCGCGATCAAGGAGCGCATGTCCTCGGTCGATATCGAGACCGTGATGCCGCACGACCTGGTCAACGCCAAGCCGGCGGCCGCTGCTGTGCGTGAATTCTTCGGCTCTTCGCAGCTGTCGCAGTTCATGGACCAGACCAACCCGCTGTCGGAAGTGACCCACAAGCGCCGCCTGTCTGCGCTTGGACCGGGCGGCCTGACGCGTGAGCGTGCGGGCTTCGAGGTTCGCGACGTCCACCCGACGCACTATGGCCGGATCTGCCCGATTGAGACGCCGGAAGGCCCGAACATCGGCCTGATCAACTCGCTGTCCACCTATGCCCGCGTCAACAAGTACGGCTTTATCGAAAGCCCGTACCGCAAGGTTGAGAACGGGAAGCTGGCGGAAGAGGTCGAGTATCTTTCTGCCATGCAGGAAAGCCGCTATTCGATCGCCCAGGCCAACGCTCTGGTCGACGAAGACGGCATGCTGGCCAATGAATTCGTCAACTGCCGCGTGGCCGGCGAGGTGACCCTCGTGCCGCGTGAGGAAGTGGACTTCATCGACGTCTCGCCGAAACAGGTGGTTTCGGTCGCGGCCGCGCTGATCCCGTTCCTGGAAAACGATGACGCCAACCGCGCCCTGATGGGCTCGAACATGCAACGCCAGGCCGTGCCGCTCGTGAAGGCGGAAGCGCCGCTCGTAGGTACCGGCATGGAAGCTGTTGTGGCCCGCGATTCCGGTGCCGCTATCGCAGCCAAACGTGCCGGTGTGGTCGAGCAGGTCGATGCCACGCGTATCGTTATCCGTGCGACGGAAGATCTCGAGGCGGCCAAGTCCGGCGTTGATATCTACCGCCTGTCCAAGTTCCAGCGTTCCAACCAGTCCACCTGTATCAACCAGCGCCCGATCGTGCGTGTGGGTGACGAGGTCAAGGGTGGTGACATCATCGCTGACGGCCCGTCGACGGATCTCGGTGATCTGGCGCTCGGCCGCAACGTGGTCGTCGCCTTCATGCCGTGGAACGGCTACAACTTCGAGGACTCCATCCTCATCTCCGAGCGCATCGTGCGCGACGACGTCTTCACCTCCATTCACCTGGAGGAATTCGAGATCGCGGCCCGTGATACCAAGCTGGGCCCGGAAGAGATCACCCGCGACATTCCCAATGTCGGTGAGGAAGCTCTGCGTAATCTCGACGAAGCCGGCATCGTGGCCGTCGGTGCCGAGGTCGGCCCGGGCGATATTCTCGTCGGCAAGGTGACCCCGAAGGGCGAGAGCCCGATGACGCCGGAAGAAAAGCTTCTGCGCGCCATCTTCGGTGAGAAGGCCTCTGACGTTCGCGACACCTCCCTGCGCATGCCGTCCGGTGCCACCGGTACGGTCGTCGAAGTCCGCGTCTTCAACCGTCACGGTGTCGACAAGGACGAGCGCGCGATCTCGATCGAGCGTGAGGAAATCGAACGTCTCGGCAAGGACCGTGATGACGAGCTGGCCATCCTCGAGCGCAATATCTACCAGCGTCTCGGCGATCTGCTGCTCGGCAAGAAGGCCGTTTCCGGCCCGCGCGGCTTCCCGAAAGGTGACGTCGCCCAGGAGAGCCTCGACGAGACCCCGCGTTCACAGTGGTGGCGCATCGGTCTGGAAGACGAAAAGGCCATGGGTGAGGTCGAAGCCCTGCAAAAGCAGTACGAAGACTCCAAGGCCCGTCTGGACCGTCGTTTCGAAGACAAGGTCGACAAGCTGCAGCGTGGCGATGAAATGCCGCCGGGCGTGATGAAAATGGTCAAGGTCTTCGTTGCCGTGAAGCGCAAGCTTCAGCCGGGCGACAAGATGGCCGGCCGTCACGGCAACAAGGGTGTTATCTCCAAGATCAACCCGATCGAGGACATGCCCTTCCTGGATAATGGTGAGGCTGTGGACATCGTCCTCAACCCGCTCGGCGTTCCCTCGCGCATGAATGTCGGTCAGATCCTGGAGACCCACCTGGGTTGGGCCTGCCGCGGTCTCGGCAAGCAGATCGGCGAGGCCTATGACGCTTACAAGCGTGACGGCAATGTCGAGGCGCTGAAAGCCGAGCTGTCGCGTGCCTATGGTGCCGACGAGACGCTGCCGGAAACCGAGGAAGACCTCGCAGAACTTGGCCGCAACCTGCAGAACGGTGTGCCGATCGCAACGCCGGTCTTCGACGGTGCGCGCGAGCCGGACGTGTCGGAAATGCTCGAACGTGCTGGTTTCGCCAGCTCGGGCCAGTCGACCCTGTATGACGGTCAGACCGGTGAGCCCTTCCGCCGCAAGGTCACGGTGGGCGTGAAGCACCTGCTGAAGCTGCACCACCTGGTCGATGACAAGATTCACGCACGTTCCATTGGACCGTACTCGCTGGTGACCCAGCAGCCGCTGGGCGGTAAGGCCCAGTTCGGCGGCCAGCGCTTCGGTGAGATGGAAGTGTGGGCGCTTGAAGCTTACGGTGCAGCCTACACGCTGCAGGAAATGCTGACGGTGAAGTCGGATGACGTGGCCGGCCGGACCAAGGTCTATGAGGCCATTGTCCGCGGTGACGACACCTTCGAAGCCGGCGTTCCGGAAAGCTTCAACGTGCTTGTCAAGGAAATGCGTTCGCTCGGCCTGAATGTCGAACTGAAGAACGGCTAAGCGAAACTCTTTGTTGCGGGAGGCCCGGCCTCCCGCCTACCCCTTTTGGGAGCGATGACATGAACCACGACGTCATGAACATCTTCAATCCGGCGGCAGAAGGCCCGTCCTTCGACCGGATCCGTATTGCCCTGGCCAGCCCGGAGAAGATCCTCTCCTGGTCCTTCGGCGAGGTGAAGAAGCCCGAGACCATCAACTACCGGACCTTCAAGCCGGAGCGTGATGGCCTGTTCTGTGCGCGCATCTTTGGTCCGGTTAAGGACTATGAGTGCCTGTGCGGCAAGTATAAGCGTATCAAGTACAAGGGCATCGTCTGCGAGAAGTGCGGCGTTGAAGTGACCCTGGCGCGCGTTCGTCGCGAGCGTATGGGCCATATCGAGCTGGCAGCTCCGGTGGCTCACATCTGGTTCCTGAAATCCCTGCCGTCGCGCATCGCGATGATCCTCGACATGGCGCTCAAGGATGTGGAGCGCGTGCTCTACTTTGAAAGCTATGTCGTCATCGAGCCGGGCCTGACCCCGCTGCAGCCGTTCCAGCTTCTTTCCGAAGAAGAATTCATGGACGCGCAGGACGAGTATGGCGAGGACGCCTTCACCGCCGGCATCGGCGCCGAGGCCGTGCGCGAAATCCTGATCAATATGGATCTGGAAAAAGAATGCGCGCAGATCCGCGAAGACATGCAGGAAACCGGTTCCGAGCTGAAGCTGAAGAAGTACGCGAAGCGTCTCAAGCTGCTCGAGAACTTCATGACCTCCGGCAACCGCCCGGAGTGGATGATCCTGACGGTCGTGCCGGTCATTCCGCCGGAACTGCGTCCGCTGGTGCCGCTCGATGGCGGCCGTTTCGCGACGTCTGACCTGAACGACCTCTATCGTCGTGTGATCAACCGTAACAACCGCCTCAAGCGCCTCATCGAGCTGCGCGCGCCGGATATCATCATCCGCAACGAGAAGCGGATGCTGCAGGAATCCGTCGACGCCCTGTTCGACAATGGCCGTCGTGGCCGCGTCATCACCGGTGCTAACAAGCGTCCGCTGAAGTCGCTGTCGGACATGCTCAAGGGTAAGCAGGGCCGTTTCCGTCAGAACCTGCTCGGCAAGCGCGTCGACTATTCCGGCCGTTCCGTGATCGTCGTGGGTCCGGACCTCAAGCTGCATGAGTGCGGCCTGCCGAAGAAAATGGCGCTCGAACTGTTCAAACCCTTTATCTATGCGCGTCTCGACGCCAAGGGTCTGTCCGGTACCGTCAAGCAATCCAAGAAACTGGTCGAGAAAGAGCGTCCGGAAGTCTGGGACGTGCTCGACGAGGTCATTCGCGAACACCCGGTCATGCTGAACCGTGCGCCGACGCTGCACCGACTCGGCATCCAGGCGTTCGAGCCGAAGCTGATCGAAGGTAAGGCCATCCAGCTGCACCCGCTGGTCTGTGCCGCCTTCAACGCCGACTTCGACGGCGACCAGATGGCTGTTCACGTTCCGCTCTCGCTGGAAGCCCAGCTGGAAGCGCGGACGTTGATGATGTCGACCAACAACATCCTCTCGCCGGCCAACGGCAAGCCGATCATCGTCCCGTCTCAGGATATCGTCCTCGGCCTCTACTATCTTTCCATCGTGAAGGATAAGGAGCCGGGCGAGGGCATGGCCTTTGCCACCCGTGCGGAGATGGAAGCGGCGCTGGAAGCCGGTGTCATCACCCTGCACTCCAAGATCAAGGCGCGCTGGGAAGGCATCGATGCCGACGGTAATGAGGTCACCAAGGTGATCGAAACCACGCCGGGCCGGAAAATGATCATCGACCTGCTGCCGCGGCACCCGAAAGTGCAGCCGGACATGGTCGGCGAGCTGCTGGTCAAGAAGGCCATTGGTAGCCTGATCGACACCGTCTACCGCCACTGCGGTCAGAAGGCGACGGTCATCTTCTGTGACCAGATCATGGGTCTGGGCTTCAAGGAAGCGGCCAAGGCCGGCATTTCGTTCGGTAAGGACGACATGCTCATCCCGGACGCCAAGGCGGACCTGGTGGGCGCGACGCGCGACCTCGTATCCGATTACGAGCAGCAATATGTCGACGGTCTCATCACCAAGGGCGAGAAGTACAACAAGGTGGTCGACGCCTGGGCGAAGTGTACCGACAATGTCGCTGACGCCATGATGGACGAGATCGCCAAGGTGAAGGTCGGCGAAGACGGCCGCACCGAGGAAGTCAACTCGGTCTACATGATGGCCCACTCCGGTGCTCGTGGTTCCAAGAACCAGATGAAGCAGCTGGCGGGTATGCGCGGCCTGATGGCCAAGCCGTCCGGCGAGATCATCGAGACGCCGATCGTGTCGAACTTCAAGGAAGGCCTGACCGTCCTTGAATACTTCAACTCCACCCACGGTGCGCGTAAGGGCCTGGCCGACACCGCCCTGAAGACGGCGAACTCGGGTTACCTGACCCGTCGTCTCGTCGACGTCGCCCAGGATTGCATCATCACCGAGGAAGATTGCGGTACCTCCGAGTCGATCGAGGTCGATGCTGTCGTCGACGGTGGTGAAGTCATCGTTTCGCTGGAGCAGCGTCTGCTCGGCCGCACGACGGCGCAAGAGGTCAAGGAACCGGCTTCCGGTGAAGTGATCTGCGGACCGGACAGCTATATCGACGAGAACCTCGCGGCGGAAATCGATGCCGCCGGTGTCGTCAGCGTCCGTGTGCGTTCGCCGCTCACCTGTGAGACCCGTGTCGGTGTCTGTGCCACCTGTTATGGCCGTGACCTGGCCCGCGGTACCCGCGTCAATATTGGCGAAGCCGTTGGCGTGATCGCGGCCCAGTCGATCGGTGAGCCGGGAACCCAGCTGACCATGCGGACCTTCCACATTGGTGGTACGGCCCAGGTCTCCGAGCAGTCCTTCGTGGAAGCGACCAATGAGGGCAAGATCGCCTTCAATAATCCGTCCACGGTGACCAATGCGGATGGCGATCTGATCGTGATGAGCCGCAACATGCAGGTCGCGATCGTCGATGCCGACGGCAAGGAACGCGAAGTCCACAAGCTGGGCTACGGTACCAAGCTGAAGGTCAAGGAAGGCGATAAGGCCGAGCGCGGTCAGCGTCTGGCCGAGTGGGACCCGTATACCGCGCCGATCGTTTCGGAAGTGGGCGGCAAGATCCGCTTCGTCGATATCACCGACGGTGTCTCCGTGAAGGACGAGACCGACGAAGCCACCGGTATCTCCTCAAAGGTGATCATCGACTGGCGTACCGGTGCCAAGGCGACCTCGGTTCAGCCGGCCCTGGTCGTCCAGGACGATAGCGGCGAACCGATCAAGCTCGCATCCGGTTCCGCGGCCAGCTACATGCTTGCCGTCGGCGCGATCCTCTCCGTCAATGACGGTGACGAGGTTCGCCCGGGTGACGTCATCGCCCGTATCCCGACCGAGGGTGCGAAAACGCGTGACATTACCGGTGGTCTGCCGCGTGTTGCCGAACTGTTCGAGGCCCGCCGTCCGAAGGACCACGCCGTGATCGCCGAGATTACGGGCCGTGTTGAATTCGGTCGCGACTACAAGAACAAGCGCCGCGTCGCCATCGTCCCGGAGGAGAATCCGGAAGAGGGCCGCGTCGAATATCTTGTACCGAAGGGCAAGCACCTGGCGGTGCAGGAGAATGACATCATCCAGAAGGGTGAGTATCTCCTCGACGGTCACCCGGCGCCGCATGATATCCTGGCCATTCTCGGCGTTCCGGCACTGGCGGATTACCTGATCAACGAGATCCAGGAAGTCTACCGACTGCAGGGCGTGCCGATTAACGACAAGCACATTGAAGTCATCGTGCGTCAGATGCTGCAGAAGATCGAAGTCCGCGATCCGGGCGAAAGCAGCTTCCTGGCTGCCGAGCAGGTCGACAAGATCGAGTTCATCGAGACCAATGAGAAGCTGGAAGCCGAAGGCAAGCGCCCGGCGACGGGTGACCCGGTCCTGCTGGGCATCACCAAGGCTTCGCTGCAGACGCGGTCCTTCATTTCCGCGGCGTCCTTCCAGGAGACCACTCGCGTCCTCACCGAGGCGGCGGTCCAGGGCAAGGAAGACACGCTGGAAGGCCTGAAGGAGAACGTCATCGTGGGTCGACTGATTCCGGCTGGTACGGGCTCCATGATGCGTCAGTACCAGAAGGTTGCCGATGATCGCGATGCGGACATGATTGCCGAGCGTGAAGACGCTGTGGAGGCCGAGGGCCTGCCGGCTGAAATCGCTGAGGCTGCAGAGGCCGAAGCGGCTGCGGAAAGCTCTGCGAGCTAAGCCGTAATCCGCTGCTGAGACAGGAAAGGCCACCGCTTTGCCGGTGGCCTTTTTTGTTCCGGAGGCGGCTTAACCATACGGGCTTAAGAAAAAGTCTGTAGCGGCGCTTGACGGATGCGAGTCGCATGCGTAGGTTCCGCGCTCGTTTTCAGGGCGAGCTGTAACCCGACCGGGTTAGACGTCGCTCAACGTAACGGAAAAACCCTTGCTCCGCCGAACGGGCTTCGTGCTCGATTTGCGGGGCGTTACTTGCACCCAGCAGTGCTTGACTGCGCTGTGGGGTGTCGCTGTTGAGATTAGAAACGGATTAGAGCGGGATGCCGACAATCAACCAGCTCATTCGCAAGCCGCGAAAAGACAAGCCGAAGCGCAACAAGGTGCCGGCCCTCGAAGCCTGCCCGCAGCGTCGCGGTGTGTGTACGCGCGTTTATACGACGACCCCGAAAAAGCCGAACTCGGCTCTTCGTAAGGTCGCGAAAGTGCGTCTGACCAATGGCCACGAAGTCGTGAGCTACATCCCGGGTGAAGGTCACAACCTTCAAGAACACTCGGTTGTGCTGATCCGCGGCGGCCGTGTGAAAGACCTTCCGGGTGTGCGCTATCACATCCTTCGCGGCGTTCTGGATACCCAGGGCGTCAAAGACCGCAAACAGCGCCGTTCGAAATACGGCGCCAAGCGTCCGAAGTAAGGGAGACGGTCATGTCGCGTCGTCACCGCGCAGAAAAACGAGAGATTCATCCGGACCCGAAGTTCGGCGATATGGATCTTACCAAATTCATGAATTACATCATGCTCGACGGCAAGAAATCTGTCGCCGAGCGTATTGTCTATGGCGCTCTGGATATCGTCGAAGACAAGCTCAAGCGCGAACCGGTTCGCGTGTTCCACGATGCTCTCGACAATGTGTCGCCTGAGGTAGAGGTCCGTTCCCGCCGTGTTGGTGGTGCGACCTATCAGGTGCCGGTCGAAGTTCGTGCCGACCGCAAAAAGGCTCTGGCAATTCGCTGGCTGACTGCTGCGGCTCGTGCACGCAACGAAAACACCATGCGTGAGCGTCTGGCTGCTGAACTGATGGATGCTGCTGCTAACCGTGGCACCGCCGTCAAGAAGCGCGAAGACACGCACCGTATGGCAGAGGCCAACCGCGCCTTTGCTCACTACCGCTGGTAACCGCTTAAAGATCTCGCTCAAGGACCCTGACAATGGCCCGCGAATACAAAATCGAGGATTATCGTAACTTCGGCATCATGGCGCACATCGATGCTGGCAAGACGACGACCACCGAACGAATCCTCTACTACACCGGTAAGTCGCACAAGATCGGTGAAGTGCACGATGGTGCTGCCACCATGGACTGGATGGAGCAGGAGCAGGAGCGTGGCATCACGATCACCTCTGCTGCTACGACCTGTTTCTGGAACGGCAAGCGTCTGAACATCATCGACACCCCGGGCCACGTTGACTTCACCATCGAGGTCGAGCGTTCCCTGCGTGTGCTTGACGGTGCTGTCTGTGCTCTCGACGCCAATGCCGGTGTTGAGCCGCAGACCGAGACGGTCTGGCGTCAGGCGGACAAGTACCAGGTTCCGCGCATGATCTTCGTCAACAAGATGGATAAGCTCGGCGCTGACTTCTACAACTGCGTTGGCATGGTGACGGATCGTCTGGGTTCCAACCCGCTTCCGGTCCAGCTGCCGATCGGTTCCGAGAGCGATTTCGAAGGCGTCATCGACCTCGTGAAGATGAAAGAGCTTGTCTGGCACGGCGAAAACCTGGGTGCAACCTGGGATGAGCGCGAGATCCGCGCTGAGCTGGCCGACAAGGCTGCTGAATACCGCGAGCAGCTCGTCGAGAGCGCCGTCGAGCAGGACGAAGCGGCTATGGAAGCTTATCTGGAAGGCGAGGAGCCTTCTGAAGAGAAGCTGAAAGAGCTGATCCGTAAGGGCACGATCAACCTGTCCTTCGTTCCGATCCTGTGCGGTACGGCGTTCAAGAACAAAGGTGTCCAGCCGCTGCTCGACGCTGTCGTCGACTTCCTGCCGTCTCCGGTCGAGATCCCGGCGATCAAGGGCATCGACGTCAAGACCGAGGAAGAGACGACCCGTGAGGCGTCTGACGACGTTCCGACGTCTCTGCTCGCGTTCAAGATCATGAACGACCCCTTCGTGGGCTCGCTCACCTTTGCGCGCATGTATTCCGGTCACCTCGAGACGGGCGTGTCCCTGCTCAACACAGTGAAGGAAAAGAAAGAGCGTATCGGCCGTATGCTGCTGATGCACTCCAACTCGCGTGAAGACATCAAGGAATGCTACGCCGGCGACATCGTCGCGATTGCAGGCCTGAAAGACACCACGACCGGTGACACGCTGTGTGACCCGATGAGCCCGGTCATCCTGGAGCGTATGGAGTTCCCGGATCCGGTTATCGAGTTGGCGATTGAGCCGAAGTCGAAAGGTGACCAGGAGAAGCTGGGCATCGCCCTGCAGCGTCTGGCTGCCGAGGACCCGTCCTTCCGCATGAAGTCGGACGAGGAATCCGGTCAGACCATCATCGCCGGCATGGGCGAGCTTCACCTCGACATTCTCGTCGATCGCATGAAGCGCGAATTCAAGGTCGAAGCGAATATCGGTGCACCGCAGGTGGCGTACCGCGAGAGCCTCGGCCGCGCTGGTACGGTTGATTACACGCACAAGAAACAGTCCGGTGGTTCCGGTCAGTTCGCGCGCGTGAAAATCGAATTCGAGCCGGGTGAAGCCGGTTCCGGTTTCGTCTTCGACTCCAAGATCGTTGGCGGTTCCGTGCCGAAAGAATACATCCCGGGCGTCGAGAAGGGCCTCAAGTCCGTCATGGACAATGGTCTGCTCGCGGGTTTCCCGGTCATCGACGTCACCGCGACCCTGGTCGACGGCGCTTACCACGACGTGGACTCCTCCGTCCTGGCCTTCGAGATTGCTGCCCGTGCAGCCTTCCGCGAAGCCAAGAATGAGTGTGCGCCGAAGCTCCTCGAGCCGATCATGAAGGTCGAGGTCGTGACGCCGGACGAGTACACCGGCAGCGTGATCGGCGATCTGAACTCTCGCCGTGGCCAGATTGCTGGTCAGGAAATGCGCGGCAACGCCACCGTCGTGAACGCGATGGTGCCGCTGGCGAACATGTTCGGTTACGTCAACAACCTGCGCTCGGCCACTCAGGGCCGCGCCCAGTTCACCATGCAGTTCGACCACTATGAGGCAGTGCCGAAAGCGGTTGAGCAGGAAATCATCGAGAAGTCCGCATAAGCGGCTTCTTCGACCCAGTAATTGAAGACAAGATTTCGGAGCGAGATCGATGGCTAAAGAGAAGTTTGAGCGCACTAAGCCGCACGCGAACATTGGTACGATTGGTCACGTTGACCACGGCAAGACGACGCTGACGGCAGCAATTACGATGGTTCTGGCGGAGGCCGGTGGCGGCGAAGCCAAG
>Ga0189279_100163_pt1 | contig 21740 bp, 22 predicted proteins | sample N26B6minimetaG_FD_130324 | JGI IMG/M metagenome (GOLD analysis project Ga0189279, IMG submission 130324) | Marine microbial communities from the Costa Rica Dome - N26 B6 mini metaG | ecosystem: Environmental > Aquatic > Marine > Oceanic > Photic zone | place: Costa Rica: the Eastern Pacific... | reverse complement strand
CGGAGCTCGTCACCTGGCTCGAGCCGGATCGGTTCAGCCTTCCCTGCCGACTGCGCTCGGCGAACGTCAATGGCGCCCCGCAGGAGATGAATCTCCACCGTGCGCTTGTCGCGAAAAGCTACGTCAAAGACAGTTCCCACGGCAACGATCTCGCTGTCGCCCGCGTCAACGACAAACGGACGTTCTTCGTGCGCGACATCGAAGCGCGCTCGGCCGCGGCCTAGTCGTAGACGGCGCTCGCCAGATCGAAACCATGCTCGGATCGTGGTGTCACCGTCCAAGGTCAGGCGAGACCCATCCGGAAGTGAAAACTCGCGCACCTCGCCAGCTTCGGTCGAATATTGGAGCGATGCGTCCGCGTGGCCCTGCGCCATTTGTGTCGTATCCGCTTCCGGCCAGAAGGCTGGTGCTCCGCTCGCGCGCCATGCGACGAAGCCTATGAGCGCCATGCATCCGATTACGGTGATCCAGACGCGTTTGGCCGTCCCGCGCACCGGCTTGGGCGGCGGCAGGTTTTCCCAATCGACGCGCTTGCCGGCGGAATGAAGGCCAGCGATGCGATTATAGGTCGCGCGATGCAGCGCACCACGCGCGAGCCATCGCTTAAATTCCCGCTCGTCTTCCTCACTCACATTCTCATCGTTCATGATAACGAACCATTCGCCGGCCTCGCGGCGGAGCTGATCTTGCTCATAGCGATGTGTTTCAGCCATTGGCGTTCACCCTGTGATCGAGATAGAGCAGTGCCTTCTTCATATGGTATTTGACACCGTCAACGGTGATACCGAGCTTCTCGGCGATCTCCTGATAGGTCAGTTCTTCCTGCCGATGGAGCCGGAATACTTCCCGCGTTCGCGATGGAAGTTCTGAAAGCGCCTCCTCGTAGCGGCGCATGAAATCCGACGCCTCCATCATCCATTCCTGTTCCGGATCGACCCACAACTCGTGGGCCTCGTCCACCGGGACATGGTTTGCTCGATCATGGGCGCGGGGACGCCGCGTGCGCTCCCACAACAGACTTCGGGCAATCGTGCGGAGATAGGCAGCGGGGGTGCGCACCTTAGACCTAGGGCGCGCCTCGACGAAATTGACAAATGTGTCCTGAACAAGGTCGTGCACCTCATCTTGGTTCCGGATCGATCGGCGGAAGAGGCGTGCGAGGCGCGGCGCCTCCGACCGGAACAACCGGTCGATCAACCGATCATTTTCGCCGGTTTCCGGCACAGGGGCGCGATCATTATCGGATCGGTTCATGCCGCAATACCCGCTGCAGAACGCCGCGTGCGCCGAGACGAGGTCTGAAGATTTGGTGGCATGGAATTGAAAGCCGATCAGCAAAGCATGACGCAGCATTGCCCGTGTGCAGGCCAATTGCGTAACGATGTGACGGCCGACCCGCATAGTCGGGCGTTTGTAGATCAGGAGACGGGTTCACCCATCCCCTTCGCGCATCATGACGAGGGTAGCTTGTCGTTGCAACAGCAGAATTTACGCCGCGCCCGCTCAGCACCGGTCCTGAGCGTGGCAACCGTCCGGCACAGGATCAGATATTGCCCGACTCTGACGCGGCAGCGCGTTCGAGCTCAGCCAGTTTCTCGGTGCAGATTTCCCGGACGATCGCGCTCAGCTCCTGCACGCGCTCGCCCAGCCATGCGAGATCTTCCGCGCTGATCCGATAATGTTTCGAATAGCGGGCTTTGACATAGGCGTCCTTCAAGAGGCTGAAGCGGCGGCGCGACTGCCTGTCGTCGTCGGGCCAGACATGGACGAGGCGCCGGTCGACCTTCCTCGCCTGGTTGCGGAGATTTTCCAGATTATGGCTGTGCGGCGTGTACAGCGTGCAGGTCAGCAGCAACGTGTGATAGAGACGCTCAGTAGCCTGATGCAGCTGAAACGCGGCATTCTTTCGAAACCCTTGATTTTGAGCAGCTTCGAACATGGCAAAGAACTCGCCGGCGCTCGGGTACCATTCGTCAAAATATTCGCGTGCCAGCGCGAGCGCATCCGCAGGGCGCCTGGGTCGTGGCGTCGCGAGCTCGCTGTCGTCCGATTGATACAGCGCAACCGCATCCTTGACGACGTCCAAGAAAAAGAAGCGTCCATCGGCGAGATTATTATTCACCTCTTGGAGCGTGTGGACGATCAGGCTCACCGGATGACGCAGCCGGTGAAGAACCATATAATCGCGCGCCAGCCGGTTCTCGAGATGATACCAATATTCGTGATCGGTAAGTTCGACCTGATTGACGATGACGAGGATGTCATAGTCCGAGACATAGCCCTTCTCGGTGTGCGGCTCGTATATCCCCTCGCCGCGCGCCATCGAGCCATAGAGAATGACTTTCAGGATCCGGCCAGCCTTGCGTTCGCCGTTCGCGAGCTTGTGGGCATCTTCGAATTCTTCGAAAATCGCCTGCACGATGGCCTCGAGTTCGCGCTGGCCGCGGGCGGGAAGGTGCGTAATGTCCGTGCGCATGACAATTCTTCCTGCATGACTGGGGGCCATCAGGCAATGGGCGACGGGTTATCGCGCTGCTGGATCGTCAGAGTCTGATCGATCGCGACAAGCGCCGCGGCAAGTTCGCGACGAACCAAATCCTCCGAAATGCCAAGGGCCGCGGCGATCGCCGGATAGTCGAGGCTGCCGCGGGAGGACAATGTGAACACGTCTCGGGCAAGAGGCGGCAGCGCGGCGATGGCGGCCGCCAAGCGCTCGGGATCGATGCTTTCACGGCTGCCGGGGCCGGTTGCGGCGCGGATCCAGGCGCCGATCCACACGCCCGCGCGATCGACGCGACAAGGTGCCCGATCGGCGATGAGCACGCGGTCTTCGGCCGCCCAGGCCTGCCTGGTCGCCTCAATGAGACCTGACGGAGCGGTGTCGTCGGCATCGACCGCAAGCACGGCCTGCACGCGTGCGAGAAGTTCACGTCGACGTCTGCGACGGCTGACGACGCCCAAGAACCTGCTTTCGTCGGCGAGTTGGTCGCGCAGTTCCCGGAGGAGCGCGCAAAGATGAACGGTGTCCATGGAATATATCCTTGATGGCAGCCGAGGACTCCAGCGGGTACGCAACCCGCTGTCCTCGCTTCCATCCTTCCCACTCCCCTTCCTGTCCGACACCGATCGCGCAGTCGTGGGATGCATCGATCAGCCATTGAGTGCCGACGAGCGGGCAGGATGCCGCGCACCATCGAACCTTGCGATAGTGTCGGGCAAAGTAAGTTCGCCCCCCGGAAATTCTCACTGGAAAGTCCGGGGGTAGTGATCAGCAATCACGATGACCGATGAACTGCGCAGACGCGCCGAGCGCGCCGCCTATCGGGGTCGATCTTGAATTCACACAATCCAAATCTTCGGTTCGACGCTGCATGCGTGCGCCAGCCATCGATCTATGCGCGGCAGCTAGCTGCCGCGCATTTGCCGTCGCACTTCTCTCGCGATCAGTTTGTCCGCGGTGAATGAGCTGAGATGGCGTCGGGAGGAAAAACCCAGCGCCGCGATGCCATTTTCGCCAGCCGACCCAGCACCTTATGCCCGCGCCGTCACGATCCCCCAGCATCTGACTGGTGCGATCCTCGCGAATATGATGCGTTGTTGCGGTGCGATCGCCGCGCGTTCGCGTGGGAATGGCTACGGCGGAACGGATTCTATCGCAGCCTTTGGAGCGCGCGTGATACACTGCCGTCAGACGCGCCCAAATGTGTTGGCCTCGTCGCATGGGTCGATCCGGCTCTCGCATCTCCCGTGGCGCGACCGATCTGGAGCACAAAACTGGACCCGAAGGTTGTGAGGAGTCACTTGACCGGCCGGCGAGCGGCTTCGAGTGACCTGTTCGATATTCGGGACTTCGCGTCATTCGTCTCGGTTGAAATTGATGCGAGCCAGACGGAACATTGGCTATTCAGTGACGGGCACTGGATCGTCAGGCTGGACGTGCATGGCGGTTCGCTACTCGGCGGCCCGGCAAGACTTGAATATCAATTGAGTGGCGTACGATCGGCAAAACCAAAACTGGAAGCACTACGACAGTTGCTCGCCCTGTTTGAAAATGGCCGCTTACCAAGGTCAATGATTCCCCGCGAACAGCGGGCTGCAAGGTGGATAATGGAACTTCGTATCGGCGATGCAATACTTGCCGGCGCCAGCGAACAAGAGATCGCGAGGGAATTGTTCCCAGATGCAATCGCGCCCAAGCGCTGGCGCCGAGAAAATTCGTCTCATCGCCTGAGGGTGCAACGGCTGGTTCGGACAGCCCGAAGTCGTCTTTCCGATCCGCTGGGAGGGCCATGGTTCGAATAATTTGTCGCAAATAGCCGGTGCCTGGGGGCAATTTGCGGGCTGCACACATGTCATCGCTATCTTGCGCGCTCACCATATTTGGCTGCCGAATCTTCTGCGTAGATGCTGCGAGACGCTCGCCGCGTAGCGCAGTTGCCTCCAACCCGTCGGGCTATGATAGACGCCGATCGCCTTCCAATAATCGCCGGCCGCCGCGAGCCCCGACAGGAATATCCAGCACGCCGCCTCCGCATTGAAACAGGCATCGTTCTGGAGCCAATGCCGAACATGGGTTTCGGGCCGCCCCACGAGCGTCGCAATTTTGGGCACCCACCAGCTGTTGATTTGCAACGGCCCCAGATCATGAGTGCCATTGCTGTTGACGACAGCGGCGCCGATCCAGCCGCCTTCCTGATCGCGCAGACCCCAAAGCGTGCGTTCGAGCCACGGCTTGCCATGGGCGGCGCTGCGGATGCAGCGAGCGATCTCAGCATCGCCCGTCGCGACTGGCGCGCGAGCCATTGCCGGCAGTGAGATGCCGAATGCCAAGGTGAAGATGGCCGCCGTCACCCCAAACCGCAAACCTTGCGAAGCGCGGACCCCGATAGGCGCGCTGGCGAGTTCGGCTGTCCGTGGAAACGGGAATATGTTCATCGATCATGTCCTTGCTGTCGGGAATGCGGTTGCTCTGCGGGCTCGGGATCAGTCGGTGCTTGCGCGCGCTGGCTCTTCGTCGAGCCAGCGAGAATGCCGTTCAGATAGGCATCGAGCTTCGACATGCCGTCTCTCGCGCGGCCCGCGAGCATTTCCGCAAGCGATGGCGGACGCAGAACCTCGTTCCATTCGCGCTCGCGCTCGGCCCTTCGCTCGGCGCGATCCGCACGCGTGCTCAGCATCAGCTCGCGCGCCCGGTCGAGACTTTCAGCGAGCCGGGCGCCGCGGATGTGGTGGCTGTCGCGCCAGAGACGTCCCAAGCCTTCGAGCGAGGACGTCTTTTCGCCAGAATGCTTCTCGAGCTTCTGCACGAGGCGATCACGGTCCTCGGTCCAGAGTTTCACGCCGTAACGAGCACGAGTGATGGCGGTGTAGTAATTCTGGCCATTGACGAGGCCCGATCCGACCGGGGCAAGGACATAGACGCGGTCATAGGTCTTCGACTGCGCCGAATAGACAGTTTCGGCGTAGCCATAATCCCAGGTGCGATGAACGGAGAGGTCGATCTTCTGCGGCTCGACGCTCCGGTCCCAGCGAATAGTCGCGATCGTCCCGTCTAGACGCTCGATCGTCCCGCGCTCCGCATTTTTGAGGCCGAGCTCCCTGGTCGCAAGCCGCCACTGAATGCGATCGCCCGCGGCGATGTCGCGTTTGTCCTCGACGAACACATTGACTTGCGACGCGCGGCCGAGACGGGGATTCCAGAGGATCGTCCCACCCTTCTCGTCGACAAGCCGCACGAGCTGGCGTCCGCGAGCATCGCGTGCGATACCGTCGACACGATATTCGGCGCCGGCGGCGATACCGAGCCCGGCATTGTCGCGGGCGAAGGTCACGACCTGGCCACCCGAATAAAACCGGGCAAAATGCTTCTCCTGGTCGGTCATACCGGAGGGCGAAAGAATATCGATGCGCGCGTCTTCGGCGGCAACGGCCCCTTCCCGCTTCAGAACTTCGCGGATCTGCGTGTTGACGATCAGCCTGGTCGCGTTGTCGAGAACCAAGATATTGGTCTTGTCGCGGTTCTCGGGTTTGAGCCGCGTCCATTCCGCGACGAGGTTAGCCGCAAGTTTGTCCGCGCCCTCGCCGCTGACGATCTTGTCGAGCGATTGGAGTGACGCGGCATAATCCCCGCTGCGCGCGCTCGCCACCGCGGCCTTCATCGACTGGGTTTGCTGTCGGACCGCCTCCGTCAGTTCAGCCGTCGGCAGGCCCAGCTTCTGCATCAGCCAGAATGGTTTGCCCTGCTCGATCGCCCCGGTCTGCTTGTTGTCGCCGAGAAGAAGAACGCGCGCACCGGTGTCGTGGCTGATCTGCAATATCCGCTGCGCTTGTCGGCTACCGAGTTGGCCAGCCTCGTCGACGACCAGGACATGACGGTCGGTAATATCATGCCCGCCGCCGCCTAGGAGCGCGGCGACGGTACGAGAGTCGATACCCGCGTCCTGGCCGAGTTTCGCGGTCGCCGATGAGGTCGGCGCCAATCCGATGAAGGTCCAGCCCGGATCGGCCGCGGCCTTCAACTGCTTGATGAGAGTCGATTTGCCCGAGCCGGCGACGCCGTGAACACCCATGACGCGGTCACTGGATATCGCGATTTCGGCGAGCACCTGTCGCTGGTCATCATTGAGAATGCTCCCGCGCAGCGACGTGTCGATCCGTTCCCGCGACGCAAGCGGAACCCCATCGCCAAGGCTTAGCGAGATATGCGTCGATAGCGCGATCTCGAGCCGCGCGGCGCGGCGCGAGGTTCTGCCGCGCGTAAGGACTTGGTCACCGGTGGGCTCTCTCGTCTTTAGCAGCTTGAGCCGTGCTTCATGCTCCTCGAAGAGGGGGCGAATGTCTCGGAACCGAACATCGCCCACATGCGACGCGAGCCCGGTGCGGATGAGCCGACCAAGGTTATTGACCGCTTCGCGTGTCTCCGACTGGCGAAGCCCGAACAGCGCAGCGCGGCGCACGGTTGCAGTATCGGCGTCCAGATGCTTCTCCTCTCGCGCATCGGCGGCGTCGCGGACAGCTTCGAGCGCGGGAATGTGAGCCTTCGATCGCTCTGCCCATTGGGCATGGAGCGTGTCGAGATCGACTTTCTGCTTGGGGGGCCGGGTCGCGAAGAAAGAAATCGATCGCTCGGCCTGGCCCTGGAAACCATGTTCCTTCGCGTGCGCATTGATCTGCTCGGCCCGGCGCGACGTCGCATCGATCAGCTCCTTGGGGACACCCCGAATCTCGAACAACCCCCGGCGCGGGTCGAACTCGATCTCGTAACCAATCCCCCTGAGGTCATGGGCGAGGTCGTTGCGATAGATCTGGCCGGCGACCATCTGCTCGGCGAACATGGCGCGGGATTCGAGGCTCACCATCTGCTCGTCACCGGCATGGCGGGTCATGTTGAGGATGACGACATGGGTATGGAGGTGCGGATCGAGCTCGCGCGAGGCATGTTCGGTAAAACGCGCATAGAGAAGCTGGCCCGTCGTCTCGTGGGTAATCTTGCCGTCCATGCGCCGACGGAGTTCGGCATGCTCCTCGATCCAGGCGATGGCCGTCCCGACCGCGCGCTCATGCGCGGCGATGATCCTTTCATCGCCCGTCACCAGTGCCATGATCGACACCGACTTCGGGGCTTTGACGGCAAAGTCCCACCCCGGATGATGCTGAACTTCGCCATTCCGGATACGCCCGAGTTGCTGCCCATCGACCTTGCCGGCGAGCAGCGCCTCGAACGCCTTGCGGTCGACCGGCCCCGAAAGACCGAGGTCGGCCGCAAGCTTCCCGCCCCACTCCGAGGGCTCATCCCCACCCTTGGTGTAATAATCGCCGATCGTATAATAGCGGGCGATATTGCCGGGTTTGCCTCCAAGGCGGCGCGGATGGATCATGCAGGCTTCGCGGGCCGGCGGCGACCGCCCGGACGACCGTGCTGCCGTAGGGTGCGATCCCAGTGCGGGGCGATGATTTCGAGGGGCGTGGCCGGATTATCGGGCGAACCATCGGCGGGCGCGTCCCGGTCGGTTGGCGCCTCCCCATTCGTGTCTTCAGGCGCGGGATCGGACGCGCCCATCGGGAGATCGAGCTTCAGCTCGGGCGCATTCGCATTCGCTTCGCGCTTCCCGGACCGTTTGCGCGCTGGCGCACCGTTCTTCGCCGGTTTCGCCGATGACGGGGCAGCCTCTACCGAACCTGATGGTGACGGCGGCGCGGGCAGAGGCGCGATGCGATGCGGAAGTCGACGGCGTTCGGTAAATGCCTCTCCAATGGATGGCAGGTCGTTGTATCGATCCGCAAAGCGAACGACGGGCAGGTCGCGACCGAACCGCAGATAGCCCGACAGGTTCGGGAGGTTCGTGACCTCGGTGTGCATCACAAGAGGTCGCGTCACCTGGATGCGCGAGAGATTGACCCCGTCGCGCATGTCGTTGACGCCGTAGCTCATCCCCTCGTTCGCCTCGACCTGCTCGACCTGTCCCAAATTCTCGCTGACGTGCTTGGCGGTGGGGGTATCGTTCGCCCGGAGCGCGACCCAGGTCGAGCAATAGCCGGTGATCGCCGCGGCATCCTGGATGCCGTATGTCGCCTCGAGCTGCGGATAAGACTGGAACCCGAGGATGCCGCAGCCGCCATATTTGCGGGCGCGTGCGAGAAAGTCCGAAAGCGATGGCAGTTTCTGGAGCGAGGGTAGCTCGTCGATCACGCAATAGAGGCGGCGCTGCTGATCGGGTTTCAGGCTCATGATCGCGCTGATCGCGATATCGAGCCAGACCGTGATGAGGGGGCGGAGCGAGGGAAGCTGGTCGGCCTTCACGGTGACGAACAGCCAGCTGTCGTCCCCCTCGGTCGCCACCCAGTCGCGGATCGAAAGCCCGTCGTCGGTATCATCGAGATAGGCGAAGCTGCGCATCACCGACGCGAGCTCAGCCTGGACGCCCGCCGACGTGCGTTCGCCCTCCATCGAGATAAACGCCGCCGCATCGGTCCCTGCGGCGAAGGCGGACAAATCCTTCAGCGAGGAGCGGACGATGGTGTGAAGGAGGATCGATATATAGGTGCGTCCCTGCGCTGCGAGCTTGCGCAGCACGGCGACCAGAGTACCGCGCGCGGCCTTAGGCCAGAAAGGATCGCCATGCTTGTCGGGGATCGTCGATTCCGCGATCTGGTCATAATGATAATCGTGCGGAACATCGACCCAGGGCGACCAGATGGCCGACCGTTCGTCGAGGGGGTTGAGCAGGATGTCCTTCCCCTCGCGGTAGAATTTCTCGACGAAGGTGCCGGCGGTGTCGTAAACGATCGCCCGCTTGCCCTTGGCGCGGATGCCCTCGAGCATCTTGACGATCATGTTGGTCTTGCCCGTGCCGGGAGCGCCGCAGATCAGAACATGCTCGGTTTCAAAAGCGTTCGGGACGTTGATGCCCCCGATCGCGAAGCTGCCCTTCGCTTCGCCGCGAAGCGCGCGTCGTACCTGACGGACTGTCCCGAAGTGGGCCCCGCGCAGATATTCATTGGAACCGAGCCCCTTCCCTGTCCGGGTAAAATAGAACCAGGCGAAGACAAGTGCTGCGAGCGCGAACACCCCGGACAGGATCGCCCCGCCGATGAGATCGCTCTCGAGCTTTTCGAGCGCCTGCTTCGCGATCACAGAATCGACCAGCCAGTCGGCCGACGTCCAATATTCGCGGCCATCCGGGGTGCGGAACAGGACCGGGTCGTTCGTCCCCGGCGCGGCGTCGGCCTTGAAGTTTGCCTCAATGAGCTTGGTAAGGACGAAGCGCTGATAGGCATCCGATTTTTCGAAGGCGTACCAGATGGCGCCGATGACCCAGATGCTGAGCCCGGCGAGGGTGGTCTGGAAGAAGACCTGGGTGGTCATCCGGACATTGTGGACGATGGCCTGGCCGCCGCGCGTCCAGCTGCCGAGCGTGTCGTTGCGGAAGATGCTCATGACGACGCGCCTCCCCCCAGAGCGGGAAGGTCGCCAGCGGTGATCAGTCCCCGGTCGAGGAGTAGCCGCTTTGTATCTTCCATCCCCTTTGCGAGCGATTTGGGCGCGCGCGCGCCGACGTCGGACGCGAGGATCGCGAGCACTTGGATGACGGTCGAATGAAGTTCGTCGAAGCGGGCATGGAAGCCAAAGGGGTCGGCGCCGTTCAGCTGTTCGAGGGCGTCACGAACGAAGGCCGCGGTAGAGGCGCCTGCCGCATCCGCATCGGCCGCGAGCCGGTCGTATAGATCGTCGGGAAGACGAATAGTCAGTCTTGCCATGGCAAGCTCCTGGTCTGGAGCTTCGGCAAGTGAGGACGCGTAGCCCCTCTTATATAGCGAAACCGGCTCTGACAGGCAAATCGATGAAGGATATTTCGAGGTTCTGGCCTGTCGCAATCATCTCGATCCAGCTACGGTCGGCTTGAAAAACGGTTCAAACAAAACTATCTGAATGCCGTAAGCGTCGTATTTTGGTGAAGCCATGCCGAGCCTGTCGAAACAGATTCTGGATTATGTCCCCGAGGGGAAAGTCGTCGATCGCGCGCAGATTGCGCTCGACGCCGATTATGATTCCATTGGCCGCGTGCTGCGCAAGCTGGTCGACGATGGTAAACTCGTGCGTGTCGGTCGCGGCCGTTACCGCAGGCGGGCACGCGGCTCGACTATGTCCTCGAACTCGATCGCCGATCGTGTTGCGCGACGCGTGGCTCGTTCAAAGCGCAATGTCTTCCTGCGCCGGGATTTCGAGACGTTTGGCAGCTATGATGCCGTTGGGCGCGCCCTGCGGAGGGTCACCGAGGAGGGCCGCCTCGTCCAGATCGGCTACGGGCTCTATGCGCGCGCCGAACGCTCGCCGGTGACCGGCAAGCCCGCCCCCGTCGTCGGGATCAAGCGGCTCGCGACCGAGGCCCTCAAGCGGCTGGGGAAAACGGTCTCCGATTCCGGCCAGACAAGAGATTATAACAGCGGCCGAACGAACCAAGTCCCCACCGGGCGAACGATTGCCGTCAAGAACCGTGTCCGCCGCCGGATCGGCTATGATGGCGCCTATGTCATTCTCGAACGCGCCTGACGCAAGAACGCTCGGGCGCGTCGCAGGTGCGCTGCGCGTCGACGAAGCGTTCGTCGAGAAAGACTGGTATGTCGTCCAGGCCATTCAGGTCCTTCTCAACTGGCCACGCCCGACCTTACGCCAGTGTTTTCAGGGGGAACGTCGCTCCTAAAAGCGCACGGGCTGATTCAGAGATTTTCAGAGGAGTTAGATTTCAAGCTCATCCTCTCGGACGCATTCTTGGAAAAGTCTCCGGGGCAAAAACGTAGTGCGTTGAGCGCCTTCAAGAACGGACTCGCCGATGCCTGGGCGGCAGCGGGATTCGTCATAACCGGGGTCGAAGCCGGAAGTGGCAACGGGTTCATCCAGATCGACATGGACTATCCAACGATCCTCGATGGGCATGACGCGCTCCGCCCCCATATCCAGGCCGAGATATCCGCCAAGCCCACGCCGCTTGCGACCGGCGAACGGCCGCTGGCATCTTTCGTCCATCAGTATCGTGGATTGGAACCCGAGATCACCGCGATTGCGTGCGTCGATCCGGTCGAGACAGCCGCCGACAAGCTGAGCGCCTTCTGCTGGCGGGTGCTCACCCGCGACCGCGAGAGGGTCGGTGATGACCCGACGATCGTGCGTCATCTTCACGATCTCGCGGCGCTCGAAGCGACCGCTTCCGCAAACGCGCAGTTCCCTGCCCTGGCTGAAGAGACGATTATGGCCGATTCGCATCGCGGTGGCGGCGCACTGGAAGGCATGCTCCCTGCGCAACGCATGGCGGCCCTGGTGGAGCACCTGCAATCAGACACGCTCTATGCGGATGAATATGCCCGCTTCGTAGGCGGAATGGCCTTTGCCACTGAACAGAAATTCCCACATTTCCGGAAGCCGTCGGGGCGCTGGAGCGGCTTTGCAGGCCGGTACCGGCCAAATAGAGTCGGTACCGGCGTTTTTCCATGTGGCAGCTGCGGCAGCCAAAAGATGCCAAATGAAATCAGAAGCTTGCACCCAATGGCTGCCAAACGCGGCCGCAACCGGCAGCCGCGGCTGCCAGATGACGCCATCTTGGTCGAGCCAGGATATCCACATAACTAGCTGAATTAGAATGAGGAACAGATCCGCAGCACCCGTGCGTAGGGTGCATTACAAACGCCAACGGCGTGCGTCCGCCCACCGCAGCGACCATGTCGCTGCGCAGCCTCGTGCCGGAAGGCGCGCGGGCTCCCCCGACAGGGGGATGTCTTCCTTCCCGGCGGCACGCCGGGCATAAGTCCGGGAGACTTGCATCATGGCGTATCCATTCGATAGGAGGGTGGCTGGCGGGCAGACCATCAAAAGGAAGATGGACATGCCCAAGAAGAGTGAACGCGAACGCCTCGCCGACCTCGAAGCGCGTCAGCGCAAGGTCGCCGAAGACGTCGACAATGCCCGCCGCGCCCTGCGTGGCAAATATGCCGCGATTGTGCCCGAGCTTCCCGTCGAGACGCTCACCGAACGGGAGTTTCGGGAGATCCTTGATCTTGCGATCCGCGCCGGTGGAACCTCTACCGTGGCGGCGCTCAAGGCCCTTTCGGGGATAGCCCCGAACAAATGACGCCCATCCCGAAGGGATGGTCCCTGCGACGAGCACGGCTGAGCCGCGCGCAGGAGGCCGGTGCGCGCCGCACCGCATCGGAGCGCGACGGGACCGGGCGCCTGGCGTCCGGTTCCCAGAGGGCGGCGACAGACCTCTCGTCACAAAAAAAGGAGGATCGGTCCGAGCCTGCGCCCGGGCCGATCCCCTCGCCATCCTAGGCCCGCGCCCGCTCGCGCGGCGCGTCCTGATGCGGAAGCAGCACCGGATCGACCCCCGCCGCCCGCAGCACCCGCACGAGTTGCGCCTGCACCCCGGTGCCTTCGGCGACCACGGCGTCCACCGGCTGCAACCGCGCGATCTGGTCGTTGCGGACGAACCCGGCCCGGTTCCCCCACCGCGCCTTGTCGATCCCCAGCGCGACCAGCGGCGTCCTTGTCCGTGCCGCCCAGGCTGCAGCGATGGCATCGGCGCCCCTGTCCTGCGCGGTCGTCAGTAACACCATGTTCGGTCGGGCGGCTTTCATCTCCTCAAGCGCCTTATAGATCGGGCGGTGGTCGGCCCAGCGGGCGCCTCCGGAAAAGACCACCAGCGGCCCCGCCGGAAAATGCTGCGTGAGGCGGCGCTGACGGCGCGCGGCGAGATAATCGGTTCCCGCGATAACCGACGCGGTGCGCTTCGACGATACCAGCGTCGCCTTCGGGGCCGACCACGGCCGCCCCGTTTCGGCATGGAAGATGTCGGCTGCATGGTCGCGCATGCAGGCGATCGCGTCGCTCGCTTCATCCAGCGATTCCAGGAGTTGCTGCTGTTCCTCAAGCTTGACGCCGTGGATCTCGCTGCCGTCGGCCGAGCGCAGCAACTCGCGCACCTCCTGCGCCGCCCTGTCGGACTGTCCGGCGAACTGTCCGGCGACGCGGTGGAAGCTGTGGACGATCCCCCATGCGATCCGTTCGGCCGCGCTTTCGATGCGCGTATCACGCAGCACGTCGAACAACGTCGTGATCATAAGCTCGACCGCAAGCTGCACCTGCATCGCGTCGGGCGTATCGCACGTCAGTTCCTCCTCGCTGCGCCCCAGCCTGCTGCGTTCGAGACCCGTGTCGAAGGCGGCGCTGAAGCTGTCATTCGCATTCCCCGTCTCCTCGGCGATGAGAGCGGCGATTTCCGAAAAGTCCCTTATGCTGCGTTTGAACATCGTCATATTGACCTCCTCTAGATTGAGAGGTCATTCCCCCTGCACGGGCTCCGAGCATCGGGGTCAAGGATCGGGCAAAGCCCGACCGCGAAGCGGCGGTGGGGGTCACGATTTTCTCTGGCGGCCGCCGCCCGTCGAAGGAGAAGGCCCGGCGCCCGACCCGCCAGGGAAAATGGTGGGGCCCCGCCGTCCTTGAGGCCCGATGCGGCCCCGTGCCACACTAAGAAGACTTGAGAGAGAGGAAGAGACTTGCGGATTGGGGGCTCGATGCCCCCAAGCCGCAAAGGTTCTCGGCCTTACGCGGCGCGATATGCGAGCACTGCGGTGCGTCTCATTCGGTGCGGCCTATGTGGTTGGGGCGTGCAGCAATCCCCCGCAGCAAAAGAAAAGCCGGCGCGCGTCAGCGCACCGGCTCAGGGAAACAAGCTGACGGTCGGGCCTTGGCCCGGCCGATGTCAGGCGGCGTCGAACATCGGATCGGCACGGACCGCTTTCATCGCGCCATGCGCGGTGGGGCGACGAGCAGCGCTTTCCTTCGCGGGCGCCTGATCCGTCTTGCGGAAGGCGTGGATCGGGACATTGGCCTGACGCAGCGTCTGGTAGAGATTGGCTTGCAATCCCGATCCCTCGCAGACCACCGCTTCGACGGGGCGAAGTTCGGCGAGCTTCCGGTTGCGGGTGAAGGCGGTCTTGCGCCCCGTCCCGTAGAGGCCGAAGGCCACGACGGGGACGCGGGTTTCGGATCGCGCGGCCCAGGCCGCAGCAATCGCGTCGGCGCCCTTGCGCTGCCCGGTCGTCACCAGCGTCATATGGGGCACGCGGGCGTGGATCTCGTCGAGCTTTTGCCAAAGCATCTCCCAGTCGTGCCATTGTGCGGGTCCAGAGAAAACGACGACCGGCCCCTGCGGCAGGTAGCGCTCGCGCGCCTCAAGCGCGCGTTCGCGCAGAAAGTCCTGAGCCGCGATCTGGCTCGCGGTCGAGGCGGAAGATGCTCGCGATCCGCGCGCGGGCGACCAGGGCCAGCCCGACTGGGCACGATACATTTCGGCGGCATAGTCACGCATGCATTCGATCGCCGCGCGCTGTTCTGCGGTCGACTGGCAGAGGAGCTGCTTTTCCTCGAGCTCGCTGTTGAACACCTCGCTCATGTCCGGGCGCCGGACCATCTCGCCAACCTCGGCCGCGAGCGCACCTTCGCGGCGCTCGAGTTTCCCGGCGACGAAATGGAAGCTGTTCACGAACCCCCAAGCGATCTCGGCCGCGAGCGGTTCGAGCCGCGTGTCGTTGAACAGGTCGAAGATCGCCGCGACAATCCCCCCGCATTCGGCTTGCGCCGCGAAGGGCTCGGGCATGTCGTGCTCGCCCGGCTCGTCGCCGGGTTCGACGATCGATAGCGGGATGGGATCGCCGAACGACGCCTGGAATTCAGGCGTGGCGATTTGCTCGGCATAGAGGGCACGAAGGTCTGCAAAACTGTCGACGCTTTGCGCGTAGGAATGAGCGACCATGTTCGGTCTCCTTGGATCGGACAGGAAAAGAGCCGGGAAGCGCGGCAGCGCCTCCCGGCTCGGTTGCGGCGCCTTCGTCAGCCGAAGGGCACCTCGTCGTCGAGGTCAGCGCCGGCGCCCATCAGCGCGCCATTCGCGCCCGCCGTGCTCTCGCCGAAGCCGCGGTCCTGCGGCTGCTCGTCATAGCTGCGGGTACTCGCGCCGAAGCCGCCGCCGAACTCGGCGCGGACGGTCTCGCGGCGCCACGCGATGGTGTAGCCGCCGTCCTCGGACGGAAACAGCGCCACCGGCAGCGGTTCGGGCAGGCTCGGATCGTCGATGTTGCCCGCGAGGAAAACCTCGCCGGTCTTCTTCGACGCCGCTTCCCAGAGCGCCCCGACCTGCACCCATCGTCGAGCGACGTTGAGCGCCAGCACCTCATAGACGGGTGCCCGCGGGTTCATGCTTTCGACCTTGCGCAGACCAATGCGCGGGAGGTCAATTGTGCGGGTTGCGATCGAGCCGGTCAGACGATCATTCACATTCCTGATTTCACCGATATTCATGACACTTACTTTCGAATGTCGCGCGCGAACCATTTCCCGGCGACACTCTTCCCGACCCTTCTCTCCTCTGTGGCGCCGCGCTCTCGGCCCACGCCGCCGCCTGCATGCACTCGCTCCCCTCGCCGCCCGCGCCGTGGCGTGCAGAGCCTGGATCCGGATCGTTGCCTCAGTGAGTGGGCTGGCTCGGATCAGCGGAAAGAAGAGTAGCGATATCCGGGAGGTGGTCCCCCGAACCGACGGGCAGCAATGTCGTGAGATGGTCGTGGCGACGTCAGCGCTGCCTGCACTAGGCCGTGCGGATGCGCAGCGCCCTCACCCCGCCACCTGCCTCGCGCGAGGCACGCGGTTCGCACGCTCTCCGCGTTGGCACAACGCGTGAGCGTGGGGCTCCTGTCTACAAACCAGCGAGGCCTGATTTCGCCTTTAAAATTGAATTTCGCTCTGATTTATGATTTAAATGCCCGATGCCGAAGGTAAAGGACGCCCTCAACGGTTTCAGCGTGGCCGAGGTTCACTCGATCAGTGGGCTGTCCATGCCGATGATCGATTATCTGAAACGTCACGGCTTCCTGCTTCCTTCCTATAGCAGCGCTGACAATCCTCGCGGCCGTGTCCGATACTATTCCTATCGGGACCTGCTCGTCGCGAAGATGATCCAGCGCTTCCGCGACACCGGCGTCCAGCTCTCCCGTCTCAAGATCGCAGCAGAACGTCTTTCTCAAGACAGTTTCTGGCCCGACGGAGAATCTCCAATGCACGGTCTGAACTGGGTGGTCAGCGATGGGAGCGACGTTGGTTTTCGCGATTACGACCAACTTCATGAAGAGATACTGGGCAACGGACAGAAGGTTTTTGCCTTCGTTCTGAACGTCGGCGAACTGGTTCGGGAAATCCGCTCCAACATTCCTCGCGAGAAACAGGCGCTCTTTTCGATGGCCGTCGGAGAGCTGCAGTTTGCATCAATCGGCGAGGGGAAAGCCGCATGATGCTGTGCTCACCCCGATGCCCCCTCACGAATGTCGACAGCCTGACGCTGAGGGGCGTCAGCCTGCCCCGGCACCCTTCCCTTGTTGCAGCGGGCGCTCTAGCGGCGACCCACCTTTGGAGAGACTCATGAATTACCATCCGCGCACTATCGCGCCGGCGCCCTTCCCTGCCCCTGCCCATGCAGGCGACACTCTCGTGTGCTGGTCGAGGATGCAGGCCGAGGCGGGCCAGTCGCTTGACGCAATCGTCCGCCGCAAGGAGCTCGAACGTGAGGCGAACGGAGGGCTTTTCCTGTGGGGCGTCGGCAACGCGCCATCGCGGCTCGCCCACGTCTTTGCGATGATGCGGCAGCCTGTCAGCGCCATCTTCTCGGTCATGAAATCCAAGCCGAAGCAAATCGATGCAGAGGCAAAGGATCTTCTTCTCTGGCGCGCCTATTATGACGCGGCGGGGACGCCACGCCGGTTGCCGACGGCTTCGGTCGTCACCAGCCGGGCGGGCACCTCGGCAGGCCGCAAACGCGCCCATTATGCGCTCATGTGCCGGAGCGATGATTCCCTGCGTATCAACCGCGGCGGCGCCCGCTTTGACCCTTTGGCATTTCGCAACGTCGGGGAGCGCGGGGCGCCAGTCGGCGCATCGCAAGTCACTGCCCTCCTCCGTCAGGTCGCGACTCAACGGGATGATGCCTCCTACGAAGTCAGCATGACAGCGGAACTTGTGGAAGGATATTGGGTCCGTCTCTGCGATCCGGTGCTGATCGGGCCTGCGGAGAAGGCCCAGCTCGATAATCTTTCGTCGTCCTCGTCAGCCGACTGGGCGTTGCTGGCAGCCCGGCTCAAGGATCGGCCCGCGCTCAATGACGACCTGCTGGTTTAGCTTCAAAGGTTCCCTTTTCGTTCTCATGGTGCTAAACACCGTCAGATCAACGGATCGGCAGGGCGATTGAACGCGGAACGCAAAAAACTGACAGACGAGCTTCGCCGCGCGGGCATCAGCAAGGCCGCGATCGAGGCAGCGTGGCCAAGCTGGTGGGATGACACGCTCGCGGAGTCGCCCTCGGGCCGCGCCGAGCTCAGATTTGCGCTTGCGCGCCGGCTCGGTCTGCGTTCACAGCCCCTGCTCGGTGAACGCGTCGAATTCGTCTGGAACGACGAGGCACGGTTCAAGCACCTGGCCGCCGAGGACGAGGCGGCCCGCGCCGCCATGACCTCTTTTGGGATGGCAATCGGCAAGTCGTTGCTTCAATCGGTTGCAGAGGGCCCCGCGATGGGCGCGATCGACGCCGAGCGGCTGCGCGACGCCTTACTCGCCAGAAGACCATATGCGGATCTCGGTGGGCTGATCTCGACCTGCTGGGCGCTCGGAATTCCGGTCATCCACTTGCGGGTATTTCCCCTCGAGGCAAAGCGAATGCATGCGATGGTCGTCCATTCGAACGGACGCTTCGCCATCCTCCTCGGCCATGATGCGCGCTTTCCCGCGCAGCTCGCCTTCACCCTCGCGCATGAGCTTGCGCATATCATGCTCGGCCATCTCGCGGGTGCCCCTGCGCTGGTCGACGTTGAAGATCCGGCGATGGCTGCCGAACGAGACGGCCAGGAGCGCGAGGCCGACGAATACGCGCTGACCGTCCTGACCGGCAGCCCCGACCCCACGATCGAGACGAACGTCGATGATTTCAATGCGCCGACGCTAGCGCAGGCGGTACGCGTCGCGGCGCCGGTTTACCGGATTGAGCCTGGCACGCTCGCGCTGTGCCTTGCGTACCGGCGGCAAACCTGGCCAGTCGCGATGGCCGCGCTAAACCGGCTCTACCCGGACGCCGGCCCGCTTTGGCAAGAGGTGAACGGCGTCGCTTCGCGGCAGATTGGCTGGGATGCCCTCACCGACGACGCAGCTGACTATCTCCGCAGCGTCATGGGGCTGCCGGATGCGTGAGAGAGTGCTACTCGACAATGATGTCCTCATCAAGATGTCGGCGTGGCAACTCGGCGGCCCGCTGACGGACTGCCTGACCACCGCATCTGGGCCGCCTGCGATGCTGGGCGTCGCCGCCTTCGTTATCAGGCGCAAGCTCGGCAAGATTGGCCTTCAGAATCCCGTGGCCGCCGAGGCCGCGTTCGCCAAGCTGTGTGATGACCTCTCGCTGGTTGAGCCGACCGAGGAAGAGCTTCATACGGCTGCGGCGCTCGAAGAGGCTGCCAATCGAGCGGATCTCCAGTTCGACACGGGCGAGAGCCAGCTCGCCGCCATCCTTTTGCACCGCGGCGGCGCGCTGCTCGCCACGGGCGACAAGCGCGCCATTGCTGCGCTCGCGGTGGTTGCGCGCAATGAATTGGCAGGCCGCGTCGCACCACTTGAGGCGTTGCTACGGCAAATAGCCGCGCGGATCGGCATGGAGCAGCTGCGTACGCACGTCTGTAGCGAACCAACGGCGGACCGATCTGCCGCGATCTGCTTCGCCTGCCACCGCCAAGAGGCTATTCTGGCCGCAGAAGTGGAAGCCTGCCTTGCGAGCTATCTTCGCGATCTCGCCAAGGTCGCTGAACCGATCCTGATCAGCGATGACGCGCTCTCAGCGCTGGCCGCGTAGGAATACCGCATAGGGTTTGCGCAACGTCGCAACGAGGCTAATCGGAATGTCGCGAAGCGGGGCATCGTTCGGGATCTGGGGACCGTCGAGCATCTCGAGGCAGGCCTTGTCGACGCGCCCCTTGATATAGCGCCCGCCATTTCGCCCCATGCTGTTCCCGATAGGAACCTGCGTCTGGTTCAACGGCAGCTGGAACTCCGCTTTGCGCAGATTGTCGATCCAGAGAGCGTAGCGCGAACCGCGAACGCTGATCGCTTCGGGGATCTCGTGCCAGTCGGTGCCGTTAACCGAATACTCCGCCGCGCTGATCGGGTCTGCGAAATGCTTGGAATTGATTTCTTCCATGCATAGTTCGATGACCTTGCCTCGCGCGCCGATCGCCTCGCCGAAAGGCTGAACCATCGTGCTCGGATGGCAGGTGCTTCCACCATAGCCCCACAGAGCATATCCTGCCTCCCGTATTTCCTTGTCTTTGCGCTCGATGATGTCCTCGAGGCTTTCGCGCGCATGCACGCCGACCTTCATGAACAGGATCCCGTCGCCGGGCTTATAGGGTGCGTTCATCGGCTGTCTCCGAACAGTTTGAGCTCATATTCATCGTCATGCGCCTTGCCGTAATTCACCCGGTGGCGCTCGAGGACATAGTGGACTCGGGCTTCTTTGGAGCGGCCGTAGAAATTCTCGAGGCGGACGGGATCGGTGATCCCACTGCTCGGAATCCCCGGCGCTTGATTGCCCGGAAGAGCCGAAATGTAGAGATTGCAGGACCGCAGGTCCGGTGCGTCATCCAGATGATATTCGTGGAGCTTACGCTGCATCTTCGAGACATAATATCCCTTCTCGGCCGCGCGACGCTGCACGCTCGCGAGAACCTGCTTTGGCCAGTCGAGTTCATCATCGTCAGCGATTACGATCATGCCCTCGCCGCCATGGCGGCACGCTTCGATTCCGCGCTCGACGAATATGTTGACGCTCTCTCCGTTGTTCGAGGCGCCCCAAGGTGGATTGGTATAAAAGCAATCATATGGCTCGACGTCGGGGAGCGCATCGAGCACGTTGTAGAGTCGGGCATCGAGATTGGTGATCCCGGCGGCCTCGGCAAAGCGCGTGACGGCGTTGACCGTCCGCTCGTCGAAATCGAAGACCGTTATATGGGCAGGGCCGAAGGGAAGGACGTCGCTCGCCTGGAGATAGGCGACGCATACACTGATCGCATCGCCGTCGCCGATAAATGCGAGCCGTTTGCCGTCCGCCCAGTCGGCAACGATCTCGCTCTGGAAAACCATGTCGCCCGACTTCATGTGGATCTGATCGAACTCGCGCAGCGGGCGCGGGCGGTTCTGGACGACATCAGAAATCGCGTTGATAGCGCGCCGCAAATCCACCTGATGGGGCGGCCTCGGAATAACCGGCGAGGGGGTGGCAGGGGGGCGGCGCTTTCGCTTCAACCAAGAGAAGAGCGGATTCATGCGGTGTCCGTCCAGGGGCGCGGATGCGCTGGGACCTGCGAGCTGGTGTCGATCGTTGCCGGGAGCCTCCTGTTTGATCCGGATACATGTACCGAAGCGCGACGGCCTGCGCAATGTTCCATTTTAGTTCCTCACGGTGCGCTCCCGAACGGTAGCAAATGACCCATACTTGCCGCCAAATCGCTATGACGCTCCCGATCGGGAACATTGATCTTGATTCTTCCCCCAATACGGGTTATGTGATCCCGTACAGGAGCATGCATGAAGCCACCAAAGTCCGATATCGAGAGGGCAGCAGCCGGCGAAGGAACGTTGAATGCGTTGCTCCGCGGCCGCGTGTCCGATCAATCCGCGATCTCGGACATCCTCGCGGGGAACCGCTCAACTCTGAAGACCGGCGCCGGCAGCGAAGCGCCAAACAGGACACCCGCGCAGCCTCTTGCGCGCCAAGCGACACGGTTTCAGCTCGACACCGTCGCGGATTTGGGTGCGCTCGTCCGCAAGGCGCGCCTTCAACTAGGGTTTACCCAACAAAGCTTCGCGGACCTAGCTGGCGTCGGGCGCCGCTTCGTGTCCGAGCTCGAAAGCGGAAAGCCTACGCTTGAAGCGGACCGCGTCTTGCGCTGCTGCGCCGCGGCCGGAATCGACATTTTCGCGGAGCTGCGCGCGTCATGACCGAACTCGACGTCTGGCTCGAGGCGTTCGGCCAACCGGTCGGCCGAATTGTCTCGGCCAACGCCGACGACCTCAACTTCACCTACAACGAGACCTATCTCGGGGTTGCCGACGCGCATCCCATATCGCTCTCACTTCCGCTTGGCGACCGGGCCTATCG
>Ga0189279_100158_pt1 | contig 22564 bp, 25 predicted proteins | sample N26B6minimetaG_FD_130324 | JGI IMG/M metagenome (GOLD analysis project Ga0189279, IMG submission 130324) | Marine microbial communities from the Costa Rica Dome - N26 B6 mini metaG | ecosystem: Environmental > Aquatic > Marine > Oceanic > Photic zone | place: Costa Rica: the Eastern Pacific... | reverse complement strand
GAAAGCCGCCGCGTCCGCCCATGGCGGTGGTCAGCGCGATCGGCGCGAACCCGGTTTCGGCGCTGCGATCAGACATAGTCGTCGGCTCCGCCCGCGATCACGATCTCGCCCGCCGCGGCCATCTGGCGCACGACCTGCATGATCGCCTTTTGCGCGTCCTCGACATCGGTCCGTTTGACCATCGTCATTTCGGACATTTCGTCGCGGATCGTCTCGCCGGCGCGCTGCGACATCGTCGACAGGCACAGGTCGGCCATCGCCTCGTCGGCGCCCTTCAGCGCGAGCGCGAGCTGGGCCGCGTCGACGCCGCGCAGCACCGTGCCCAGGCTGCGCAGGTCGAGGTCGCGCAGATTGTCGAAAATGAACATCTCTTCCTCGATCGTCTGGGCGAGCTGGCGGTCCTGCTTCTTGAGCGCGCGGATCGTGCGCTCGGACAGGTGGCGCGGCATCACCTTCATGATCTTGGCGACGTCGGTCGGGCCGCCGACAGGCTGCTTCGCGACGCGCTGGCCGCCGATATTCGCCGCGGCGAGCACCGCCTCCAGATCCTCGATCGCCGCGGTCGGGACCGAGGTCAGCTGCGCTGCACGCAGCACCAGGTCGGCCTGCAGGCTTTCGTCGAGGGTCTCGATCGCCCGCGCGGCGATGTCGGGGACCAGCACCGACAGGATCAACGCGCCGACCTGCGGATGCTCGCTCGCGAGCAGCGCGCTGATCGCCTCGACGTCCATCCAGCGCAGCATCTCGAGCGAGGCGGCGCTCTGGCGCGGTGCGACATTGGCCAGGATATTGTCGGCGCGAACATTTCCGACCGCTTCGTTGATGACCGTGCGGATGCGGGTGTCGGCCCCGATCGCGAGGGCGCTTACCGAACGGCTGCGCGCGACGAAGCTGTCGAGCGCCTGCTCGATCTGTCCCTCGCTGGCGTCGGCGGTGTCGAACATCGCCTTGGCCAGCGTCCGCACCTCGTCGGGGTCCAGATGCTTCAGGATCGTCGCGGCCTCGCTCTCGTCGAGCAGCATCAGCAGGATCGCGGCGGCGGCCGAACCCTCGATGGCGGGCTTGGCCGGGGCGGCGCCGGTCGCGGGGTCGAGCGCGTCAGGCATGAGCGCCCTCCTGCATCAAATTGCGCACGACCAGCGCGGCGCGCTGCGAATCCTGGCGCACGAAGGCGCGAACAAGGTTGGCGCGCGCCTCGTAACTCGGGGCGGCCTCGATCATCTCCAGCGTGATCTCGCGGCCCGCCGGGCGGCGTTCGCCGGCGAGCGCCGGGGCTGCATTGGTTGCCGTCAGCAGGCTTTCCTCGATCGCGGCCTCGCGTTCGGCGCGCGCCGCGGCGCGCTCCTTGGCGGCCTTGATCAGCGGACGTCCGATGAACAGGAAGGCAAGCAGTGCCGCCAGGAGCGCGCCGACCTGCTTGACCAGCGGCAGGAACCAGCCCCGGTCCCAGAAGGCGGGCTCGGCATTCTCGATCTTGGCAAAGGGACGCTGGCCGATCGCGACCTGATCGCCGCGCGCCGCGTCGAACCCGACCGCACCCTTCACCAGCGTCTCGATCTTGGCCAGGTCGGCCTGGCCGAGCGCCTTGGCGCCCTGGTTCAGCGCGACCGCAACCGATACGCGGCGCAGGCGGCCCTGCGGCTGGCGGGTGACCGAAATCTCGCGCCCGACTTCATAGGCGCGCGCGGCCTGTTCATTGCTTTCGGTGCCGGGACCGGCGGGCGCCTGCGCATCGGGCGCGGCCTGGGCGAGCGTCGTTGCAGGGGGCGGCTGGTTCGACAGCGCGCCGGGGATGCCGGCCGCGGGCGGGGTCGATCCGCTCACCGACTTGGTGATGCGTTCGCTCGTCAGGGCGCGGTCGTTCTCGGGAAAGCTCTCGCGCGTCGCCTGGCTTTCGGACATGTCGACGTCGGCGTGGACCTCGACAGTATAGTTTCCGGCGCCGAGCATCGGCCCCAGCAGGGTGTCGAGCGCCCGGCGATAGCGGTCTTCCATCTGCGTCTGCAGCTGGAACGCCTGCATGTCGCCGCTCGTCGCGGTGTCGGACAACAGTGCGCCGCGCTGGTCGATCACCGACACCTGGTCGGCATTCATGCCCGGGACCGACGACGCGACCAGGAAACGGATCGCCTGCACCTGTCCGTCGGACAGCGATCGACCGTTCTGCAGCGTCAGCATCACCGATGCGGTTGCCGGCTTGTCGTCGCGCACGAACAGGCTCGGCTCGGCGGCGGCGATATGGATGCGCGCGACCTTCACCGAATCGATCGCCTCGATCGTGCGGGCAAGGTCGGCCTCGCGCGCCGCGCGCAACGTCTCGCCCTCGATCGCGCGGCTCGATCCCATCGGCAGCGAGGCGATCAGGCTGTCGCCCGTCGGCTGCGCCTTGGGCAGCCCTTGCCCGGCAAGCGCGATGCGCGCCTGGTAGAGCTTGTCGGCATCGACCGTCAGCGCCCCGGTGACGGGATCGATGGTGTGGCCGATCCCCTGTGTCTGCAGCGCGTCGGCGACCGCGGCCTTGTCGGCATCGTCGAGACCGGCGAACAGCTGCGTCTGCGGAGCCGACTGGGTCATGAACCAGGCGAGCGCGGCGATTCCGATCGCGGTCGATGTCGCGATCGCGGGCAGCGCACGCTGGACCGCGGGCTGACGAAAAACCTGGGTGAAGGGTTCGAACCGGGTCGCGAAGGCGGGGACGGGGAGCCGCGCGGCGCTGCCGGTGTCGACGGGGGCGGGGAGTTGAGCTTCGGCCATGGGTTACACCGGCATGTTCATGATGTCGCGATAGGCGGAGAGCAGCTTGTTGCGGACCTGCAGGGTCGTCTCGAAGCCAAGCGAGGCCTTTTGCCGCTCGATCATCACGCTGACGATGTCGTGCGTGTCGCCGCGTTCATAGGCTTCGCTCAGCTCGCCGGCCTTCGCCTGCTGGGCATTGACCTGCTGCAACGCGGCCGAGATCGCCGATCCGAAATCGGGGCCCTCGCCCGCCGCTTCGGTGCCGCCGGTCGCGGTGCGCCCCGCGGCGCGCTGGAGCGCCTGGTTCTGATTGAGGATCGTGCTGCGCATCTGCAGCAGCCGGCTCGGGTCAATCGTGCTCATCTGTTCCATCCGTCCTGGTGCGCGGCCGTCTGCCGCACGCCCGAACTATGATGCAAAGCACGTGCCAAAAATTATTTTCGATGAAATTCAGGGGCTTGAATAAGAAAGCCCGATGCGCCTGTCCCATTTCGGCATTTTTTTGACGCGGCGGCTTAAGGCCCGGGCCGGGACGCCGTTACTGCTTCCGTGACGCTCGCTGAGCCGCACACCACGGGAATGGCCTTCGGGCCGGAAAGGAAGATCATGACTGTCATCAACACCAATGTGAGCGCACTTCGCGCCCAGAACAATTCGCGTGTTGCCAACCGCATGCAGTCGCAGGCCATGGAACGCCTGTCGAGCGGCAAGCGCATCAACAGCGCCAAGGACGACGCGGCGGGCCTCGCCATCGCGACCCGCATGGACGCCAACGTTCGCGGCCTCAACCAGGCGGTCCGCAACGCCAACGACGGCATCTCGCTGTCGCAGACGGCCGAAGGCGCGATGGGCGGCATTTCGAACATCCTCGTCCGCATGCGCGAACTGGCGGTGCAGAGTGCCAACGGCACCCTCGGCACCGACGATCGCGACGCGATCCAGACCGAAGTGGACGCGCTGATCTCGCAGATCGGCGACATCGCAGGCCGCACGACCTTCAACGGTACGAACCTGCTCGACGGCAGCGCCTCGATCGACATCCAGACGGGCCTGAACACCGGCGAAACCGTCAACATCGCGGTCGGCGACCTGACGGCGTCGGGTCTCGGCGTCGATGCGCTTGACCTGTCGACCGCCGCCGGCGCCTCGGCGGCGCTCGCGACGCTCGACACGGGCATCCAGACGGTTGCGACCGAACGCGCCAACCTGGGTGCGCAGCAGAACCGTCTCGAAGCGGCCGTCGATACTTTGACGTCGACCGTCACGAATCTGTCGGATGCCAAGTCGCGCATCGAAGACGCCGACTTCTCGGCCGAATCGACGAACCTGGCGGCCGCCGGCATCCTCGCGCAGGCCTCGACCGCGATGCTCGCGCAGGCAAACCAGAGCCAGCAGGGCGTGATGAACCTGCTCCGCTAAGGCGTACCCCATATCAGGCTATATTTGGTTGGTCCCTTTGATAGCCTGACATCGATGCCCCGGCCCCCCACGGCCGGGGCATCTTCCTGTGCGTGACACGCTTTTCGGAAGGGCGGCGGTGCGGCGCGGTGCCGCGATCCGGCGCGGCCGCATCCCCGAATCGAAATGGCCCGCCTTTCGGTCGAAAGGCGGGCCATCCTGTTTCGGTCGGGTCGGCTGCGTCAGCCCTTTTCGGGGGGCGCGACCGTGATCCGCACCCGTTCGCCCGAATTGCCGGGGAAGCCGGTGAACATCGCCTGCACCAGATTGGGGACGATCGCGGTCAGGTCGTTGTCGCGCGACTGCGCCTGCGCCCGGCCTTCGAACAGGCGCTCGCCGGTGGCGGCACGGTCGATCGTCAGGTTCAGGTCGCTCGTATAGACGGTGAAGCTCGACACGTCATTGTCCCAGCCGCCGAAACCGCCGCCCCACAGGAAGGGGTCGTAATATCCGGCGATATAGCGGCGGCCGTGGCGGCCGCGGACGACAACGGGGCGATAGAAGCCGGGGCCGTACCAGCCACCGTACCAGGGATCGCGAAAGCCCGGCGTACTCACGACGCGCTCGCGGCCCTTGTCGATGCCATAGTCCATGTGGACCACCATGTCGGCCTTTTCGCCCGGTGCGGCGGGGCGATAGCCATAGCGGGTCAGCTCGCCCGAGACGAGGTTCGCATATTGGCCGAATTCGATGCCGCCCTCCAGCGCCGGGTTCGTCGACTCGACGACGAAGCTCTGGCCCTGCGGCGCGGGCAGTTGCGTCTGGAAGCGCGCGACATCCGCCTTGAACGGCGTCGCGCAGCCGGCGAGCGCCAGTGCGGCCCCGGTGATGGCGGCGAGACCCAACCGCCGAAAGCTTGTCTTGCTCATGGTTTTGCTCCGTAATTCGGTGCGCGCATTCCCTGCACACTTTATACCATGACTACGCCATCGCGACTTAACCTTGGTTGAACCCGCTTCGTCGCAACTTCGTTCCGCGAATTTTCAGGCCCGCCCGTGGTTTAGCGGCACAGCCCCAGCGCCTTATATGTGGTGTCGAGGGTGGGCTTTGCAAGCGCCCGCGCCTTTGCCGCGCCAGCGTCCAGCATCGCATCGAGCGCCGCGGCATCGTCCTTCAGCGCGACGAAGCGTTCGGTGATCGGCGCAAGCCGCTCGACCAGCAGCTCGCCGAGCGCCGGCTTGAACGCGCCGAACCCCTGGCCCGCGAACCGGGCCAGCACCGCGTCGACGCTGGTGTCGGCAAGCGTCGCATAGATGCCGACCAGGTTGCGCGCCTCGGCGCGGCCTTCGAGCCCCGCGGCCTCGGACGGCAGCACGTCGGGGTCGGTGCGGGCCTTCTTCACCTTCTGCATCATCGTGTCGGCATCGTCGGTCAGGTTGATGCGGCTCATGTCCGACGGATCGGACTTGGACATTTTCGCGGTGCCGTCGCGCAGGCTCATGATCCGCGCCGCCCCCGGCGGGATGATCGGCTCGGGCAGGGTGAAGACCGGTTCCGCTTCGCTGGCGAAATCATTGTTGAACTTCTGCGCGATGTCGCGCGCCAGCTCGAGATGCTGCTTCTGGTCCTCGCCGACCGGGACGTGGGTCGCCTGATAGAGCAGGACGTCGGCCGCCTGCAGCACCGGATAGGTAAAGAGCGCCGCAGAGGCGCTCTCGCGATTCTTGCCCGCCTTGTCCTTCCACTGGGTCATGCGGTTCAGCCACCCCATGCGCGCCGTACCGTTCAGCAGCCATTGCAGCTCGGCGTGGGCGGGCACGCGCGCCTGGTTGAACAGGACCGACCGGTCGGGATCGATCCCGCACGCGACCAGCGCGGCGGTCATCGCGCGCGTGCTCGCGGTCAGCTCGGCGGGGACATGCGGCATCGAGATCGCGTGAAGATCGGCCAGGAAGAACAGGCATTCGCCGCCCGCCGCCGCCGCCTCGTCCTGCATCCGCACCCAGTTGCGGATCGCGCCCAGATAGTTGCCGAGGTGCAAGTGTCCGGTGGGCTGGATGCCCGATACGATCCGCATATCCTATTCCTCTGTCGCCGGCGCCGGCTTGGCGCGCCGCCGCGTGAGCATGGCGACCAGATCCTTGTCAAGCGCCCCGACCAGCCATGCCGCGGCAAAGAAGGCGCCGCCCCCCGCCGCGACCAGCGCCGCCAGCGACCAGGCGCGCTCGAACGCGCCGCCGCTGTAATGGGTCGCAAGCTGCGGCATCAGCCACCAGAGCAGCGCCGACATCGCCGCGACCGCGACCAGCTGGCGCAGGATCTTCAGGCCGAGTTTCGCGGTGAAACGGAACCAGCCGCGGCGGTGCAGGATGATATAGAGCAGCAGGCAGTTGATCGTCGCCGACACCGCGGTCGCCGCGGCGAGCCCGACGATCCCGAAACGCGCGACGACATAAAGGTTGATCGCGATATTGATGATCAGTGCCGCCAGCGCGGTCCACACCGGCGTTTTCGTATCCTCGCGCGCGAAGAAGCCCGGGTTCAATATCTTGACGATCACATAGGCGGGCAGCCCTGCGACCAGCGCGACGACGATATCGGCCATGATCGCGCCGTCGGCCGCGGTGAACTTGCCGCCGACGAAGAAGGCGGCGGTAAAGGCGGGCGCACAGATGGCGAGCGCGGCGGCGGCCGGCAGCGTCAGCAGCGTCGCCATTTCAAAGGCGTTGCTCTGAAGCCGCTGCGCCTCGGCGGCGTCGCCCATATGGATATGCCGCGACAGCATCGGCAGGATCGCCGTGCCGAGCGCGATCCCGACGATGCCGAGCGGCATCTGGTTCAGCCGGTCGGCGAGCTTGAGCAAGGTCAGCGACCCCTGCGGCAGCGAGGTCGCGAAGAAGGTGTCGACGAACTGGCTGACCTGGTAGATGCCGGCGCCGAAGGTCGCGGGCAGGATCAGCATGCCCAGCCGCCGCACCTCCGGGGTCAGCCGCGGCAGGCGGACATGGAGCGTCAGCCCGGCCCGCCGCACCGCCCACCACAGATAGCCGAGCTGTGCGACCCCGGCGAGGCTGACCGACGCCGCGAGCGCCAACGCCACGATGCGGTCGTCGTGGCTGTCGCCGCGCAGCCACGCGCCGGTCAATATTCCGCCGATCAGCACGATGTTGAGCAGCACCGGCGCAAAGGCGCCCGGCGCGAAGCGCGACCGCGCGTTGAGCAGGCCCGACAGCATCGCGACGAGGCTGATCAGCGCCAGATAGGGAAAGGTCAGGCGGCTCAGGAATACCGCGAGCTCGAACTTGCCCGGCACGTCCTGATAATCGCGGGCGAGGATCCACACGACCCCCGGCATGGCGATCATCATTATCGCCGAAAAGACCAGCAGCGCCCACAGGAAGACCGACAGCACGTCGTTGGCAAAGCGTTCGGCCGCCGCCTCGCCGCCGCCTTCGCCGGGATCGCCGTGCAGCGCGCGGCTGTACATCGGGACGAAGGCGACCGAAAAGGCCCCCTCGGCGAACAGCCGGCGAAAGGTGTTGGGCAGGATGAAGGCGAGCTGGAACGCGTCCGCCGCCAGCCCCGCGCCGAGGACGCGGGCGAGCAGCATGTCGCGTACGAAGCCGAATACGCGGCTGACCAGCGTCAGTCCGCCGATCGTCCCGACATTTTTGACGAGGCTGCTCACAAGGAAAGCCCCTCCTCTTCGCAGGAGCGGCAGCGAGACTTGCGAGCTCGCTCGCTGGTCGCGGCGGGGTGGTCGGTGCCGGCCCGGCGCGAGGGGGAAAAGCCCCGCCCCGCTGCGAGCAGGCACGGCTTCGCCGAGCCAGATGTTACGGCCCCTCCTCCGCGGAGGAGGGGGATAGCCCGCTCAGGCTCCAAAGGCGTGACTCAGGCCTCGCCGGCGGGCGCGGCCATGCCCTGGCCCTCGCCCTGCGCTTGCAGTTGCTGCATGAACAGGCCGTGGAAATCGATCGGTTCGAGCAGGAAGGGCGGGAAGCCGCCGTCGCGCACGGCATCGGCGACGACGCGGCGGGCAAAGGGAAACAGGATGCGCGGCGCTTCGGCCAGGAAGAAGGGCTGAAGCTGGTCTTCGGGCACGTTGCGGACGCCGAACAGGCCGGCATATTTCAGCTCGACGATAAAGCCGGTGCCCTCGTCGCTCTTCGACGCGACATCGATTTTCAGCACGACCTCGAACAGGTTTTCGCCGACGCCCTCGGCGCCGATGTTGAACTGCACGTCCATCTGCGGCGACGACTGCCACTGATATACCGCCGGCGCGTTCGGATTCTCGAACGACAAATCCTTGATATACTGCGAAATCAGGCCAATCGCCGGGCTGTTGTCTTCGCCGTTGGCAAGCGGTTCGGGCGTGAATTCGGGGGTGGTTTCGTCGGCCATGCAATCATGCTTTCACTGGAAATTCGAAGGACGGGTCCGCATGCCTCGGGCGGACGCACGGACGTTGCGGGCGCGCTTAGCAGCGCGCCGCCGCCAGCACAATGGGGCTGCCGGGTGCCGTCCGCCGCGAATCGCGCACAGGCGGCGGCAACCGGGTGGACAGCGGGGCGTTGACCCGCCGACGGGCAGGCGTCATGGAGATTTGAATCATCGCCGCCCTTCGCCTATGTTAGGCGCGATGACAGTTTCGCACGCATTGGACTTTTGCCCGTGACCGCTTTTTCGATCGTCCTGCTCGCCATGATTGCCGCGTTCCTCGGCATGCGGCTCTATTCGGTGCTCGGCAAGCGCACGGGCCATGAACAGGAACCCGTGCTGCCGCGCCGCGAAGATCGTGCCGCACCGGCGCCGGTGCGCCTCGACGATGCCGACGCGCTGCCGCAGCCGGCGGCGCCGGGGGCCGATCCCGCCGGCCTCGTCTACGAACCCGCGGCCGAAGCCGGTTTGCGCGCGCTTCTGGCCGCCGATCGCCATTTCGACGCCGGCCGTTTCATCGACGGGGCGCAGGCGGCGTATCGCATGATCCTGGAGGCCTATTGGGCGGGGGACCGCGACACGCTGCGCGACCTGTGCGACGACGACAGCTACCAGGCGTTCGCCGACGCGATCGACGCGCGCGAGGCGCGGGGCGAAAAGCTCGACAACCGCCTCGTCGGGATCGAAACGACCAAGATTACCGAGGTCGAGGTCGGGCGCAGCGACGCTCGCATCACCGTGCGCTTCCAGGCCGATATCAGCGCGGTGACGCGCGATGCGGAGGGCAAGGTGATCGCCGGATCGCTCAGCGACGCGGTGCCGACGACCGACCTGTGGACCTTCCGCCGCGCGGTCGGCAGCAGCGACCCGAACTGGGTGCTCGACGAAGCCGAATCGGCCTGAATCCATGCCACGAACAAGGGGGAGCGGTGGGGGACGCGACCCGGCGGACTCCGGTTCCGCGGGGCGATCCGTTCCGCACAGATGCGCGGAGCGCGAAGCGGATCGAATTCACGCGGAGGCGCGGAGACGCGGAGAGATCGTGCCTGCCGCTAAGCGGCTTTATCGGTCCCCTGTCGCGCCGGGATGCGTCCGCGATAGCGAAGGCGGCCGTCCGTCCAGAATTTTTTGCTCCGCGTCTCCGCGTCCCCGCGTGAATCGGATCGGAAGGCGATGGCCGGCGGGCGCGCTGCTCGCCATTCTGCCGCTGCTTTCGGCCTGCGCGTCGGTGATTCCCGACACCGGCGGCCGCCCTGGCGGCCCGCCCCCTTCCGCAACGACCCCCGCGCGTCCCACCCCGGTTCCGGCCCCGACCGGGCCGGTGCGGCCCTATACGCCGCGTCCCTCGACCCCGCCCGGGGCCGCCGCGCAGCCGATTCCGGCAACTCCCAATCCGCCGCTCGCCGCCGCCCCGGTCCCGGCGGACGCGGCCACCGCCGCCGAAGCGGGCGTCGTGCTCGGCCCCGAATTCACCGAACTCGGCGTCGCGCCGGAACGGGCGACCGCCGCGCTCAAGGCGTTCCGGCTCAGTTGCGCGGCGCTCCAGCGGCGCCCCGACGCCAGCGGGCTGACGCAGCCCGGCGAATGGGCCGAAAGCTGTGCGGCGGCGACCGGCTGGGCCGATCGCGACGCGAGCAATTTCTTCAGCCGCTATTTCGGCACCGTCCAGGTTGGGGCGGGCACCGCCTTCGTCACCGGCTATTTCGAACCCGAAATCGCCGCTTCGCGGACCAGACAGCCGGGCTATGACGTCCCGATCTATCGTCGCCCGCCCGACCTCGTCGATGTCGACCTCGGCCTGTTTTCCGAATCGTTGCAGGGCAAGAAGATCCGCGGGCGCGTCGAGGACCGCCAGTTCATACCCTATTACGACCGGGCCGCGATCGAGCGCGGCGCGCTCGCGGGGCGCGGGCTCGAAATTGCCTGGGCCGCCGACGCCGCCGAATTTTTCTTCCTCCAGGTGCAGGGCTCGGGGCGGCTGCGCCTTCCCGACGGCACGGTGATGCGAATCGGGTACGACAGCCAGAACGGCCGCGACTATGTCGGGATCGGCCGCCTGCTGCTCGACCGCGGCGCGCTTCAGCCGGGGCAGGCGTCGATGCAGGGCATCCTCGACTATCTGCGCGCCGACCCGGTGCGCGGCGCCGCGGTGATGAATGAAAATCCCAGCTGGGTCTTCTTTCGCGAGCTGACCGGACCCGGCCCGCTCGGCGCGCTCGGCGTGCCGGTCACGGGGCGCACCAGCGTCGCCGCCGATCCCAAATATGTGCCGCTGGGCGCCCCCGTCTTTCTCTCGCTCGACCGCGCGGAACCCAACGGCCTGTGGATCGCGCAGGATACGGGCGGCGCGATCAAGGGCGCCAATCGCTTCGACAGCTTCTGGGGCGCGGGCGACGCCGCGCGCGCGCTGGCGGGCGGCATGGCGGCGCGCGGCTCGGCGCTGCTGCTGCTCCCCCGTGCCAGCGTCGCCCGGCTGACCGGGCGCTGAACGATGCGGGAGGGTCGCTGATGCCCCGGCGCCTCGATCCCGACGAAGCGGCGCTCTGGAAAAAGGTCGCCGCGACGGTCGAACCGCTGCGCAAGCGGCCCGCGGCGACGGTCCCGCCCGCTGCACCGCCGACCGTCCGGCCACCCAGGACCACGCCCCGCAGCACCGCGGTGCCCGCCGCGCCGGCCCGCCCTTCGGCTGCGTTGCCGCCGCCGCGGCGGCTCCACCAGGCGGCGACGCTCGACGGCCATTGGGACCGGCGCCTGCGCAAGGGGATGGTGCGCCCCGACCTGGCGATCGACCTTCACGGCCACAGCCTTGCCTCGGCGCAGGCGCTGCTCGACGATGCGATCGGCCGGGCGCTGGTCCGCGGCGCGCGCGTGCTGCTCGTCGTCGCGGGGCGCCTGCGCCCCGGCGCCGACCGCCTGCCACAGATGCACGGCGAGCCGCGCCCGCGCGGCGCAATCCGCGCCTCGCTGGCCGACTGGCTCGCCGCCTCGCCTTTTGCCGACCGGATCGTCGCGCTGCGCCCCGCGCACATCAGCCACGGCGGCGCCGGCGCGGTCTATGTGATCCTGCGGCGGGGGCGGGATTGAAGAAATATCTCACGCAAAGACGCGAGGGCGCGAAGAGCACCGGAGAGAGGAAAATCTTTGCGCCTTCGCGTCTTCGCGTGAGACGAATCTAATCGGGCAGCGCCCGCGCCAGCACTCCGCGATAGATGGCGCTCAGCGTGCGCAGATCCGCGACCGCGACCGCCTCGTCCAGCTTGTGCATCGTCGCGTTGGTCAGCCCGAATTCGACGACCGGGCACAGCGCGTGCAGGAAGCGCGCGTCGGATGTGCCGCCGGTGGTCGACAGTTCGGGCATGATGCCGGTTTCGGCATGCACCGCCTCGGCGACTAGCGCCGACAGTTCGCCGGGCGGGGTCAGAAAGGCTTCGCCCGAAATCTTGCCAACCACCTTCGCGCGCGGTTCGACATCGTGCGCGATGCGCTCGATCATCTCGACCAGTTCGGCGCCCGACTGCCGGTCGTTGAAACGGATCGACAACCGCGCGCGCGCGGAGGCGGGGATGACGTTGGTCGCGCCGTTGCCGACCTCGATATCGGTGAATTCGATGTTCGACGGCTGGAACCAGTCGGTCCCCGCGTCGAGGCTGACCGAATCGATCTCGGCCAATATCTTGACCAGCTTGGGGATCGGATTGTCGGCCAGATGCGGATAGGCGACATGCCCCTGCGTGCCCGGCACGTCGATCCAGATGTTCACCGACCCGCGCCGTCCGATTTTCATCATGTCGCCCAGCCGGTTCACCGACGTCGGTTCGCCGACCAGGATCATGTCGGGGCGGACGCCGCGCGCGTCCATATGCTCCATCAGCGCGCGGGTGCCAAAGATCGCCGGGCCTTCCTCGTCGCCGGTGACGATCAGGCTGATCGTGCCCGCCTCGGCCGGGACGCCCGCAGCCGCGGCGACGAAGGCGGCGATCGCGCCCTTCATGTCGACGGCGCCGCGCCCATAGAGCAGGTCGCCGCGAATTTCGGGGGCAAAGGCGTCGCTGGTCCACCCCACCCCCGGCGGCACCACGTCCAGATGTCCGGCAAAGCCGAAATGCGCGGGGCCGGCCCCCTTGCGCACCGCGAGCAGGTTTTCGACCGGCCCGTCGGGTTCGATCCCGTCGATGAAGCGTTCGACGGCAAAGCCGAGCGGGCTGAGCGCCGCCTCCAGCACGTCGAAGACGGCACCGGTCGCGGGGGTCACGCTCGGCGCGGCGATCAGCGCCTTGGCGAGTTCGACGGGGTCGATGGTCGTGGTCATGCCATCCCTTAGCGCCTTGCGCCGCGCGAAGTCGAGGCTTTGCACCGCGCCCCGATTATGCGAAACAAAGAAGGAACAAAGTAGGAGTCGCCTCCATGCCCAAGCTCGACCTCGATACGATCGAACAGACCAATGCCACCGGCTATCCCGCGCCGTTCGACGCGCCGGTTCAGGGGCGCTGGTATCGCCGCCTAGCCCCCGCGACCGGTCTCTCCGACTTCGCCGCGAGCCATGTCGTGCTCAAACCCGGTGCCTGGTCGTCGCAGCGCCACTGGCACGACGGCGAGGACGAGATGCTGGTGATGATTGCGGGCGAGGCGGTGCTGGTCGAGGACGCGGGCCGCACGCCGATGCGGCCCGGCGATATCGCGGTCTGGCCAAAGGGCAGCACCAACGGCCATCACCTGATCAACGAATCGGACGCCGACTGCGTGTTCGTCGCACTGGGCGGGGGCAAGAAATACGATACCGGCGGCGGCTATTCGGACATCGACATGCTCTTCACGCCCGACGGCTACACGCACAAGGACGGCCGCCCCTATCCGGTGACGCGCCTGCCCTGATCGCCGGGTGTCAGTTCAGGGTAACGAAACGCGCCATGTCGTCGCGCGTCAGATAGCGGACGTCGTCGAACGGCGTGCTGTTGGTCAGCGCGTAAAAGGCGCGCGCCTTCGCGTCGTCCATTCCCATTTCGCGATAATAGGACAGATATTCGGCATGGACCGGGTCGCCCGCGGGATAGTCGCGCGCCTCGCGCCCGGTTTCGTCCATCCAGCTGTGCACCCCGAATTCGGCGTCGGGCGCGGCGCGGCGGTGGGTGCCCGCCAGCCACAGCTCGACCGCGCCCGACCGCACCGACCCGCCGCTCGGCACCACCGTCTCCAGCCCGGCGCGCCGGATCGCGCGCGCCAGGACCAGGTTCGCTTCCTCGTCCAGGCTGCCCGGACAGTCGACCATCTCGATGCGCTTGAGTCCCGGAAAGGCGGCGAGCATCGCGGCGAACTGGCGCGGCGTGGCGCTCGTCACGTCGCCCGCCATCCGCACCGTCGCCGCGTCGATCACCGCAAAGGGGCCGAAGCGCGCCCTGGCGTGGCCCAGCGTCGCGAGGGTGGCCGACGGGGCGTAGCGCCGCATCGCGCCCCGGTCGACATCGACATCGACATCGACATCGGCATCGGCGGCCAGCGCCTCGTCGCCGAGCAGCGCGGCCGCTTCGTCGAGGACGATGCCATCGGCCTCGTCGCCCGCCTCGTCCCAGCTCCAGGTCACCGTCGTGGTGGTGACGGTCACGACCTGCTGCGCGCCCGCGGGCGCGAACGCCAGCACCGCCGCGAGCGCGGCGACGATCAGGGTGCGGAACAGGGTGCTCGGCGAAACCATGCCGCCGCCTTCGCGCGCGCGCGCCTATCAAAGCGCAAAGCGATGCGGTCAGCGCGGTGTTAACCCCGTTCCGGGACGCGCGGGGTCAGTCGCGGTCGGGGGCACCGAGCGGGAAATAGGCGCGGTAGGGTCGCGCCTCCTCGACACAGCGCGCCACCGACGGCCGCGCGAGCAGCCGCGCGCGATAGGCGCGCAGCGCGGCATGGTCCGGCGCGATCGGATGCACCCAGTCGGCATAGAAGAGCGAGGGTGCCGCCGCGCAGTCGGCCAGGGTAAAGCCGTGCGGTGTCGCCCACGCGCGCTCCGCCAGCTGCGTGTCGAGCCAACCATAGACGGTTTCGAGTGCCGCCTTCGCCTTGTCGACGATCATCGGCAGGTGATTCTCCGGCCCGCGCAGCGCGTCGTTCACCACCTCCTGCATCGGACCCATGACATGATTGTCGAACACCCGGTCGAACAAGCGCACCTCGAGCGCCGCGCCCGCATCGGCGGGGACCAGCCGCGGCGTCGGAAATTTCGCATCGAGATATTCGACGATGATGCTCGCCTCGAACAGGGCGCGGCCTTCATCGACGAGCAGCGGGAATTTGCCGATCGGCCAATGCCCGCGCAGTTCCGCGCCATGCTCGGGCCGGTCGGGCTCGAGGACGCGATAGTCGAAGTCGATGCCCTTCTCGTAGAGCGCGATCAGCGCTTTCCAGGTGTAGGAGGAGAAGGGGTGGCCATAGAAAATCGGGGTCATCATTTGTCCTTGCGAAGATAAAGCCACGCGAGCGGCAGCCCGACGAAGGCGATATGCGGAAACAGCGCGACGAGGCCCTTGACCGGATCGGCGGGCGGAAAGGGCGCGCCGAAACGCAGCGGCAGCACAAGGGCATTCATGATCAGATAGAGCAGCAGCCCGTAAAGCGTGCCTGTCAGCCACCACGGCCAGCCGGTTCGCGCCGACCAGCGCGGGGCAAAGCCGACGAAGGCCGCGACCATCGCGCCCATGATCGCATAATGGGTAGCCAGCCCGGCGAGCGCGCCGCCGAGCCCCCAGTCGGCGGCACCGTCGCCGAACGGGCCTTTCGCGACGCCGCGCAACATCCCGCCGACGGTGCCGCCGACGGCCAGGCTCCACAGCGCGGCATAGACGATATCGAGCGTTCCGCAGAGCAGCCAGGCCCGGATCGGCGAGGGTCGCGCCGTCACCTCAGTCGCCCTTCACCGCCGCCTCGATCGCGGCGATGTCGATCTTTTTCATCGCCATCATTGCCTCCATCGCGCGCTTGCCGGCCGCCTTGTCGGCCCCGGTCGTCGCTTCGATCAGGATGCGCGGGGTGATCTGCCACGACACGCCCCACTTGTCCTTGCACCATCCGCACACGCTTTCCTCGCCGCCATTGCCGACGATCGCGTCCCAATAGCGGTCGGTTTCCTCCTGCGTGTCGGTGTGGACCTGGAACGAAAAGGATTCATTGTGCTTGAAGATCGGCGGGCCGTTCAGTCCGACGCACGGCGTGCCGAGCAACGTGAACTCGACGGTCAGCACATCGCCTTCCTTGTTGCCCGGCGTGTCGCTCGGCGACCGGTTCACCGCGCCGACCCGGCTGTCGGGAAAGGTCGCGGCATAGAAATTCGCCGCCTCTTCGGCATCGCCCTCGTACCACAGGCACAGCGTCATCGGATTCTTCGTCATCGTCTTTCTCCTCTTCCGGTGTTCCCTCCTCTTCGGGGGAGGGGCTTGTTTTACCGCCGCGGCCCGACCAGCCCGAACAGCGCGCCCTGCGGATCGATCGCGACCAGCGCATGTTCGCCGCCGGGGATTTCCATCGGCCCGTTCACCAGCGTCCCGCCCTCGGCCTCGAGTGCGGATTTGGCGCGGTCGATGTCGTCGACGCCGATGTAAGAGGTCCATAGCGGGGCGGGCATGCCGGGCATCAGCGGCATCACCGCCCCGATCCCGGTTTCGCCGACCTGCAGGAAGCGGTATTGGCCCATCTCGCCCATATCCATCGCGCCCTCCTGTCCCCAGCCGAAATGCTTGCGGTAAAAGGCGATCGCGGCTTCGGGGTCGCTCGTTGCCAGCTCGTTCCAGCGCACATGCTGCGCCTCGGTCACCGAAAAGGCGTCGCTGTCCATATCCTCGGCCCCCGCGGGCGGAATCGGGTTCATCACATAGAAGGGCGCCCCCTGCGGATCGGCCACCATCGCGATCCGCCCGACGGGCAAGTCGGTCGCAGGCATGTGCACCGCGCCGCCGTCGGCCGTGATATCGGCGATCGTCGCATCGACATCGGGGGTATAGAGATAGCCGAGCCACGCCGACCGCGCACCGCCTGCGACCATGTCGGCATTCAGCGCCAGCACGCCGCCGGCGTTGCCCCCGTCGTCGCGCACGATCATGCGGTAATCGACGCCGCCGGGCGCCTCGGGATCCGAATGCGCGGCGATGGTCCAGCCGACCACCGCGCCGTAAAAGCGCGCCGCCGCGTCGGGATCGCTCGTCATCAGCTCGTACCAGATGAAACTGCCTTTGGGATTGGTCATTGCCGTTCTCCGTCATAGGTCACGCTGGGAAAGAAATTGCCGCGCCCCTCGGGGGTCATGTCGAGCAGCCCCCACAGCGGGTCGACCAGGTCGCCGGCCCGGTGGTGTTCGCCCGGATCTTCGGGGGCAAAGGCCATTTCGCTCGCCCAGTGGTGACGCACGGTGCCGTCCGTCCGGGCAAATATGTTGAAGATCGTCTCGTCCCAATTCTCGCCCTCGCCCATGCCGCGCTCGGCGCGCTTGGCGGGCGACAGCCGGGACGTGTCGCCGAAATAATCGGCCGAATAGCGGCCGCTTGCATCGGACAGGAAGCGAAGGTGCGGCCAGCGCCGGTCCTTCGCCCACGCCTCGAGCCGCGCGACCGGCGACTTGGCGACGATATAGAGCGGGGCGCGCTGTCCGACGTGGCGCGCGCTGCCGTCGATCGCGTCGAGCATGTGGGTGCAGCCGGGGCAGGGGCCGTCGCGTTCGGGCCCGAACATGAAGCTATAGAGGATCAGGCTCGGATGGCCGCCGAACAGCTCCGACAGCCGGACCGTCTCGGGCCGCTGGTGCGCCCCGATCCGTTCGAAGGCGTAATCCTCGGGCACGACCCCGCCGGGCGGCAGCGCGCGCCGCTGCGCCGCGACCGCCTCGATTCGGCGGCGGAGGTCGATCTCGGCCTCGAGCAACGCCGCGCGTGCGTCGCGATAGGCTGGGCTTTCATTCGGAAAGGACAGGTGGTGCATCGTCTCCGCCTTTCTAAAGCCCCTCCCCTTCAGGGGAGGGGTTGGGGTGGGGGTCGCAGGAATGAGCGAGGCCGTGGGGCCCACCCCGCTGCGACCAGCAGGCAAGCCCGCAAGTCTCGCTGCCCCTCCCCTGAAGGGGAGGGGCCGATTGCGCCTCAGGCATCCAGGATCGGCGCAAAGCCGCCATAGATCATGCGCTTGCCGTCAAAGCTCTGGTCATCGGGGTCATGCTTCATCCGCTCGTCGGCCATGATCTTGTCCCAGCCCGCGACGCGCGCCTCCTTGCTCGGCCATTCGATCCAGCTGAACACGACGCTCTCGCCCGGTTCGGCGTGCGTCGCGCGCCGGAAATCGGTGACCTTTCCGTCCAGCACGTCGTCGCCCCAGCATTCGAGCACGCGCGTCGCGCCGTGGTCGAGGAAGACGATCGCGGCCTTGTCGGCCATGTCGCGATATCTCGCCTTGTTGGCGTCGGGCACCGCGACCAGGAAGCCGTCGGTATAGCCCATCGGCCCGCCAAGCCCTTCCTCGACGATCGAATCGAACCCCGATACGATCATCCGCGTCCCGTCGAAGGGCATCGACGCGCCCATCTCGGCCATCCGCGGGTCGCTCATCATCTTTTCGGTCGCGGCGTCGCGGGTCTTGCGGTCGGGATATTCGAACCAGCTGAAGACGATCTCCTCGTCCTCCTTCGCCGCGACCGCGGTGCGGAAATCGTTGATCTTGCCTTCTGGGACGTCGTCGCCCCATGCCTCGACATGGCGGCGCACGCCATATTCCTTGAACAGCGCCACCGCATCGGCGGCATGTTTGCGATAGGCGTCCTTGTTCGCCGCGGGCACCGCAACGACAAATCCTTCGACATAGGTCATCATCTCTCTCCTTCGGGGGGTATGGAGCGGGGCGGTCAGGCGGCGGGCGCGGCCTCCTCGCGGAACGAGGCGAGCTGCGCCTTCAGCGCGCGGTCGAACGCCGGGCGCGACAGACAGCGCGACAGATAGGCTTCCAGCCGCGGATGCTCGGCGACCGCGCCGGCCTCGACGCCTTCGCGCAGCACCGTCGCCATCGCGATGTCGGCGACGGTAAAGGATGCGCCGGTCAGATAGGGCTTGTCGCCGATCGCGTCGGACAGTCTGGCGAAGCGGGCGTCGATGAACGCCATCAGGCCGGGACGGCGCATCCGCGCCCAATCCTCGCCCGCGGCGAAAATGTCGACATTGGCCAGCTCCATCAGCATCGGCTCGACGCTGTTGTACGCCGCGAACAGCCAGCTCGTCACGCTCGCGCGCGCCTGCGGGTCGCGCGGCAGCAACGCTTCGTCCCTTTCGGCGAGGTGGAGCAGGATCGCGCCGCTTTCGAACAGGCGCACCGCACCGTCCTGCAGCACCGGCACCTGGCCCCACGGCTGGTCCAGGAAATGCGCGGCGGGGCGGTCGACCGTGCTGATCAACCGCTCGGCATAATCGATCCCCATTTCCTCGCAGGCCCAGCGCGGGCGCAGGTCGCGGACGAATCCGCGCGCGAAATCGGGAACCCAGTCGAGCGACGTGATCGTGACGGCGGCATTGGAATTGACGGGCATCGATTCTCTCCCTGGATATCGGTTGGTTGACGAAGACGCGGAATGCGATCCTTGGCGATCAGCTCCGCGCGGGAAACGGATGGACGAGCAGGCGCATCGCCGGAAAGCGCAGCCACAGTCCCGCCCACAGCATCACCGCCAGATAGACGCCGAACAGGGTGTGGCTGAACAGCGGGTTGCCGATGCGGACATGCGTCGCCACCGCGCCGCCGATCCATGCGGTCAGCAGGATCGCGCCGACGAAAGCGGTGCGCGGCCAGGCATAAAGCGCGGTGCAGGCGAGCAGAAGCCAGCCGAGCCCGGCCCACAGGCCGGGGTCGCCGGGCCAGCCGAGCGCGATCGCGGTCTCGCCGACGATCGGCAGCTTCGCGATCTTCACGCCGGCATCGAACAGCAGGAAGGCGATGACGAGGCCGCTCAATACGCGGCCGGCGATCAGCGCCTTGGGGGAGGGGGTGGGGGGTGTCGTCATGCTCTGTCTCCGTTGCGCTGGGATCAACCGGCGGCGGTGGTTTGGGCGGTGAACACCGCGTACTGGGCATCGAACGCGCGGCGGAAGGCGGGCCGCGCTTCGCCGCGTGCGACATAGGCGGCCACATTCGGATGATCGTTCAGCAGGCCCGAATTCTTCAGCCGTCGCAGCACCGCGATCATCATCAGGTCGCCGGCGCTGAAATCGCCGTCGAGCCAGTCGGCGTCGCCCAGCCGCGCCGCCAGCGGGCGCAGCCGATCGTGGACGCGCTCGATCAGCATCGGCTGCCGCGCCGCGAACCAGTCGGCGTCGCGCTCGGTGATGAGCGCCATCGCAAAGGCCATGATCGGCGGTTCGATCGTGCTCACCGCCGCGAACATCCAGCTGATCGCGCGGGCGCGGGCATCGAGGTCGGCGGGGAGCAGCCCGCCATGCCGCTCGGCGATATGCAGGATGATCGCGCCCGTTTCGAACAGCGTCAGATCGCCCTCCTCCAGCGTCGGGATCTGGCCGAAGGGTTGCCGCGCGACATGCGCCGGTGCCTTCATCGCGTCGAACGAGACGAGGCGGACGTCATAAGGCTGCGCCGCCTCCTCGAGCGCCCAGCGCACCTGCATGTCGCGCGCCAGCCCCTGACCGCGGTCGGGCGAGCTTTCGAAGGCGGTGATGGTGACGGTCACGTCGTGGTCGGGGGTCATCGGTCTTCTCCGATCCAGTGAGACAGGTTCAATCGGGTCGAGGCGGGCGCTAAGCGCCGGCCTCTTCTGCTTCGGCGGGAAAATCGCCGCTCGCCGCCGCGGGGTCCATCCACATCACTTCCCAGATGTGGCCGTCGGGATCTTCGAAGCTGCGGCCGTACATGAAGCCGAAATCCTGGGTCGGGGTGGGGTCGGCCTTGCCGCCTGCGGCGGTTGCCGCGTCGACCTGCGCATCGACGGCGTCGCGGCTGTCGGCCGATACACAGAGCAGCACCTGGGCGTGGCTATGCGCGTCGGGGATCGTCTTGGTCGTGAAACTTGCCCATTTCGCGTGGGTCAACAACATGACGTGGATCGACCCTTCGGCGATCACCATGCACGCGGCGGTATCGTCGGTGAAGGCGGGATTGTTCGCCGCACCGATCGCTTCGTAAAAGTCCTTCGACCTGGCAAGGTCGGCGACGGGCAGGTTGACGAAAATCATCTTGGTCATGGCACTCTCTCCTGGGGGGTTGATCTTCAGGTGGTCGCGGCGCGGCGGGCCGCGCAATGGCCCGGGCGCGTCATGTCGGCTCTCCTCTGCCGAACAGCATGCCGATATAGCGTTTCAGATGGGCGACGCTGTCGCGCGCGATGTCGGCGTCGTTCGTCGTCTTCGCCATGATGAACGCGCCTTGCAGCACCGCCTGGACGTGGCGCGCCAGGCTCATCGCGCCGACGCCGTGCGCAATGCCGTGGCGCGCGATCGCCGCCTCGATGTCGGGGGCCAGCGCCTCGCAATAGGCGGTGATGCTGGCTTCGCACGCCGCGCGGATCGCGTCGTTGGTGGCATAGGCTTCCTGCACCATCGTCCCGACGAAGCAGGTGAAATCCTCGACCGGTCCTTCGAGCATCGACAGGCGGAAATCGATATGGCCCAGCAGCCGGTCGAGCGGGTCCTCCAGCCGGGTGTGCGGCGGCATCTCGAACATCGGGCGGGCGCGTTCGGTCCAGCCTTCGGCCGCCGCGACGGCCAGCGCATCCTTCGATTCGAAATGATGGAAAAAGGCGCCCTTGGTCACCCCGGCGGCGGTGCAGATCTCGTCGACGCTCGTCGCCGCATAGCCCTTGCGGCGGACCGTGGCATGCGCCGCGGCGATCAGCTTGGCGCGCGCGCTGCCGCGCGCCGCCCGCTGCCGGCCGCTACCGCCGCCCGCCGGGGGGACTGCGCGGGCGGCGGCGCTCGCGGGGGAGGCCGTGGGGGTCGAAGGGCGATTCGTCGTCATGCGAATCTACATACCGACCAGTTGGTATGTTGTCAACTTCGCACGGTGACGCTGCGCGGCACCTTCGAAAACTTCGGGAAAAAGACTCGACCTCCCCGTACCTTGCCCTAAAAGGGGGGGGAACAAAGCGGGCACAATGCCGACGGGTCCGCCGCGGGGGGAAATCATGGTCGCGATCGTATCCACCGTCGCCTATCTCGGGCTCGACGCGCGCGCGGTCGAGGTGCAGTGCCAGATCGCGCCGGGCGTGCCCGCCTTCGCGGTCGTCGGCCTGCCCGACAAGGCGGTCGCCGAAAGCCGCGAACGCGTCCGCGCCGCGCTCTCGGCCATCGGCCTCGCGCTCCCGCCAAAGCGGATCACCGTCAACCTTTCGCCCGCCGACCTGCCCAAGGAGGGTTCGCACTACGACCTGCCGATCGCGCTCGCGCTTCTGGGCGCGATGGGCGTCGTCGATCCCGAAACGCTCGCCGCCTATGTCGTCGTCGGCGAACTCGGCCTCGACGGCCGCGTCGCGCCGTCGCCGGGCGTCCTCCTCGCCGCGCTGCACGCGGGAACCGTGGAGCGCGGGCTCGTTTGCCCGGTCGCCCAGGGGCCAGAGGCGGCGTGGGCGGGCAATGTCGAGGTTCTCGCCGCGCCCGATCTTCTCTCGCTGCTGAACCATTTCAAGGGAACGGCGCTGCTCGCCGCGCCGCAGCCCGGCACCGTCGAAGAGCCGGCGCGCGCCGCCGACCTGTCGCAGGTCAAGGGACAGGAAACCGCGAAGCGCGCGCTCGAAATCGCCGCGGCGGGCGGGCATAATCTGCTGATGTCGGGACCGCCGGGCGCGGGCAAGTCGCTGATGGCGGCGTGCCTGCCCGGCATCCTTCCCGACCTGACCCCGGCCGAAGCGCTCGAAGTGTCGATGATCGCGTCGGTCGCCGGGCGTCTCGAGGGCGGGCGGCTCGTACGGGCGCGTCCGTTCCGCAGCCCGCATCATTCGGCGTCGATGCCCGCGCTTGTCGGCGGCGGCCTGCGCGTGCGG
>Ga0189279_100157_pt1 | contig 22611 bp, 16 predicted proteins | sample N26B6minimetaG_FD_130324 | JGI IMG/M metagenome (GOLD analysis project Ga0189279, IMG submission 130324) | Marine microbial communities from the Costa Rica Dome - N26 B6 mini metaG | ecosystem: Environmental > Aquatic > Marine > Oceanic > Photic zone | place: Costa Rica: the Eastern Pacific... | reverse complement strand
GGACGCGCCCAACCCGGTTTCCGAGCGGATCTGCTGGTCACGAAATGCCTGGCGCTCGCGGTCCCCGGTCGCCGACCGGTCGAGCACCGAAATCAGCCAGATCATGAAGAAGCCGAGCGGCACCGAGATGATCGCGGGCGACGAATAGGGGAAGGGTGCATCGGAAAGACCGAATGTCTGTTCCCAGACCGCCGGGGACAACAGGGTCAGGACGAACGCCGTGAGCAGCCCGGCCAACCCTCCGACGGTCACGCCGCGCCCGGTGCATCCGCGCCAGTAGAGCGACAGGATCAGCGCGGGCACATTGCCCGATGCCGCGAGCGCGAAGGCAAGACTGACCATGAAGGCGACATTCTGCTTTTCGAACAGGATGCCCAGGGCGATCGCCACGATGCCCAGCGTCAGGGTGGTGATCCGCGAAACCTTGAGCTCGTCTGCCGAGGAGGCGCGCCCGCGCCGCCAGACCGATGCGTAGAGATCATGGCTGACCGCCGATGCGCCCGACAGCGTCAGTCCGGCCACGACCGCAAGGATGGTCGCGAATGCGACGGCCGAGATGAAGCCCAGAAACAAGTCCCCGCCGACCGCGTGCGCCAGGTGGATCGCCGCCATGTTGAGGCCCCCGCGCAAACCGCCGTCCGCCGCCTGATAGACCGGATCGGTCGCCACCATGACAATCGCACCGAAACCGATGACGAAGGTGAGAAGGTAGAAGTAGCCGATCCAGGTCGTCGCCCAGAGCACCGATTGGCGCGCCTGTTGTGCATCGGGGACGGTAAAGAAGCGCATCAGGATATGCGGGAGCCCGGCGGTGCCCAACAGCAAGGCAAGGCCGAAAGACAGTGCGGAGATCGGATCCTTGATGAAATTGCCGGGCCCCATGATCGATTGGCCGCGAGCCGCCGCGTCCGCCGGGGGCACGCCGTGCGCGAGGGCGAGGTCGGTCTTTACCTGCACCGCGCGCGCGAACAGCGCATCCAGCGAGAATCCGAACTGCCAAAGGACCGACAAGGCAATGAAGGTTGCGCCGGCGAGCAGAAATACGGCCTTGCTGATCTGGATCCAGGTCGTCGCGGTCATCCCCCCGACCAGGACATAGACGATCATCAGCACGCCGACGAGCACCACTGCGATCGGGTAGGAAAGCCCGAACAGCAGCTTGATCAATTGTCCCGCCCCGACCATCTGCGCGATCAGGTAGAAGGCGACGATGAGCAAGGTGCTGATCGCGGCGAAACTTCGTACGGGCCCCTGCGCAAAGCGGTACGACGCGACGTCGGCGAAGGTATAGCGGCCGAGATTGCGGAGCTTTTCCGCGATCAGGAACGAGATGATCGGCCAACCCATCAGGAAGCCGATCGAATAGATCAGACCGTCATAGCCATCGGAGTAAATCTGGGCCGAAATGCCCAGGAACGACGCGGCCGACATGAAGTCGCCGGCGATCGCGAGCCCGTTCTGGAAGCCGGAGATTCCGCCGCCTGCCGTGTAGAAGTCGGATGCCGTGCGGGTTCGGCGCGCAGCCCAGCGCGTAATCCCGATCGTCAGCATTGCGAACGCGCCGAACATCGCGATCGCGATCATGTTGAGCGGCTGGCGCTCCGCCTGCCCGCGAATGACATCCGCGAGCGCGGGCGTCGCAATGCCGAGCGCCAGAACGACAAGGGCCAGCCGGATCATTCGGCGTGGTCCGCAAGAATCCGGGCCATGATCGGGTCGAAGCGCCGGTTGGCGCGCCGCGTGAACATCGCGATTGTCGCGATCGAGAACAGAATCAATGCGAACCCGACCGGGATGCCCCAGCTCGTGACATGCCCGGCGATCGGCGTCGCGAGCAGCGCCTTGTCGAGCGCGATCACCAGAATGAAGGCGGTGAACGCCGCGACCACGGCAATCGACAGGCACCATGCCAGGCGCGTCCGCGTCCGCACCAGCGCGATATAGCGGGGATCCCGCGCGATCTCTTCCATACGGTCTTTAGTCATGAAAATCCTCCGGGGCTGCGAGCGCAGAGGGGTCCGATCGATCGGGCAAGGTTTCGCTGGCGGCCATGCTCAGGTCGCCGGCTGCGGTTGGCTCGGGGCGGCGGCGACCTTTTTCCAAGACCCACCCGAGTTCGGCATGAAGAAGTGATTGAGCGGCAGGATCGCGGCGCCGACCGCCGGAGCATCGGTCGAAAAGGCGGCGCGCAGGATCGGGCAGATGACCGGCGCGTCCAGTCGCTGGGCGATCATGCGGCGATAGCTGACATCGGCAAGCTGGTCCATCACCGCTGGCGGCAACCGTCCGCCGAGCAGGATGGCGTCGGGATTGATCAGGCAGTTGACCGCTTCGATCGGCTGTTCAAGGCGGGGCGCGGCACCGTCGATCCACGCGTTGACGATCGGCGCCGCCGCTGCGGTCGGCACCGCTCGGCCGACGACATCGTCAATCTCGAGACGGCCGGCCGAGAGCATCCGGCCAAGCCCCGACAGCGACACATAGGACTGGATCGTATCCCGACCACCGACAACCGCGTCGCGCATGAATCCGAGTTCGCCGCTGCGCCCGTTCGAACCGCGAAACAGCGCGCCGTCGATCACCAGGCTTCCGCCCAGGCCCGAGGAGATCAGGATGTAGAAGAAACTGCGATACCGCTGGCCGAGGCCGAATTGCATCTCGCCCAGCGCCGCGGCGGCGGCGTCATTCTCTACAAAGACCGGCAACGTGAACGGATGCGCAAGCAGCGCGGTCATGTCCGTTTCGCTCCATTGCGCATAGGCAGCGGGCCGTCCCTCGAGATCGACGACGCCGAGATCGTCGGGCACCGCGACGCCGATCCCGATCAGCGATGTCGGATCGACCCCCGCGTCGGCGAGCAGGCGAACGATCGTATCGCCATAGAAGCTGCGGACCTGGTCGGGCAGCGCGAACTCCACGTCCCGCGTCGCCCGCGCGACGACCTGGCCGTTGAAGTTCAGGACGACCAGGGTGATGTGGTCGCGGTCGATATTGAGGCCAACCGAGTGGCGGGCATCGGCACGGATCTTGAGCGGCGTCGCTGGCTGCCCCCGCCCGCCGCGTCGCGCCTTGCTCTCGAGGATCAGGCCCTCGTCAAGCAGGCGGCGGGTGATGTTCGAGATCGTCGGGGCGGTCAGGCCGGTGATCGTTGCCAGCTCGACCCGGGTCAGCTCGCCATGAACGCGGATGGCGTGCAGCGTCGTGCGCTGATTATGGTTCGCAGCATGCTCGAGATTGGTCCCTGACCAGCGCGTGTCGGGGGTCGGGAAATAGGTCATTCTGCTCAGTCTTTCGTGGACGATGCCGATGATGCGAACAGCGGGAGCGTAGCGGCATTTGCCATTGCTTCGAAGCCTGCATCGCCGGGGTGCAGCTTGTCGCCGGAATCCAGCGCCTCCTGTAGGGCGGGCGGCGACGTGCTATCGCTGAGCGCCGCCTCGAAATCGATCACCGCATCGAAGTTCCCGGGCTTTCGGATCCAGTCGTTGGCCTCGCGCCGGACGCGCTCGCGGTCGACGTCGATGAAGCGGGAGCCCCAGGCGGGGGTGAGCGTCGCGCCGATCATCACCAACCCTCGCTTATGCCCGTCCTCGATCAGCTTTCTATACCCTGCGGCCAGGTCCGCCGCGGTGATCTTGCGCGCCCTGAACGCGCCGCTCAGCGCGATATCGTTGATGCCTTCGAGCACGACCACGTGGGTCACCCCCGGGACGGCGAGCACGTCGCGTCCGAACCGGTCGATCGCGGACGGACCGCGACCATAGGCCAGCAGACGGTTGCCGCTGATCCCCATATTGACCACGCCGCAGTGCCGATCCGGCGACGCCGCGATCAGCCGCTGCGCCAGGCGGCCGGGCCAGCCGCGCCATTGCGCCAGCTTGCCCCGCGCGCCTTCGGTAATCGAATCGCCAAGGGCGACGATCGTGCACGGCGCTTGCGCATTGTGGACGCTGACCAGGCTGATGAACGGCCGGCTGGCGATGGTCTCGGGCGCTCCTCCCGAGGCGGGCGCATACTCGGCGCGGAAGCCTGCGTTCCCCGGTACGTCGGTGCTTGGCGCGCTCGTCTGGACGGTGACGAGAATATCCTGCCCGGCGCGAACCGGAAGGGCGACCGGGTCGGTCGACAGCGATGCGCCGGCTTCCACCGTGGCACCCGGCTTTCTACGGAAGGTCGCGGGACGCGCATCGGCGGCGGCCTCGAAACCGGAGGGCGCGGCGGGCGCCACCGTGACCGATGCGATTTCAAGCGGCACGGCGTTTTCGGGCGTGGTGAAGCGAAGCGCCACTCCCCGACCCGACTGGGTCAGCCGGATGCGATAGCGGAAGGTGCCGGCAGGACGCGTCCGGTCCGACTTGGCCGTCGGCGGGGAAGCGGCATATCCCCACGCACCGACCCAGGGGTTGGCCGCCTTTTCCTTCGTCGCCGCCGGGCTGGCCGCCGCGATCAGGATGAGCGCGGGCAGCGCCAGGATCGCCCTGTGGAATATCGTTCGCGAAATCATGCCGCCTGTCACTCCTTCACTATCGTCAACGTGCCGCCGCGCATGATCTGGCCATGCGAAATTCTCCGTCCCTCAAGCTTGTGGCCATCGAGGTAGATCGACACGATCCGGCTCGCCCGTGCGGGCCCGCGCGTCTCGATCCGGAATTGCTTTCCGCCGTCGGCTGCGATCGAGGCGCGGTCTGCGGCGGGCAGCGAAATCATGTACCAGGGCTCTCCCGGAACCAAGGGATACAGGCCGATCGATGCCCAGACATACCAGGCGGACATCGCCCCGCCGTCGTCGTCCATCCCCTCGGCAAATCCGGGTGAAAGCGAGAAGCTCTTCTGGACGAGAGGAGTTTCCAGCTTGCGCTGATTCTCGTACCAGTGCGATGTCGGCGCATCGCGCAACTGTCGGACCAGCCGGTCCATCCGCGCCGCGCCGTCGCCGAGCCCGAACAGAAACGGCGCGTGAATATCGGGCTCGTTCGTCATGTTGAACATCTGGCGATCGAAAAATGCGCCGAGTTCGCGATCGAACCGCCCAGACCCCAGAGCCTGCTCACGGAGCCAGCCGAGGTCGAACACCGGCGCCCAGCGATATTGCCACAAGGTTCCCTGATACAGGCCGCGCGCCTTCACCACATCGCCATCGGCGCCGAGGTCGCGAAAGGTATCGAGCCACATCGGGCGATAGCCTTGCCAGCGTCGTGTGAAATCGGCGGCAAGCGATTCCCTGCCGCGGTCGGCGGCAAGCTGTGCCACCGCCCACTGATCATAGGCCAGTTCGAGCCGCTGGTCGGGTGTCTTGTTCGGCAGTTCGTCGGTCTCGACGGCCATCGCATCGAGCGCAGACGCCGGGTCGAGCGTCCCGAGGCCCTTACGATGCAGGTCGAGCAGGGCGATCCCCGCATGTTCGATACGCACGCTCAGGAACGGCTCTGCCGGGCCGGCCCATTGCGCCTTGTCCGAGCGGAAGAGTTCGACGAGCGAATCCGCGATATCGCGCGCGACATCGGGCGCGGCGAGCGCGACCAGCGGCACCTGCGTCCGGTAATTATCCCAGAGCGACCATCCCGCGTAGCGATGACGCCCCGCGCCGACCCGGGCCAGCGCGCCGCCCGACCGGCGATAGGCCCCCTCGCTGTCGTCCACCCGTGCCGGCATCTGCAGCGACCGGAACAGCGCCGTGTAGAACAGCGCCCGACGATCGGCAGGGGCATCGAAGCCGAAGCGCGTCAGCACCCTGTCCCAGGCATCGCGCGTCAGCCGGCGCTGTTGCCGGATCGATCGCTTGCCCAGTTCGGCCTCTAGCACTGCCTTGGCGGACGCCGTATCGACGCTCGAAAGCGCGGAGCGAAACTCGATACGATCTCCCGCCTTCACCGCGATCGCGAAGCGCGCCGCTCCCTTTTTGTCGACGATCGCCCGCGCAGGGACGGGGCTGCCGTTCCGCAGCAGTGTCCCGGCAACCCCCAGGCGATAGGTTCCGCGATCGCAGACGGTGGCGTTGGCGAGGGTGAGTTGCAGATCGTCCGGGGAGGTGCTGGTCCAGCGATGCTCGACATGCCGGGCATAGCTGTGCGTCGGGTCCAGCACCACATGGACCAGTCCCGAGCGCGGCAGCGTGAACTGGCTGATCGCGACCGATTGGCCCGCGGCGAGTTCGGCGGTGATCGGCGACTTGCCATAGCGGACGCGGTACCAGCCGGCCCCCGCGCGCTCGCTGTGCTTGTCGATCGTCCACGGCGCCGCCTCGTCGGCATAGCCCACGCTGACCAGCAGATCGCCGCCGCCACCCTTGCACCCGACGCCCTGCGCGCGGGTATGCGAAAAGCCGCGCAGCAAGGTGGCCGCGCGGTCGTACCCAATGTGATTTGCGGGAGTCGTATCGGGCGCCAGTTGGACCATTCCGAACGGGGCCGCCGCCGCTGGGGACAGCTGTCCGCGATCGCCCTGCGTGCCCATAAACGGGTCCACCAGATCCACCGGCGCCCGTTCGCGTCCCGATGCGACCGACGCGGAGAGCGCCACCAGCGCCAGCGTAAGGATGTGACCCCGAATCTGCATCATGGTGCAATCGCGCGATTTACGATCCGATGAAAGCGATCGATGGGGCAGGCGAGCCGCGTCGGCGCGCAGGCGGGAATCGGCAGCGGCGTGAAAACATCGCGCCTGCCGGAAGATAGGGTTTCGGAGCGGACCGCGTCGAGCGTCGGCGAACGCAGGATCGCGCGCACGAAGCGCTCGCCGGCCGTGTTTCGAACCAGTTGCAGTCCGATCGCACCGCTCGGCGGTGGATCGTCGGGCGCGAGGCCCGGCACCTGCCAGTGAAGGTCGAGCAATCCGGCCACCGCCGCGATGTTGCTGTCATGCCCGATCAGCATGGTCAGCCGGGGCGTTCCCGTCTTCTCCGAAAGGCCGGCGACCATGCGGCGCACGGTCGGGCCGCCGAATGCCCGGCCGATCGCGGGGGTGCGGTGGATCGTATCGTAAAGCTGTGCGCGCAGGGCGCCGATTTTGCGGAGGTCTTCCTTGTCCGCCCGCCCCCAGCCGGTCCGGGGCATGCCCTGGGCATATTCAAGGGTCAGGATCTGGATCGCCTTTGCGCCTTCTTCTATGGCACCGCCCAACCGCGGCTCTCGACCCCTATGGTCCGGGCGGAGCCGGGTCGGGTGACGGCGTACGCCGCATTCCGCCCGCGGCTTGTCGCCGCAGAGGATCGTATCCAGCCGATCCAGCAGGGGGGCATATCTGGCGTCAAGCGCCGCGAATCCGCCCGGCGGCAGGCGCCGTTCGACCGCGGCGCGGGCCGCCTCCACATCGAAGGCCGCGGGCGCCGCTTCGATCGGCGCAAATATCGGATCGGGCTGTCCGCTTTGCACGGTTGCCGGTTCGATCGAGCAGCCGGGCGCATATCCCTTTGCCCAGGCACGCGCCGTTTCGGTCGTGCGCTGGTCATTGTCCGCAAGCAGCGCGATCGAACCGGGCGACGGGCACCCCTTGCCTCGTTCGATCGGGAAGGCGGTACGGTCGAACCCTCCGACGCGAACGACCGCCTCGAACCCATGCGGCGTCAGATGCGCCCGCGGTACGGGCCACTCCGGCCAGGGCGACGCCGCCACGCCAGGCGGCATCGCCGGGTCGGAGAGCGGCGCGCGCACGCCATGACGCATCAACATCACCGTCCGTTCGACCACGATCTCGCGATCGGCGGACGGGGGCGACGCAGCCGCACCGCTCGCCAGCAAGACGAATGGTGCGGCCGCAAGGCAGAGACGCGCCCGTGCCCGCATCTCAGAATTTGAACCGCGCCGCGAGCGACAGGACTCGCCCCTCGAAATAGACGCGGTCATTGAAGCTGCTGTCGTTTAGCTCGCGATCGCCCCAATAGGCGCGCTGGGGCTTGCCGAGCAGATTCTGGCCGTCGAGTGTCAGCGTCACATTGTCGGTCACTTTATAGGACGTCGACGCGTCGAGACGGCTGATCGGATACCAGTTCAAGTTCCCGATCGGATCGCTCAGCACATAGGCCAGGACGAAGCGGCTGCGGATCGCATAGGCCACGCGCGCACGGAACCGCCCGTCGTCATAGAAAAGGGCGGCATTGAAACTGCGCTTCGAAATGCCGGTGATCGGGCCTTCGAACTCCGTGTTTACCGGGGTGGCGGGAAGCGTCTGTTTTGTGTCGATAAGCGTGAAGTTCGCCGATGCGCCGAAATTGGAGAGCACGCCGGGTGCGAAGTCGAAGAATGTGCTGGCCGATAGTTCCACCCCCTTGATCACGCCGTCGCCGGCGTTGATCGGGCGCTGGACCGACACGGTGCCGGCGGCGGATCCGGGCAGGAGTTCGTCTTCGCGCGTGTTGACGATGAAGCCGTTCACGTCCCGGATGAAACCCGCGATGCTCGCCGACCCGGCGCGTCCGAAATACCATTCGAGCGAAGCATCCCAGTTGGTCGAGCGAATCGGTCGCAGGTTCGGATTGCCGGCGGTCGCCGCCGAGGTGATGGCGCCCGAAGCCGCGATGATCTCTGCCAGGTTGAGGCTGGGGTTGAGCTGCGAGAAATCGGGGCGGCTGAAGGTTTTGGTCCACGCCGCGCGCAGTTGAACATTGCGCCCGAAATGGACGACCGCACTGACGCTGGGGTCGACGTCGAGATAGTTCTGCCGCCCGTCGATCGGCGTATAGGTCACGACGGTTCCGGCCGAGGTGCGCGTGGTGGTGACTTGGGTGCCGGAGATCGCCAGCTTGGTGTTGACGATCCGCGCGCCGATGATGCCGTCGACCGACACGTCGCCGCCAAGGTCGAAACCATATTTGGTCTGGGCATAGAAGGCATAGCTGCGTTCGGTCCCGCTGAACGCCTGAAGCGGGTTGAACGCCGGCGTTTCGCTGCCGAACAGGGCGGCCTGTCCGGGCAGCGTCGCGACATAGGCGTTCAGCGCGTTCAGGTTCGCCGGATCGTCGAGGAGTCGCGTATCATATTGGACCCAGCCGGTGGGAACCGGGACATCGTCGCCATAAAAGCCGCGGTCCTGAATTTGCGGACTGTTGCCCCCCGGGAAATTCGACATGGGAAGCCGAAGCGCATCGAGGTTGGCAAGGCGGGAACCGGTCTGAAAATCCGTGCTGCGCGACGCATAGCGGAACCCCGTCTTGAGCAGTTTGATCAGGCCGCCGCCGGTATCGAGCTCCAGATCGGTTCGCCATTGCAGGCCGTCCGCCTTTGCCTTGCTGATCGCGTCCGAATAGGCGCGGACATAGAAGTTTGCCGGATCGGCAATGTCGACATTGCCGGCATAGCTGTAGGAAAGCCCGCCATATTTGGAATCGCTCTGGAAGATCGCGTCGACCGTGGGCCGGTCGCGGAATGCAAGGAGGAACAATTGCGACCGGCTGTCCTGCGTCGACCGCGTATAAATGGCCTGGGTCGAGAGCGTTGCGCGCCCCGCGATATATTGCGCGGCGAATTCCGCCTGGGTCGTGTTGATGTTATTGTCGGTACGCGACGAGCGCGGACCCGAGGCAGAGACCGTCGCAAAGCTCGCGCTTTGAACGACATTGGTGCCCGGAACCAACGTCACGTCGGTCAGCGTCGACGGCACCGCCGTCTGCACATCCGCGTCATAGTTTACATTCTTGTCGTCGATATTGGTGACGCGCAGATCGATGCGCAGGTTCGACGCGGGCTTCCATTGAAAGGAGCCGGTCAGCACCGGGCGTTTGTAGCGCCCGTTCGGCTGCTTCACCAGGATCACGCCCGGATATCGTACCGTGCCGAGGCCGGTGGGCGTGATGTTCGCCGACGCCGCGCTGTTGGTGGGCGACAATGTCTCGCGATAGGATTCGAAATAGTCGCGCCGCAGATAGGACGCATTGAGCAAGAGGCCCATTTCGCCAATGCCGGTGTCCCAGCGGTCGCTGATCAGGATATCGCCGTTATAGAATAGTTTGCGCGACTGATCGTCATAGCTACCGCGCAGGGTGCCGGCGACGACCAGATCGTCGCGAAAATCGAAGGGCTGGCGCAATTCCACGTTCACCGCCCCGCCGATGCCGCCTTCGATCAGGTCGGGGGTCAACGCCTTGTAAACCGTGATCGAGCGCAGCAGTCCGGCCGGGTAGCTGTTCAGCAGGCTGCGCCGCGAAGAGCCATTATAGGATTCCTGGCCGTTCAGCGTGGTCAGTGTCTGGGACAGGCCGCGGATCGTGATCGCCTGGCCCTCGCCGCGATTGCGGAAGATCTGGACGCCTGGAAGGCGGGCCAGCGCTTCGGTCGCGCTGTTATCGGGTAGTTGCCCCAGATCTTCGGCAACGACCGTATCGATGATCGCGTCGCTGCGCTGCTTGGCGGCGCGTGCGCTACGCAGGCTTTCACGATAGCCTGTGATGACGATTTCCTGCTCGGTGGCAGGCTTCGCCTCTTCGGACGTGTCGGTTGTCTTGGACTCGTCGGTTTGCGCGACGGCTGGCGATGCGATCGCCAGCATCAGAAACGTGCTTGCGTACAGGGACGCGCGAAAGTGACTCATGGAACCCCTCCTTTGAAGAACGAGTTCGACCGACTCGCTGATAATTAAAACAACATGATGAACTTAATATGTCAATATGATTGCACGGGCGAGGGTAGTTTTCTAAATATGCACGGTTTATCAATAATATAGAGCAAGCCGCTCCAATCCACTCTGTCACATTAAAAAAAATAAATTGATTTATGTGTCCTATTCGGCATGTTCTTAGCCGGAGAGGAGACTTAGATGGAGCCCACCAGAATCGGGGCCGTCGCAACGGACCGCAGGGCGCTGCTCGCGGCGCTCGCGACAGGCCTTTTCGCAGCCGGAAGCGCCCGCGCAGACACCGCCTGCGGCGACCCCGCACAAGCGGCCCGCGACCGGGCGCTACGGGAGGATTTCGCAAATATTGCGAAATATGCGGAGGACAATGCGCGCGTCCGCGCCAGCGGCGATCGCCCCTGCATGATATTCCTGGGCGACAGTATCACGGAGCGGTGGATGCGACTGCGCCCCGGATTTTTCGGTAATGGGCGGGTGTGCCGCGGGATCGGCGGGCAAACGACTCCCCAGATGCTGGTCAGGATGGTGCCCGACGTCATCGGGCTCCGCCCGCACGCCGTCCATATCCTGGCGGGTACCAACGATATCGCGGCGAACACCGGACCGATGACGCTGGAGCAGTCGCGCGACAATATCGATGCCATGGCGACGCTTGCGCGGGCGCATGGCATCCGGGTGCTGATTGGATCGGTCCCGCCTGCCGCGGCATTTCGCTGGCGTCCCGAAAAGCGCCCGGCGCGGGATATTATGGCGCTAAACGACATGCTCCGGCGGCTCGCCGAACGGCACCGCGCCGACTGGATCGATTATCACTCCGCCCTGACCGACGCCGAAGGTGGAATGCGGGAGAATATGGCGGGGGATGGCGTCCATCCTCTCCCCGCCGGCTATGCCGTTATGGAAGCGGTGCTGGCACCGCATTTGCCCCGGATCGCCTGCGGGAAGCGGCACCCGTGACCGGATTCGTCGAGCCACAGCTCGTTGCGGGCGTCGAACTCGGCGGCACCAAGTGCATCTGTACCCTCGGGCGCGGGCCAGGCGCGATCGACAAGCAGCTTACGCTGCCGACATCCGACCCGGATACGACGCTGGCTGCGATCTCGGATCAACTCGATCGCTGGCAGGCCGATGCCGGCTTTGCCGCGCTGGGGATCGGCAGTTTCGGTCCGATCGATCTCGACTGCAACTCCCCGCGCTACGGTGCGATCCAGACCACCTCGAAGAGCGGATGGAGCGGGATTTCGGTCCGCGACCGGATTGCGGGCTCGCTGGATGTCCCGATCGGTTTCGACACCGACGTGAACGTGGCGGCGCTGGCCGAACTGCGCTGGGGTGCGGGTCGCAACGCCGCCGCGCTGGCTTATGTTACCGTGGGCACCGGGATCGGTGTCGGACTGACGCGGCCGCCAAGTGGTCGCCACGCCGAATTGGGCCATGTCCGGATTGCACGACAAGCCGGCGACACCCGTATCAGCGTTTGCCCCTATCATGACGATTGCGCCGAAGGGCTCGCATCGGGGCCTGCAATCGCCGCAGCGTTCGGGTCGGTATCGCCCGGATCGGCGCCGCTCGACCATCCGGAATGGGTAAAGACCATCGGCTATCTGGGGCAGCTTTGCCATGTCATCATGTGTGCGGGCGGAGTCGATCGGATTCTGTTCGGTGGCGGCGTTATCATGGGAAATCCGACGATCGTTCCTGCCATCGAAGCGGCCATGCGCGCCAGCCTCAACGGCTATCTGGACCTGCCCGGGGATCGCGCGCTGATCGCCCCCGCCGGGCTTGGGGCCCAGGCCGGGCCGCTCGGCTCGCTCGCGCTGGCGCAGGACGCGGCAGCCCGGTCCGCGAAGAAGCCCTATCCCGAACGGAGACCTGTGCGGGTGTAACCCGCCTCGCGCCCGCCGTGCCGGAAAACATCAAGACGGGGAACCCGTCATCATCAGGAGAGGAAGCCATGAAACAACGTGTCGCAGCCTGTCTTTTGACAGCATTCGCTGCACTGGCGATGGGGCCGTCGCCGGCCAATGCCTGGGGAGTGACCGGGCATGCGACGGTGGCGATCATCGCGCAAAACCGGCTCACTCCTGCGGTTCTGGAAGAGATCCAGGGGTTGCTCGCGCTCGAAGGCTATACGGAGATGTGGCGCGTGGCGTCGTGGGCGGACCACAACCGGGCGCCCGGTATGCCCGTCGATCCGGACGAGCCGATCCATTCGGCGCGCATTCCCTTCAGCGGGGACGCGCCCGCTCACGCCTGCCCCGGAACGACGGCACTGTGCGCGGACGAGGCGGTCGACCATTATACCGCCGTGCTCGCGGACCGCAGCCTCGCGGCATCGGTGCGTCTCGAGGCGCTGAAATATGTGATCCACATGGTCGGTGACCTGCACCAGCCGCTGCATGGGTCCGATCCGATCGGTTATAATCAAGTGTCCTACAAGGACAGTGTGACGATCATCCATTCGATCTGGGACAACCAAGTCGTTACGGAACACACGACCAATGGCTACAACCTCGCTGCCGAGCTGAGCGCGAACGGGGTTGCCGTCACCTTGGGCGGCACGCCGCGCGACTGGGCGGTCGAGAGCAGCGACATGGCTCGCGACCATATCTATGACGTGCTTCCCGTCTGCTGGTCCGCCTGTCCGACGACGCCGACTGTTCTGCCGAACAGCTATGCGGCGGACAAATATCCGCTGGCTGCACAGCGGCTCAAACAGGCCGGCTATCGCCTCGGCGATCTGCTGAACGCGACGCTGACCCCGTGAACCCGGCGGCGCCGAACCGGCGGGCAAATGGCCGACAGGTCCGAACGACGCTGGTGCTTGCCATCCTCGCGTCGGTGGCGGCCCTGGGATCGTTCCTGTTAGCTCCCAGCCCTCCGCCGGAGGTGCAGGGTAGGCCGGTGAGAGTGGCCGCCGTCGCGATCAACCGACCGCCCGCCGCGTCCGCGCCAACGCCTTCGGTCGTAGAGGTCGGCCTCGCCGGTACTTGGAGCACGTCCGACAATGGCGATGATCCCGGCGCGTCATGCGATCTGCCGAGCGCGATCACCTTCCTTGCCGATGGTCAGTATTTCACCAACGGCGAATCCGGTCGCTACGAGGTTGCCCGCGGTTCGATCACGCGGTTCGACCGTATTCTCTACGATATCGATGCGGGCGAGGACCGATCCCAATTCGACCGTCGGATTACCGAAGCTTTGACCCTGTCCAGTCGCGGCAGCGCGCAAATCGGCGCGCGGGTCCTGTTCCGATGCGAAAAACGAGCACCCGAGGAGAGACGATCATGAGCATGTATTCGAAGACGTTCGGCGTTCTGGCTTCATTCGCACTCTGCATCAGCCCGTTGCCCGCATTGGCGTGGGGCAATGTGGGGCATGCGACGGTTGCCAATATCGCGCAGGCCAATCTTGAAGCGGCCGTTCTGACCGAAATTCAGGGTCTGCTCGCGATTGAAGGCGCCACAACCCTTGCCGATGTCGCCTCCTGGGCCGACACCCAGCGCTTGCCCGGGACGCCGATCCACAGCACGCGCGTCCCGGTGGACGGGTCCCCGACCCCGGAGCACCCCTGTCCCGATACGGGTATGTGCGCCGACGAGGCGGTCCTGCACTACAGCGCCATCCTTGGCGATCGGCAGCAATCGCCGGCGGCGCGGCTCGAGGCGCTCAAATATGTCGTCCACCTCGTCGGCGACCTGCACCAACCGCTGCACGGCTCCGACCCAATCGGGTACAATATGGTCCTCTACGGCCTGAGCCTTAAGGGGATTCACGCCGTCTGGGACAAGGATGTGGTCGAGGACCACAGCGAGGACCCTGTCGCGCTCGCGTCCGAACTGATGAGCAACGGGCTGACGTTCACGCTGGGTGGCACCCCGCGAGACTGGGCCGTCGAAAGCAGCGCGATGGCGCGCGATCATATCTTCGACACGCTCCCCGCCTGCTACACGCTCCAATCCCCGATCTGCCCCGCCGTCGCGACGCTTCCATCGAACTACTCGGCGGTGAAATATCCGCTCGCGGCACAGCGCCTGAAGCAGGCGGGCCTGCGGCTGGCCCAGCAGCTTAACGAGGTGCTGGGGTAATCGCCCGTGCCGGGAGTTGGTAGGCATCCGGCTCCAAATTGAAGGCGCGGGAGCCAAGGAGGCGCGCCTTGCCGGAACGCTCCCGGCAGGCCGCAAATCTGCACGACGGGAATCTTCCTCGCGAGCCTATATGTGGAAGCTTGCCGCGGGGCGGGCGGAACCGGAGAGGGCGCTTCCAGCGCCAGAAACTGCAAGAACAGGAAATGGCTCCCCGGGCAGGATTCGAACCTGCGACCAATCGATTAACAGTCGATTGCTCTACCGCTGAGCTACCGAGGAGCAGCCCGCCTTGGCGGGCGAGGCGCCCCTTTGCCGCCGCGCGCGTGATTTTGCAAGGGGGTATTGGAATATTTCGGCTGATCGGTGGTGCGGACCCGCTGCGCCTCCCGGCGTCGGCCACAGCGCGCGCGCGTCGACCGCGTGCCCCTTTGTCAGACGATGAATTGTTCCATCGCGATGCGTTCGTCGAGCCCCTGGTCGGGATCGAAGAGCAAGGTCAGCGGCCGGCTGCGATCCGTAGTCACCGTCACCGTCTTGACCTCGCGTATTTCGCGCTGGTCGGCGACGGCGCTTACCGGCCGCTTCGCCGCCTCGCGGACGTTGAAGCGGATGTTCGTCGATTCGGGGACCAGTGCACCGCGCCAGCGGCGGGGTCGGAACGGGCTGATCGGGGTGAGCGCGAGCAGGTCGGAGCCCAGCGGCAGGATCGGGCCGTTGGCCGAGAGATTATAGGCGGTCGATCCGGCGGGGGTCGCCACGAGCACGCCGTCGCAGGCGAGTTCCTCGAGCATCGTGCGCTCGTTGATCATCACTTCGAGCTTTGCGGCCTGGCGCGTTTCGCGCAGCAGCGAAATCTCGTTGATCGCGGGCAATATGTGCCGTTCGCCACTGATCGTGGTGATGTCGCCCTGCAACGGGTGGATCAGGAAGGTGCGCGCCGCGGTCAGCCGCTCGAGGAGGCCCTCGACGCGAAATTCGTTCATCAGGAAGCCGACCGTCCCGCGGTTCATCCCGAAGACCGGCAAGGTGCGCCGCTGGTCGAGCAGCTGGTGCAGCATCGCGAGCAGGAAGCCGTCGCCGCCGAGCGCGATCAGCAGATCGGCTTCGGTAAGATCGACGAAATCGTAAAGCGGCCGGAGTTCTGCCTCGGCTTCCTGCGCAGCGGGCGCGTTCGATGCGACGAGCGCGATCTTGCGTTGCATATCGATCCCCCAAGCAGAGCGGCGCGTCAGCCGCCCGTTGCACTCATATGACGCGCGACCGCCGGTGCGGATCTGGCTTCGATCTCAAAGTCGTGCGCGCGGGGTTTGCCAGCGAGCGCGCGATCGATCAAGTCGTCGACCGCGTCCGGCGCGTCGCCACGCAACGCGGCGCGCAAATCGACATGATCATCCTGGCCCAGGCACATATAGATGCGCCCCTCGACCGTCAGGCGGATGCGGTTGCAGCTTGCGCAGAAATTGTCCGACAGCGGTGTGATCAACCCGATCGTGACCGGGCTGTCCTCGATCGCGAAATAGCGTGCCGGGCCGCCGGTGCGCTTGTCGACGGGCCAGATGGCGCGCTCGGCGCGCAGCGGCGCGATGAAGCGATGCAGCGGCATGTAATGGTCGGTTCGGTCGGCTTCGACCTCGCCGAGCGGCATTGTTTCGATGAGCGTCAGATCGCACCCGGTCGCCGCACACCAGTCGAGCATCGGCAGCAACTGGTCTTCGTTGAGGCCGGCCAGCGCCACCATGTTGATCTTGACCGCGAGCCCTGCCGCGCGCGCCGCTTCGACGCCGCGCAGCGCGACCGACAGATCGCCGACGCGGGTGATATGGCGAAAGGCCTCTGGGTCGAGGGTGTCGAGGCTGACGTTGATGCGGCGCACGCCCGCCGCGGCGAGCATCGGCGCGTGCTCGGCGAGCCGCATCGCATTGGTGGTGAGCGTGAGTTCGTCGAGCCCGGCGCCGATCAAGGCGCCAAGGCGGCGGGCAAGAATGTCGATCCCCCGCCGCACCAGCGGTTCGCCGCCGGTCAGGCGGATGCGGCGGACGCCGCGCGCAACGAATCGCTCTGCCAGATCGCCCATTTCCTCGATGCTGAGCACCGCCGAGCGCGGCAGGAAGGTCATATCCTCGGCCATGCAATAACGGCAACGCAGGTCGCAGCGATCGGTGACCGACAGGCGCAAATAGCTGATCCGGCGGCCAAAGCCATCGGTGAGTGCGTCGGTGCGGGGTGAAATTGCGACCATGACGCCGATTGTGATGCAAAAGACAAGGGAATGGCAAGCAAAGCCTGTTATGGGCCCCGCAATGAATCATAGTGCCGACCCCAACGCCGCGAGTATCCGCCATCTGACCGCGCTGCATGCGCGCCACGGCGCCGATATCGGCGTGATCCTGGTCCAGGTCGACCAGCTTGCCCGAATCAACCACAGCGCCGGGACCGAAACCGGCAACGCGCTGCTCGAGGAAGTGGCCCGGCGGCTCGACACCTTTGCCGGCGACGAATTCGGCCCCGGCTCCTGTGTCGATCGCCTCGAAGGCCCGCGCTTCCTGATCGTTCCGGCGGTGCCGCTGTCGCTCGCCGCGTTGCAGGCCCAGGAACGTGCGCTGCATGTCGCGCTCGCCGAGCCGATGGTCGGCGATCCCAACGGACGGTTGGCGATTCGCATCGCGACCGCGCTGATCGGACGCGACGAGCCGGTCGACGACCAGCTTCGCGCTGCATCCGACCAGCTTGCTCGCCCTGCCTCGGCGCGTGATGGCGCGATGGTCAAGGCGGCGCTGTCGCGCGGCGAGGTCGCAATCTTCTATCAGCCGCAATATGATGTAGCGACCGGTGCGATGGTCGGAGTCGAGGCGCTTCTGCGCTGGCGTCACCCCGAACTCGGACTGCTGGGGGCAGGCCCGCTGGTCACCGCGGCGCGCGCGGCGCGAATGGAACGCGAACTCACCGAACATGCCCATCGCGTCGCGCTTGCCGAAGTCGCGGAGTGGCCGAAGGCGCTTGCGAAGCTGCGCGTCTCGCTCAACATCACCGCCGCCGATCTGGGCGATCCCGGCTTCGCCGACCGCCTTTCGGCGATGGTCAAGGCTGCGAAGATCGATCCCGACCGGTTGACGCTCGAACTTACCGAGCAGGCGATGCTCAGCGATCCGGGCAGCGCGGCGGATCAGCTCGCCCAGATCCGCGCGCTCGGCTGCGCGATCGCGATCGACGATTTCGGAACGGGCTATTCCAGCCTGTCGCTGCTCGCGCGATTGCCGATCGATTACCTCAAGATTGACAGCGGCTTTACGCGCACGATCGACGGCAGCGACCGCGACCGGATCGTCGTGCGGGCGATCGTCGACCTCGCGCGTGCGCTGGGCCTGCTTGTCGTGGCCGAGGGTATCGAGCAACAAAGCCAGCTTGCGCGGCTCGGCGAGATCGGCGTCGCGACCTGGCAGGGGTTTCTGAAATCGGGACCGGTTCCGGGTGAGGAATTACTGGGCCTGATGGAATGATCGTCGCCCCCGCGAAGGCGGGGGCCACTATCGGTGTTGCGCAAGGTTGCGAGCGGCCCCCGCCTTCGCGGGAGCGACGTCAGGCGGCCTGCTTCGCCAGCTTGCCGAGCCCCTTCGACAATTGCAGCGCGCCGTTGAGGCGTGCGCCGGCGCTGCCCCAGTGGCCGCTCACCGACAGCCTGTTGTCGGGGCGGATGCGCGCGCGGCCCTTCAACCGCTCGACATAGGCGATCAAGCCGGGGACATTGGCGAATTCGTCGCCGTGGAAGCTGACGAGCGCACCCTTGGTGCCGACGTCGAGCTTGGCGATCCCCGCCGCCTTGGCATTCGCCTTGATCTCCATCAGCTGGATCAGGTTCGCGGTTTCGGGCGGCAGCGGGCCGAAACGGTCGATCATCTCGGCCGCGAAGCCGTCGAGGCCGGCGCGATCCTCGGCCTCGTTGAGTCGGCGGTAAAGCGCCATGCGCAGCGGCAGGTCGGGCACATAATCCTCCGGGATCAGGATTGGCGCATCGACGGTGATGACGGGCGACAACGCCTCGCGCGGCGGCGCGACGCCGGCACCCTCGGCCTTGGCGACGAGGATCGCCTCCTCGAGCATCGCCTGATAGAGCTCGAAGCCGACCTCGCGGATGTGCCCCGATTGCTCGTCGCCGACGAGATTGCCGGCGCCGCGAATGTCGAGATCGTGGCTCGCGAGCTGGAAGCCGGCGCCGAGCGTATCGAGGTCGCCGAGCAGCTTGAGCCTTTTTTCGGCGGTGTCGGTGATCGCGCCGGCCTCGGGTGTTGTCAGATAGGCATAGGCGCGCGTCTTCGACCGCCCGACGCGACCGCGCAGCTGGTAGAGTTGCGCGAGGCCGAAACGGTCGGCGCGATGGATGACCAGCGTGTTGGCACTCGGAATATCGAGCCCCGACTCGACGATCGTCGTGGAGACGAGGACGTCATATTTGCGGTCGTAAAAGGCGCTCATTCGCTCCTCGACCTCGCCCGGCGCCATCTGGCCGTGCGCGACGACATATTTGACCTCTGGCACGCGGGTGCGCAGGAACTCCTCGATGTCGGGCAGGTCCTTGATCCGCGGGGTGACGAAGAAACTCTGGCCGCCGCGGTCGTGTTCGCGCAGCAGCGCTTCGCGGATCACCACCGGGTCCCACGGCGCCACATAGGTGCGGACCGCGAGGCGATCGACCGGCGGGGTCTGGATGACGCTGAGCTCGCGCAGCCCCGACATCGCCATCTGGAGCGTGCGCGGGATCGGCGTCGCGGTGAGCGTCAACACATGGACGTCGGTCTTCAGCTGCTTGAGCCGTTCCTTGTGGACGACACCGAAGCGCTGCTCCTCGTCGACGATGACTAGGCCGAGGCGCTGGAATTCGACCGCCTTCGCGAACACCGCGTGCGTACCGACGACGATGTCGATCTGACCGTTCGCGAGACCGTCGCGCGTCTTCGTCGCTTCGGCGGCGGGGACGAGCCGCGACAAGCGACCGATGTTGATCGGGAAGCCCTTGAAGCGCTCGACGAAATTGGTGAAATGCTGGCGCGCAAGCAGCGTGGTCGGACAGACGACGGCGACCTGGACCCCCGCCATCGCCGCGACGAAGGCGGCGCGCAGCGCAACTTCCGTCTTGCCGAAGCCGACATCGCCGCAAACGAGGCGGTCCATCGGGCGCCCCGAGGCCATGTCGGCGAGCACGTCGCCGATCGCGCGGTCCTGGTCGTCGGTTTCCTGATAGGGGAAGCGATCGGCGAAAGCGGGATAGGCGGCGTCGGCGGCCATCACCTCGCCCGAGCGGAGCGCACGCTGCGCCGCGGTGGCGAGCAGTTCTCCCGCAATCTCGCGGATGCGCTCCTTCATCCGCGCCTTGCGCCGCTGCCACGCCTCGCCGCCCAGCTTGTCGAGCGCGACGCCCTCGCTCTCGCCGCCATAGCGCGAGAGGACGTCGAGATTCTCCACGGGCACATAGAGCTTGTCGCCGCCGGCGTAGGTCAGCGCGACGCAATCGTGCGGGCTGTTGCCGACCGGGATCGAGGTCAGCCCTTCGTAGCGGCCGATGCCGTGGTCGAGGTGGACGACGAGGTCGCCGACGCTGAGCGTCGCGAGTTCGGCGAGGAAGGCGTCGGCGCTCTTGCGGCGCTTCTGGCGGCGAACGAGACGCTCGCCGAGGATATCCTGTTCGGTGAGCAGGCTGATCGCATCGGAGGCGAAGCCGTGGTCGAGCGGCAGGACGACGAGGGCGACCGTTCCTGTCCCCCTCCCGCTTGCGGGAGGGGTTAGGGGAGGGCGTGTTTCCAGGGCCGCGCCTTCAGCAGACAGGCCCTCCCCCGACCCCTCCCGCGCGCGGGAGGGGAGAGCGGCACCCAGCGCTTCCTGCCAGGTATCGGCCTGCACCAGCCCCGTGACCCCATGCTCCTTCAGCAGCCCGGCCAACCGGTCGCGCGCGCCGGTCGAATAGCTCGCGATGATCGTCTTGCGCCCCTTGCGGCGCTCGTCGGACAGATGGTCGGCGACCTTGTCATAGACGTTGAGGTCGGCGGTGCGTTCGGGGGTGAAATCGCGCGCCGCGAAGGTTTCGAGGTCAAGTATGTTCGCGGCTTCGGGGACGTCGAACGGGGTGACGACGTGCACCGGACGCGCCGCTTCGAGGGCGCGCCATTCGTCCGCGTTCAGATAGAGCGCGTCGGGCGCAAGGGGACGATAGCTGCCCGCCTGTTCCTGTTCGGCGGCGACGCGGTTGGCATGATAGTCGCGGATCGCCTCGAACCGCGTGTCGGCGGTCGCGTCGGTGCGGTGGCCGCGCAGCATTGGCGTTTCGGCGTCGATATGGTCGAGCAGCGTCGCGAGCCGCTCTTCGAACAGCGGCAGCCAATGGTCCATTCCGGCCTGTCGCCGCCCTTCGCTCACCGCCTGATAGAGCGGATCGCCGGTCGCCTGGGCGCCAAACATCTCGCGATAGCGCGTGCGGAAGCGCTTGATCGTCGCTTCGTCGAGCAGGGTCTCGGCGGCGGGAAGCAATTGCAGCGCCCCGGCGGGCCCGAGGCTCCGCTGGTCGGCAGGGTCGAAGCGGCGGATGCTCTCGATCTCGTCGCCGAAGAAATCGACGCGCAGTCCGGAATCCTCGCCGGCGGGGAACAGGTCGACGAGGCTGCCGCGCACCGCGAACTCGCCCTGGTCGGCGACGGTATCGACGCGGTTGAAGCCGTTCGCGACGAGCAGTTCGGCGAGCGCGTCGCGGTCGATGCGCTGGCCGGGCGCCAGCGTCGTCGCGAGCTGGCGGATGCGGAAGGGGGTGAGCGTGCGCTGGGTGATTGCCGCGACGGTGGTCAGGACCAGCTCGCCGCGCTTTGCCGGGGCTTGCAACGCAGAGAGCGTCGCGAGGCGGTCGGCGCTGACGCGCATCGACGGTCCCGCGCGGTCGTAGGGCAGGCAATCCCACGCGGGAAAGCGATGGACGACGAGATCGGGGGCAAAGAAGGGCGCGGCGTCGGCAACCGCCTGCATCGCGGCGTCGTCGGTCGCGATATAGAGCAGCCGCTTGTCGCTCGCCCGGGCAAGGTCGGCGAGCAGCAACGGCAGGAAACCGTCCGCCACGCGCGCCAGCGTCAGCGGCGACGACGCCTGCCCGATGGCGGCGAAAATATCGGCAGCAGAGCGGGTCATGGCAGCGGGATATAGTCCAGCCGGCGCATTGCGGCGATCATCGTGGGCCGGTCGAGATGCGCGGGCGGCGCGCCCGTGCCGAGCGCCCATGCCATGATGTCGACGTCATCTTCGTCGCACACCGCCTCGAACCACGCGATCTCGTCGTCGCTCCAGGAGGGCGAATAGCGGTCGAAAAAGCCGCCGATCATATAGTCGGCCTCGCGCGTGCCGCGGTGCCAGGCGCGGAATTTCAGACGTTTCAGGCGATCTTGCATGGCGGACCTTTTAATCGCGCGAGCGATGAAGCGGAAACGGATGTCGCATCCACTCACCGTTCGCCCTGAGCTTGTCGAAGGGCTGTTCTGTCTTTTGCGCCGCCGGAAAACAGGGACGGTGCTTCGACAGGCTCAGCACAAACGGAAGAGGGCCGGGTTTCCTTCGCTCGACACGAACGGAAAGGCGAGGCTAGACATGCCCTAGCCATGCGACCCGAAATCCTCAACCCGCTCTTTGCCGCGCTCACCGACCTCAAGGGCGTCGGGCCGCAGCTCGCCAAGCCGCTCGCGCGGCTGGGGCTCGAGCGGGTGGTCGACGTGCTGTTCCACCTGCCGACGGGGCTGATATCGCGCGTACCCGTCGACCGCCTCGACGACGCGCAGCCGGGGCAGACGATCATCGTCGACGTGACCGCGCAGGACTATCGCCCGGGCCGCTCTCCGCGCGCGCCCTTCGGAGTCGAGGCGTTCGACAGCGCGGGCGACCATGTGCGGCTCGTCTATTTCGGCCGCACCTCCGGCCTCGCGCGCAAGCTTTTTCC
>Ga0189279_100154_pt1 | contig 23327 bp, 22 predicted proteins | sample N26B6minimetaG_FD_130324 | JGI IMG/M metagenome (GOLD analysis project Ga0189279, IMG submission 130324) | Marine microbial communities from the Costa Rica Dome - N26 B6 mini metaG | ecosystem: Environmental > Aquatic > Marine > Oceanic > Photic zone | place: Costa Rica: the Eastern Pacific... | reverse complement strand
CAGCACCAGCAACGGGCAGGCGATGCTGGATCATTCGGGGCTGGCCGCGACATCCGACCATCACGGCTTCCTCCTCGCGGCGCCCGATGCGGGCATCCCGGCCGGCAAGGGCTTCGTGTGGAACATCCCCGGTGTGCCGACGGTGACCGGCGCGGTGCCGACCGCCGCCGACCCCGACGACGTCGCCTATCTGACTGCCGCGATCGACTGGCTCGCGGCGCAGCGGTGCATCGATGCGAAGCGCGTCTATGCCACCGGCCTGTCGGGCGGCGGGCGCATGACGTCGTGGCTCGGCTGCGTCGCGTCTGACCGCTTTGCCGCGATCGCGCCCGTCGTCGGGCTGCGCGCCGGAAATCCGTCGGCGGGCGATCCGCAGCGCCCCGACCCCGCGACCTGCCGGCCGGCGAAATCGATGCCGGTCTATGCCTTTGCCGGCAGTGCCGACACGACCAACCCGGTCGCGGGCGGCGGGGCGGGCTATTGGCAATATTCGATGGCGGCCGCGCTCGCGCGGTGGGCCGAACTCGACGACTGCCGCGCCGGGCCGCAGACCTTTACCGCGTCGGATGTCGCCAGGGAGCAGATATATTCCGGCTGCCGCGGCGACGCGCGGGTCGCGGGCCGCATCGTCGCCGGGCGCGGCCACGAATGGGTCGCCGACAACGACGCCATGTGGAACTTCTTCGCGCGCTACCGGCGATAGCCGGGCGCGGTCAGGCCGTGCTGCGCGTCAGGTTCAGGAACACGTCCTCAAGATCCGCCTCGCGTGTCGAAACGTCGACGATGCCGTGCCCCATCGCGTTGACCGCGGCGAGCACGTCGCCCGCATTCGCCCGATCCTTGTTATAGCTGATCGCAAGGCCGCGCTCGCCCTCGCGCTCGACCTTGTCGAAGGCGGGGTGCGTCGGCAGCACGGTAACGTCGGCGTCGAGCGTCACGACGACGATCTTCTCGCGCGCCATGTCGACGAGTTCGCGCGTCGGCTTGTTCGCGATCAGCTTGCCGTGGTTGATGATCGCGATACGATCGCACAATTCCTCGGCCTCTTCGAGGTAATGGGTGGTCAGCACCACCGTGACCCCGCGGTCGTTGAGGCCCTGGACATATTCCCAAAGCTGCTGGCGCAATTCGATGTCGACGCCCGCAGTCGGCTCGTCGAGCACGATGATCGGCGGCGAATGCACCATCGCCTTGGCGACGAGCAGGCGGCGCTTCATGCCGCCCGACAGCGTCCGCGCATAAGCGTCGCGCTTGTCGGACAGATGCACCGCGGCCAACAGCTCGTCGGAGATGCGCCTGTCCCCGGGCACGCCATAGAGCCCCGCCTGGTTCTCGAGCGTCTCGAACGGCGTGAAAAAGGGATCGAAAACGATTTCCTGCGGCACGATGCCGATCGAATATTTGGCGTTGCGCGGATCGGCGTCGATGTCGAAGCCCCAGATGCTCGCCTGCCCCCCGGTCTTGTTGACCAGCCCGGCCAGGATATTGATCAGCGTCGACTTGCCCGCGCCATTGGGCCCGAGCAACCCGAAAATCTGCCCGCGCGGCACGTCGAAACTGACGCTGTCGAGTGCTTGCTTGCCGCCCGCATAGATTTTGGAGACGGCGTCGATACGGATGGCGGCTTCGGTCATGGCGGTCCTCATAGCCGCGGCGGCAAGGGTGCGAAAGGGGCTCGCGCGCTTTGCGGTTGCGCCGGCGTTAAACATATATTTGCGTGTGGTGGCTAGCAGGGCGGGTGTGAGGACCAGACACACCCTATACCCGCAGCCCTTGCTGCGCGGCATCGCCGCCTGTGCGCTGTTCGCGGCTCCCGCCGCCATCGCGCCAGCCCATGCCCAGGCTTCGTCCGAGAGCGAGGCCGAGGCGATCGTCTTGCGACCGCTATCCTTCTTCAAGGTGAACGACCTCGACTTCGGGGACATCATCGCGTCGAACAGCGCCGGCACGGTGCGGATCGCGCCCGACGGATCGCGCAGCGCGACCGGCGGCGCGACCCTGGCCGGCGGCGGCGGCGAGCCTGCGCGCTTCGCCGGGCTCGGCAGCTACAACCGCCAGGTGCTGATTTCGCTGTCGGCGAACAGCATATGGATCACCGGGCCGGGGCAGCGGATGCGGGTACGCGATTTCGAGATCGGCAGTACCCCGACCGCGCCCCTGTCGACGACCCCGACGCGTTTTCGCATCGTGACCCCGCTCGGCAATTATAATTTCCCGGTCGGCGCGACGCTCTATGTCAACGCCGACCAGGCGCCTGGCGACTATAGCGGGACGTTCAGCATCACGCTCAACTATCTCTGACGCTTTACCGTGGGGGGGTGACGGCACCGGATGACCACTTGCGCTTTCGGGGGGGAGCGCTTGCCGGTGCCGTCGGACCCGCCCGCAATCGCCTGTTCGGAGCCGATTGCCGAGCGCCGAGCCGCTTGCTATGGGCGCTGTCGATGACCCACGCTGCTCCCGCCCCTGCGCCCGAAACGCTCCGCGTCTCGAAGACCCGTATCGCCTGCGACGGCACCGGCGACGGCCTTGCCAACGCCGCGCTCGGCCATCCGCGCGTGTGGCTCGAAATCGACCCGGAGGACGGCTTCGTCGATTGCGGCTATTGCGACCGGCGCTTCATCCTGATCGGCGGAGTCGCCGACAAGGACTAGGGCGGATCGCCCCCGGGCCGTCCAAAGGTAAAGCCGCGCTTTACCATAGCTGTGCATCATCGGCTCACCCGCATCTGGCATAGCCTGTGCCAGACAGGAGCAGAATCGTGGGGATTCGAGGGACCAGCAGCCGCGGCGCAGCCATGCGCCGCCTTATCGTCATCGCAGCCGTCGCCGGCGGCGCGCTCGCCGCACCGGCGCAGGCGGCCGACTATCCGGGCACCGCGACCGCCGCGGTCGTACGGCCGAACACGCTTATCAAAACGAACGACCTGGACTTCGGCACGCTGGTCAGCGGACCGGCCGGCGGCACCGCGACGATCGACCCGGTGACCGGCGCCCGCTCGACGAGCGGCGGCGTGACTCCCGTCGGCGCCGGCCAGCAGCGCGCGGTATTCCAGGGCACCGGCGGCTTCCTGTTGCTGTTCGTCAGCGGCAGCAATGCGGTGACGCTGACGCGCGCCGGCGGCGGATCGATGTCCGCGACGCTGTCGCGCGCGGTCTCGACGAGCGGCGGCGGCATAACCCTGCTCGGCCCCAGCGCGACTTTGTTCCCCAGCGGGGTGCAAACCTATTATGTCGGCGGCACGCTGACCGTTCCCGCGAACCAGACACCCGGCGACTACAGCGGGACCTTCACGCTGACGGTCAATTATCTTTAGGTCTGGGGACGGGCGAAGTCGGACTTTTACCTCATCGTCATCCCGGCGCAGGCCGGGATGACGGATAGGGGACGGTCCGCTCCTCACCCCAATGCCGCCGTTCGATTATCCGCCGACAATCGCGCCCTGCATGATGAAGGCCGTTTGCGCCCGCCACTGCGCGCGCCTATATCAACCCGATGAACAGTCCCACCGATCCCCGCAGCTTCCTCTACCGCGCCGATGCGCTCGACCCCGACCTCGCGCAGCGCCTGGCCAGAGAGGCGCTCGCCAAGGCCGACGACGGCGAACTCTATCTGCAATATCGCGCGACCGAGAGCTTCGGCTTCGACGACGGGCGGCTCAAGACGGCCGATTATTCGACCGACGCGGGCTTCGGGCTGCGCGCCGTGACCGGCGAGATGACGGGCTTTGCCCATGCAAGCGACATCAGCGCCCCGGCGATCCGCCGCGCCGCCGAGACGCTTGCGTTGCTCGACCCGGCGAAAGCGCCGCCCGCCGCCGCCCCCGCCCGCACCAACCGCCACCTTTATGACGAGGCGAACCCGCTCGACCTCGTGCCCTTCGCGAAGAAGGTCGATCTCTGTCAAAAGATCGATGCCGCCGCCCGCGCCCGCGACCCCCGCGTCGCGCAGGTATCGGTGGCACTCGCGGGAAGCTGGTCGGTGGTCGAGATCGTCCGTGCCGACGGCTTCCTCGCGACCGACATCCGTCCGCTCGTCCGCCTGAACGTCTCGATCGTGGTCGAAGAGAACGGACGCCGCGAATCGGGCTATTTCGGCCTCGGCGGCCGCTATATGTACGATCATCTCTTCGAAGAGGATCAATGGAACCGCGCGATCGACGAGGCGCTGGCACAGGCCCTCGTCAACCTGCGCGCGGTCGATGCGCCGGCGGGCGAGATGACCGTGCTGCTAGGCCCCGGCTGGCCCGGCGTGCTGCTGCACGAGGCGGTCGGCCACGGACTCGAGGGCGATTTCAACCGCAAGGGCACGAGCGCCTTTTCGGGCCGCATCGGCGAGCGCGTCGCCGCGCCCGGCGTCACCGTGATCGACGATGGCAGCATCGAACAGCGCCGCGGCTCGCTCAGCATCGACGATGAAGGCACCCCGACGCAGGAAAATATCCTGATCGAGGACGGCATATTGAAGGCCTATATGCAGGATCGCCTCAACGCGCGGCTGATGGGGGTCGAACCGACCGGCAACGGGCGGCGCGAAAGCTTTGCCCACGCCCCGATGCCGCGGATGACCAACACCTTCATGCGCGGCGGCAACGACGATCCCGCCGAACTGCTCGGTCGCGTGAAGACCGGCATCTTCGCCAAAAGCTTCGGCGGCGGACAGGTCGACATCGTGTCGGGCAAGTTCGTCTTTTCCTGCACCGAGGCCTATCGGATCGAGAATGGCAAGCTGGGCGACCCCATCAAGGGCGCGACGCTGATCGGCGACGGGCCGAGCGTGCTCACCAAGGTCATGGGCATCGGCAACGACATGGCGCTCGACGAAGGCATCGGCGTATGCGGCAAGGGCGGCCAGAGCGTCCCTGCCGGCGTCGGTCAGCCGACGTTGCTGGTCAGCGGGCTGACGGTGGGCGGGACAGCGTAACCCGGTTCGAAGCGCGAAACGGCCCCCGCCGGGCCTGCGATTGCTGTGACCGCCGTCACTGGCTTGGCGCCTCGTTCGCGCCATCGTATAAACGCGTAACGACAAGAACAGACTCGGGCCGCACATCCGCCGGGCCATTCCGGCAACAGGGAGGATTGCATGCGTTCGACTCTGCGTTTGATATCCCTCGCCGCCCTTGCCGCCACGCTCGCCGCCGTTCCCGGTTCGGCGCAGAAGACGACGGGCCCGAAGGAGCGTTACGAAATGGATGCCGCGACCGCCTCGGGCTTTGCGGCGATGACCGCGGGCGGCGGCAAGCCCGGACTCGGCAGCGCGATGGGCATGATGTTCGGCGGCGGTAACAAGACCGTCCACACGCTCGATCTGCGCCTCGGGTCCAACCAGGGGCCATCGAGCCCGCCGGTGCGCGGCGACCATTGGTTCGAACCGCAGGCCCGGCTCGGCAAGTCGGTGCCGCTGCTCGGCCCGGAGCCCGGTAAATATGAACCGCGCGACGAGAGCGACCAGATGCCGCAGAATTTCGAGCGGCCGAAGGGGCGGATGCTCCTCTTCTGGGGCTGCGGCGCCAAGGCGGGGCCGGGCCAGCCGGTCGTCATCGACTTTTCGAAACTCGCGGCCGGACAGATGCCGCCGAACCTCTTCACCACGACGATCCCGCGCGTGCGCGAGGTCATGGCGTCGAACAGCAAGAGCTATGCGGCGTGGCCGAACGGCAAGTCGGCAAAGACACCGCCCGCCGACGCCTCGCTGCTCGGCGCCCACCGCATCACCAGCAATGTCGGGTCCGACATCAGCTTCACCCTCGCCCAGGATTATATGCCCGCTCTCGACGCGTCGACGACGATGCAGGGCGACGGGTCGGTGCTGCTACGCTGGAACCAGCTCGCCCCCGCGACCGGCTATGTCGCCTGGGCGTTTGGCGGCATGGACCGCGGCAGCGCGGGCGGCGACATCGTCTGGTGGACGAGCAGCAATGCACGCGAATTCGGCGGCGGCCTGTGGGACTGGCTCCCCCCCGCGACGGTCGCGAAGCTGGTCAGCCAGAAGATCGTGATGCCGCCGACGCAGACGAGCTGCCAGATTCCTGCCGAGGCCAAGGCGGCCTCGGGCGAGATGATGTTCGGCAATCTCAACGCCTTTGGCCCGGAAGCCAATTTCGCCTATCCGCCGAAGCCCGCGGGCAATGTCGTCTGGGATATCGACTGGACCGCAAAGATACGCTTCCGGTCGCACACCGCGCTGATGATCGGCGCCGATTTCGGCGGCATGGGCGCGATGGGCGGCAACGGCGACGCGCCTGCCGAAAAGCCCAGGAAAAAGAAGTGCAAGGGCCCGCTCGGCATTCCCCTGCCGCCCGAAGCCTGCTGAACCGGCAGGCGCGCGCGCGATTTCAGTCAGCGACCATTCACCCCGATGCTGCTAGGGTCGGCATCGGGGTGAGACCTATAGTGACAGGAGTCGAACCATGCGCCCGTTGATGGCAATTCTAGTTTCCGCCGCGATGACCGCCACCGTCCCCGCTGCCGCGTCGGCCAAGGACCGGCCGACCGGCGAGGCAAAGCTCGCGAAACTGCTCGAAGGTCGCGTCGCGGGTGAACCGCAGAGCTGCATCACCCTGTCTTCGGCGACGAGTTCGCAGACGATCGACAAGACCGCGATCGTCTATCGCATCGGCAGCACCTTGTGGGTCAACCGGCCAAAGAGTGGCGCCGACGCTCTCGACGACGACGATGTGCTCGTCACCAAGCTCAGTGGCAACCGCCTATGTTCGATCGACACGATCGAGCTGCACGACCGCAACACTCACATGTATTCGGGCTTCGTCGCGCTCGGCGATTTCACGCCCTATCGCGTCAAAAAAAAATAGGCGCGCTGGATGGGCGGCACCGGGCGAGCTAGGCTCTTCGTAAAGGAGCCCCCGCCCGATGTCCGACCATTTCGATTCGGGACTCGAACAGTCCATCGCACCGCCGCCCGCCGACTGGGCGCAGCAATTGCTCGCCTTCTGGTTCGATCGCCACGGCATGGACGATTGGTACGGCGGCGGCGCCGAATTCGACGCGGCGGTCCGGGATCTTGCCGGCGACTGGCACGAGGCGCTGCGCGACCGGCCGCCCGAAACCTTCCTGTCCGATCCCGACACGGCGCTTGCCGCGACGATCCTGTTCGATCAGGTGCCGCGCAACATCCATCGCGGCCACGCCGATGCCTTCGCCACCGATCCGCTCGCGCGCGCGATCGCGCGCGGCATCGTCGAACGCGAATGGGACACGGCCTGGCCCGACGAACGCCGCCAGTTCGCCTATCTGCCGTTCCAGCACAGCGAAGCGATGGACGACCAGCGCGAATCGCTGCGCCTGTTCGGACAGCTCGCCGATCCGCTCTTCCACGATTATGCGCGCAAGCATTTCGACATCGTCGCCCGCTTCGGCCGCTTCCCGCATCGCAATGCGGCGCTCGGCCGCGCGTCGCGGGCCGACGAAGCCGACGCGATAGAAGAGGGCAGCAATTGGTGATAGGGCGCGATCGGGACCCCGCGTTCCCGTCCAGCCGGAGCATCGACCATGGCCGAATTTTTCGACGCACTGACCGACAAGCATATCGCCTTCATCGAAAAACAGCCGGTCTTCTTCACCGCCACCGCAGCGGCGGACGGACGCATCAACCTGTCGCCAAAGGGCTATGCGGACAGCTTCCGCGTGCTGTCCGGGACCCAGGTCGCCTATCTCGACCTCGGCGGATCGGGCAACGAAACCCACGCGCATCTTGCCGCGGACGGGCGGATCACGATCATGTTCTGCGCTTTCGACCGCAGCGCGCTGATCCTGCGGCTCTATGGCCGCGGACGCGCGGTCCTGCCGCGGGATGCGGAGTGGGAAACGCTCGCAGCGCATTTCACCCTTCTTCCCGGCACCCGCCAGATCTTCGCGATCACGGTCGACAGCGTCCAGACGAGTTGCGGCTGGGGCGTCCCGCGCATGGATCTGGCGGGCGAACGCGACACGCTGCAGAAATATCATCGCCAGGCCGACCCCGCCGAATGGACAGCGAAATTCAAGGGGCGCGATCGCAGCATCGACGGCCTGCCGACGCGTCCCACCGACCGCTATATCGCGGGCGACGCCTGATGCCGCTCGTCGAACTGGTGCGGCTGCCCAACGGGGTCGAGGCCGAACTGCTGCGCGGCCGCCTCGAAAGCGCCGGCGTCCATGCGGTGTGCTTCGACGCGGGGATGAATATCGCCGAAAGCGTCGGGCTGATGATTCCGGTGCGCGTGATGGTCCTCGACGAGGACCTGGCCGAAGCGCGTGCGCTGATGGAAGAATTTGACGCGCCCTGACTGCAACCCCATCTGGGTCTGGTTCGTCCTGAATGCGGGACAAGACAGAAAGCCGTTCGCCGCCGATGATCAAGGTTGCCAGTTACAATATGCGCAAGGGCGTCGGGCTCGACCGGCGCCGCGATCCCGGACGCGTGCTGTCGGTGCTCGGCGAACTCGATGCCGACATCGTTGCGCTGCAAGAGGCCGACCGGCGCTTCGGGACGCGCGCGAGCGCCATTCCGCCGCATATGCTGGAGGAGCACAGCGACTATGTCCCGGTCGCGCTCGACGGAAGGCCGCTCAGCCTCGGCTGGCACGGCAACGCGCTGCTCGTGCGCCGCGGGACCGAGATCGAGGAAAGCCATTCGCTGCACCTGCCGACGCTCGAACCGCGGGGGGCCGTCGCCGCGACGGTGCGCGTCGGCGACACGCGACTGCGCGTTGTCGGCATGCACCTCGATATTTCGGGGCTGCGTCGCCGGCAGCAGGCCCGGGCGATCCTGACTCATCTCGACGAGGGAGAGGATCTGCCGACGATCCTGATGGGCGATTGCAACGAATGGCGCAGCCGCGGCGGCTGCCTGACCGATTTCGGCGCCAGGCACCGGCTGGTCGACACCGGCCACAGCTTCCACAGCCGTCGCCCGGTGGCACGGCTCGACCGCATCTTCGCCTCGCACCATTTCGAACCGCTCGAAGCCGGGGTGCACCAAAGCCCGCTCGCCGCCCGCGCCTCCGACCATCTGCCGATCTGGGCGCGCTTCGCCAAGGTCGATCTGCCTAACAAATAGGCATTTGATGCCGCGCCCTGCCCACTAAGCGAACTATTCTTCGCTTACAGACTCGTTCTGCGTCACAAAATATTAATAATCACAGGCGGCTGTCGCATTTGGCACGGCTGTTGCAGCGCAGCATGGTGCCATTAGCAAAAGGGGGCATCATGAAGCTGATCCTGGCTATCATCAAACCGTTCAAGCTCGACGAGGTGCGCGAAGCACTGACCGGGCTGGGCATCGCCGGCATGACCGTGACCGAAGTCAAGGGGTTCGGCCGGCAAAAGGGGCAGACCGAAATCTACCGCGGCGCCGAATATGCGACCAACATGGTGCCGAAGGTGAAGATCGAACTCGTCTGCGACGACGCGCTCGCACCGCGAGTGGTCGAAACGCTGCAACAAAGCGCCGGAACCGGGTCGATTGGCGACGGCAAGATTTTCGTCCTCGACGTCGGTCAGGCGGTGCGCATCCGCACCGGCGAGACCGGCGAAGCGGCTCTCTGACATGACGAAGGGGGAAAATATGACGTTCGCAAGGAAATTTGCGGCGAGTGCCGGGGCCGCCGGCCTCGCACTGTTCGCCGCGATGCCCGCCTGGGCACAAGACGCCGCCGCCGCGGCGGCCGAGCCCGCAGCGCCGGTCGCCAATCCTGGCAACAATGCCTGGATGATGACCTCGTCGCTGCTCGTCCTGCTGATGATCCTGCCCGGTCTCGCGCTGTTCTACGGTGGCCTGACGCGCACCAAGAACATGCTGTCGACGATGACGCAGGTCGGCGCCGCCGCCTGCCTCGCGATGCTGATCTGGGTCATGTACGGCTATGGCCTCGCTTTCGGCCCCGAAGGCAATGCGTTCATCAGCTGGGGTAAGTTCTTCCTCGCGGGTGTCACCCAGGATTCGACCGCGGCGACCTTCACCGACGAGGTGATCAGCGAATATGTGTTCATCTCGTTCCAGATGACCTTCGCCGCGATTACGCTCGCACTCGTGCTGGGCTCGGTGGTCGAGCGCATGAAATTCTCGGCTGTGATGATATTTGGCATCGTCTGGCTGACGATCGTCTATTTCCCGATTGCGCACATGGTGTGGGCCGGCGGCGGCTTCCTGTTCGAGGGCGGCATGTTCGGCACCTCGTTGCCGGCGGCGCTCGACTTCGCGGGCGGCACCGTGGTGCACATCAACGCCGGCGTCTCCGCACTCGTTGCAGCGCTGATCCTCGGCAAGCGCATGGGCTATCAGAAGGAAATCATGGCGCCGCACTCGCTGACGCTGACGATGGTCGGCACCGGCATGTTGTGGGTGGGCTGGTTCGGCTTCAACGCCGGCTCGGCGCTGGAGGCCAATGGCTCGGCGGGCCTCGCAATGATCAACACCTTCGTCGCCACCGCGTCGGCGGGCCTGTTCTGGATGCTCGCAGAACGTCTCAACGGCCACAAGGGCTCGGCTCTCGGCTTCTGCTCGGGCATCATCGCCGGCCTCGTCGCGGTCACGCCTGCCGCGGGCAACTCGGGACCGTTCGGCGCCATCGTCCTCGGCGCGGTCGCCTCGGTCATCTGTTTCTATGCGGTCACAGTGCTCAAGACCAAGCTCGGCTATGACGACTCGCTCGATGCCTTCGGCATCCACGGCATTGGCGGCATGGTCGGCGCGATCGGCACCGGCATCGTTTATGCTCCCGGTCTAGGCGGTCCCGGCGACGGCAGCGTCGGGATCGGGGCACAGGTCGCGACACAGATCGTCGCGGTACTCGTCGCGATCGCCTGGGCGGCCGTCGGCACCGTCATCGCCACCTACGTCGCCAAGGCGGTCACCGGACTGCGCGTCTCCGAAGAGGTCGAACGCGAGGGCCTCGACCTCGGCGAGCATGGCGAACGCGCCTACAACTATTGACGAGACAGGATACCCGCCGCCGCACTCTCTCCTCTTTCAAACGGGCGGCGGGGTCCTAACCAGGTTCCTCCTGCGAACCACTCAAAGGCCGGGACGGCATGTCCCGGCCTCTTTTTTTGTGCGGAATGCTGCGTGAAACCGCTTGCACAAATTTTGAGCAGCGCTGCCGCCAATTTAGGCCTTTTCATCATGACATTAATATGGCATTCATTGGGTCAACAGTTTCAGGAGGGGAGAGCCTGAAAGGCTGGGCCGGGACGCAAGTCCCGGCCCTCTTTTTTTGCCTGCATGACCTGGCTCCGCGTGAATCCACGGAAAATCATGGCGTTACCCCCAAGGGGGGCATCTGTGCCGCCCCGCCGAGTCGAATCGCGAATCGCTATTCAGGGGGCCTCGCGCGGCCCCCGAACCGCAAGCAGGGTCCGGACTCTAAGCGAGTGCCGCCCCGACGAAGTCGGCGGCGCGTTCGCCGATCATGATGCTCGGCGCATTGGTGTTTCCGCTGACGAGTCGCGGCATGATGCTCGCGTCGGCGACCCACAGGCCTTCGATTCCCTTGAGCTTCAGCGTCGGATCGACGACCGCGTCGGCGTCGCTGCCCATGCGGCAGCTGCCGACGGGGTGGTAAACCGTATCGGCGCGGCTGCGGATCAGCGCGTCGAGCGCGGCGTCGTCGTCGAGGTCGACCGGGTGGCGATCGGTTCCACCATAGTCCGACAGCGGCGGTGTCGCGACGATCCGGTGCATCATCCGCACGCCGGCGCGCAAGGTCGCCATGTCGCGGTCGTCGGTCAGGAAGCCGGGGTCGATCAGCGGCGCCGCGGCGGCATCGGCCGAGGCAAGCGTCACGCTACCGCGGCTTTCGGGGCGCAGGACGCAGGCGTGGCACGAAAAGCCGTGCCCCTTCACCTTCGTACGCCCATGATCCTCAAGCATCGCGGGGACGAAATGATACTGGATGTCGGGCGCGGGCAGGTCGGGCCGCGATTTCCAGAAGCCCCCCGCCTCGGCGAAGCAGGTCGTCATGATTCCGGTGCGCTTGGTGCGATGCTCGAAGATCGCCTTCACCATCCGCCAGGTACCACCCAGACTGTCGCCGAAGGGCTCGGTCGAGCGGGTTTCCCAGCTCGAAACATAGTCGATATGGTCCTGAAGGTTCGCGCCGACGCCCTCGCGGTCGAGCGCAACCGCGATCCCCTTGTCCCGCAGGTGCTCCGCGGGGCCGATCCCCGACAACATCAGCAGTTGCGGGCTGCCGAACGCGCCCGCCGACAGGATCACGCCCCCTGCCGCGCGCAGCGTCTCGCGCTTGCCGCCGCGGCGGATCGCGACCCCGACCGCGCGGCCGTTTTCAACGATGATCTTCTCGACGAGCGCGCCGGTGCGAATGTCGAAATTGGCGCGTCCGCGCAGCGGCTCGACATAGGCGCGCGCCGCCGACCAGCGCTCGCCCGCCTTTTGCGTCACCTGATAGAGGCCGAAGCCCTCGTTGCTCGGGCCATTGAAATCGGGGGTGGACGGCAGTTGCAGCGCCGCCGCGCTTTCAAGGAAGCGCCGGCTCGTCGCATTGGGCCATCGCTGGTCCATCACATTCAGCGGCCCGTCAGCGCCGTGCCACTCGTCGGCACCGCGCTCATTGCCCTCGCTGCGCTTGAACCAGGGCAGCACGTCGGCATAGCTCCATCCCGTCGCGCCGAGCGCGGCCCACTGGTCGTAGTCGAAGGCGTGGCCGCGGATATAGACCATTGCGTTGATCGCGCTCGATCCACCCAGCCCGCGGCCACGCGGCTGGTATCCGGTGCGCCCGTTCAGTCCCTTCTGCGGCACCGTGTCATACTGCCAGTTCGACGCCTTGGGGATGAAGGGCATCAATCCCGGGGTTTTCACGCGGACGATGTCGTTCGTCCCGCCCGCCTCGATCAGGCAGACGCGCCGCCGGCCGTCCTCGACGAGCCGCCCCGCCGCCGCGCTTCCCGCGCTGCCGCCGCCGATGACGATGATGTCGAACTGATCCATGATGCGCCTCCCTTTCGAGACTTACATGAATGTCATTAGGGAGGGAGGCAAGGAAAACACATCGCCCCCTGAAGGCGGGGTGATGAGAAAGGGTTCACGCGGAGGCGCGGAGAAAAGAAGAAACCGTTCGCCCTGAGCTTGTCGAAGGGCCGTTCTTTTCTTCAAGGGGGAAGAAAGAACGGTGCTTCGACAAGCTCAGCACAAACGGGGCTGTGATATTTCTCCGCGCCTCCGCGTCTCCGCGTGAACAAAAATTTCTGCCTTCTCTGCGCAGATCGTTTCCACCCCAGCGGAAAGGCTATTCTACCGGCTCCTCGATCGCCCGTCCCGCTGCCCAGCGTTCCTTGATCATCGCGCTCGTCAGCCGGCTGCCGTCGTGGCTCCAGCCGGGCTCGCGCCACAAATAGGACAGCTTATGGCGCCACGGCGCGGCCCACACGTCCTTCGCGATCCCGACCCATTCGTGGACCGCGGCCCACAGGATGTTGAAGCTGCCGAGCTGTTTGACGATGCCATAGCGCACCGGATCGTCGTCGCGCTCGGGAACGAAGCTGCCGAACATGCGGTCCCAGATGATGAAGACCCCGGCATAGTTGGCATCGAGGTAGCGCGGGTTGACCCCGTGATGGACGCGGTGGTGCGACGGGGTGTTCATCACCGCCTCGAACCATTTCGGCATCCGCCGAATCGCCTCGGTATGGATCCAGAACTGGTAGATCAGGTTGATCCCCGCGCAGAAGAATACCATCGCGGGCGGGAAACCGATCAGGAACAGCGGCAGGCGAAAAAGAAAGCCGAGGCTGAAGAAGCCGGTCCATGTCTGCCTGAGCGCGGTCGAGAGATTATAATGCTGCGAGCTGTGGTGGATGACATGGCTCGCCCAGAACCAGCGCACGCGGTGCGCGCTCCTGTGAAAGACATAATAGGCGAGGTCGTCGAGCAGGAAGCAGAGGATCCACGCCCACCACCATTGCCGGAACGCGAGCCCGATCTCGAAGAGGTGGAACTGATAGACCCAGACCGCCATACCGACGACCGCCGCGCCGACGAGCGCGCCCGCGACCTGACTGAACGTGCCAAGCATCAGCGACGTCAGCGTATCGCGCGCTTCATAGCGGCTCTTGTCGGCACGCAGCGAGACGAGCAACTCAACGATGAGCAACAGGATGAAGGCCGGCACGGCATAGACGACCGGATCGGGCAGTTTATCCATGCGTCCTGCTCCCTTCGGACGAAGGCACTGCGGCACCGGCCCGCTCCCCCACCCGGCCTCCCACAGAGTGTCCTGAAATGGGAGGCCGGGTGGAGGAGCGGGCCGTTGCCGCCTCGTTCGGTCTCGCCGGACGACCGGAAATCGCCCGCATCCGCGAGGCCCATACGCCCGCTTCTTTCCCGAGATGCAGCGTGACCGCCCCGAAGGTCCGCTCGGGCATGGCGAGGGTCAGGAAATCCTTGTCGAGCCGGCCCTCGACGCCCGCATCGACCGGTCGCGCCGCGAAATGATTGCCGTGCGCGCGGATCAGCAGCATCCGTCCCTCGCCATTGCGGACGATCGCGGCAAAGCCCGCGCGGTCGCGCGCGACCTCAACCCCGCCGAATCCCGCCTCGGCCTCGTCGGCGAGGCGGATCGCATGGGCGTCGTCGGCGATGCGCGGATCGGCGCCAAGGCCCATTCGCTTGACCAGCCAGGCAATGACCAGCACCGCGACGAGCGATGCGCCGAGCTGGATCAGGACGGCCTCGGTCACCGCGTTCCAGCCAAGGCGTCCATCATCGGACGCAGCGCCGACAGGTCGTAGCCGCGCGCAGAGGCGGCATTGCAGATCGCGTCGAGATCGTCGCCCGCACGCGCCCTGGCCAGCGCCCACAGATGCGTCGAGCGCGTCCCCGAGCGGCAATAGGCGAGCACCGGCCCCGTCGCATCGCCGAGCAGCGTGTCGAGCGCGTCGATCTGCGCGTGGCTGAAGCCCGCATGGCCGACGGGAATCGCGGCATAGGCGAGCCCCTCGGCGGCGCAGGCGTGCGCGATGTCGGCGCCCTGCGGTGCGGCGGGATCCTCACCGTCGGGACGGTTGTTGACGACGAGCGCAAAGCCCGCCGCCTTCGCGGCCGCGACATCCTCGAGGCTGATCTGGGGCGAGACGCTGTAGCCGGCGGTCAGGGGACGAAAATCGCTCATGGCTGCGATGTATAGAACCGCCGGCTTTGCTGACAAGCGTGAAGGTGCGCGAGCGCGGCGTCAGTGTTGCCGGATCACCGCCAGGAACGCATCGCCCCACGCCTCCAGCTTCTTCGTGCCGACCCCGGGAATCGTCGCCAGCTCGGCCCGCGAGGCCGGGCGGTCCGCCGCCATCGCGCGCAGCACCGCGTCGTGAAACACGACATAGGGCGGCACCCCCGCCTCGGCCGCAAGATCGCGCCGCACACCGCGCAACGCCTCGAACAGCGGATCGCCGACCGGGTTCGCCACCGCACCCTCGCCGCGACCGCCGCGCCGCGTCCGCCGCGCCGGCGGTTCGGGCATCAGCACCGGCACTTCGCCCTTCATCACCTCGCGCCCGGCCGGACCCAACATCAGTCCGCCATGCTCGGTCGGGGCGAGCGCCTCGCGCGCCATCAGGCTGCGCACCAGCGGCTTGATCAGCCGCGCGTCGTCGCCCTCGACGATCCCGAAGACCGACAGCTTGTCGTGGCCGCGCTGTGCAATCCGCTCGTCGCTCCGCCCGGTGAGCACCGCCTCGACATGCCCGGCACCATAGGTCTGCCCGGTGCGATAGACCGCGCTCAGGACTTTTTGCGCCAGCACGGTCGCATCGACCTGTTTCGGGGGATCGAGGCAATTGTCGCAATTGCCACAACGCGATGGCGGGTCTTCGCCGAAATGGCGGAGCAGCAGGGCGCGGCGGCATTCGACCGTTTCCACGAGCGCCGCCAGCGCGTTGAGGCGCGCGCGCTCGCCCGCTATTCGCGCCTCGGGCAGCTCGCCGAGTCGCATTCGCGCGCGCGCAAAATCCTCTGCGCCCCACAGCATCAGCACCTCGGCGGGATCGCCGTCACGCCCCGCGCGCCCGGTTTCCTGATAATAGCTTTCGATCGACTTCGGCAGCCCGGCGTGCGCGACGAAGCGCACGTCGGGCTTGTCGATCCCCATGCCAAAGGCGACCGTCGCGGTGACGATGCCGTCCTCCGACGCGACGAAATCGTGCTGCACCCGCGCGCGCCGTTCGGGGTCGAGCCCGGCGTGATAGGCGGCAACGCTGCGACCCATCGCTGCGGCAAGCCGCGCGGCCATGCGCTCGGTGCCGTCGCGCGTCGGGCAATAGACGATCCCCGGTCCCGGATTGGCCGCGATGAAGTCGGCGAGCTGCTTCGCCGCGCCGATGCGCGGGGTGACGCGATAGCGGATGTTGGGGCGGTCGAACCCCGCGAGCACCAGCCCCTCGGCGGGGATGCCGAGCTGGACGAGGATATCCTCGCGCGTATGCTTGTCGGCGGTCGCGGTCAGCGCGAGGCGCGGAACGTGCGGAAAGGCGTCGAGCAGCGGGCGCAGCAGGCGATAATCGGGGCGAAAATCATGCCCCCATTCCGAAACGCAATGCGCCTCGTCGATCGCGAACAGCGCGGGGCTGCGCGCTTCCATCAGCGCGCGAAACCCCTCGCCCGTCGCGCGCTCGGGCGCGATATAGAGAAGGTCGAGCTGGCCGTCGCGATACGCCTGCCGCGTGTCGGCGAAATCGGCATCGACGCTCGTCAGGCTCGCGGCGCGAATCCCCGCCGCACGCGCACCGCGCAGTTGGTCGTGCATCAGCGCGATCAACGGCGACACGACGACGACGCACCCATCGAGCGCGACGGCGGGAAGCTGGTAGGTCAGCGACTTGCCGGCGCCGGTGGGCATGACCGCGAGCGTGCGCTCGCCCGCCATCACCCGCGCGACGACATCGGCTTGCCGGCCCCGAAAGGCGTCGAAACCAAAGGTCGATTTGAGCAGGGGGAGAAGGGCGTCGGCACCGGACATCGTGCGGCCGCCTTAGCGGTGCAGGTGCAGGCGATGCAACCGCGTCGCCGACCTATTCGCAGCGCGGGGGTGTATCGGGCGGCCAGTCTTCCAGACGGAGTTCGCCAAGCGTGATGCGGTCGATCGCGAAGGGCCAATGTTCGAAAGCATGGACGCCTGGCAACACGGTGCAGACGTCGGTGAAGGCGGTCCGTCCATCGCGGCGAATCTGCGCGCGATAGACGAGCGCGCGGTCGTACCCGTTGGCGATGACAAGCAGGCGTTGGTCGCTGTCGCCGATCGCCCGGAACGCGATGTGAATCTCTCCCGATGGAACCGGGTCTTCTTCGACGCCGACCGCGCCCTTTTCGAACAGCGCGGCCTTGTCGCCGACGGCCCAGTCATACTGGCCGCCGGTCAGATGCCGGGCCACTGTCCGCACCCAGAGAGTCGGAGGAGCCAGCTTCTCGCCGCGCAAACCGGCAACGCTGGTGCCATCGTCGCCGATTTCGACGACCGCGCCCGAATTGACGTCGAGGGCGATCGCGACGGCGCGCCCTTCGCGCGCCGCGGCCGGAAGCGCAAGGCAAAGCATGGCAGCGAAGAAACCGATGAGCCGTCGCATTCCTTCGGCCTATGCCGGGCGGCCTCTGTTCGCAACGCTAAACCGTACCCTCTTCCTTCTCGGCCTGCTGCCGCGCCCACATATCGGCGTACAGGCCGCGCATCGCGAGCAGCTGGTCGTGCGTCCCCGTCTCTGCAACGCGGCCCTTTTCGAGCACGATGATGCGATCGGCGCCCGTCACGGTCGACAGGCGGTGCGCGATGACCAGCGTCGTGCGGCGCTCGGCGATGCGGTCGAGCGTCGCCTGGATCGCCGCTTCGGTGCGGCTGTCAAGCGCGCTCGTCGCTTCGTCGAGGATCAGCAGCGGCGGGTTCTTGAGCAGGGTACGCGCGATCGCGACGCGCTGTTTCTCGCCGCCCGACAACTTCAGCCCGCGCTCGCCGACCTCGGTCTCATAGCCCTGCGGCAGCATCGCAACGAAGCCGTCGATTGCCGCGCCCTTCGCCGCCGCCGCAATCTCGTCGGCGCTCGCGTCGGCGCGGCCATAGGCGATGTTGTAGCCGATCGAATCGTTGAACAGCACCGTGTCCTGCGGGACGATGCCGATTTCGGCGCGCAGGCTCTTTTGCGTCACCGCCCTGATATCCTGTCCGTCAATCGTGATCCGCCCGCCCTGCGGATCGTAGAAGCGGAAGAGCAGACGGGCGATCGTCGACTTGCCCGCGCCCGAAGGGCCGACGATCGCCAGCGTCTCGCCCGCGCCGACCGCGAAGCTCACCCCGTTCAGGATCGTGCGGTCGGGCTCATAGCCGAAGACGACATTCTCGAACGCCACCGCCGCGCCGTCGACATGGAGCGCGGCCGCGCCCGGCGCGTCGCTGATCTCTGGCGGGGTATCGATCAGGCGGAACATCGCCTCCATGTCGATCAGTCCCTGGCGGATCACGCGATAGACCATGCCGAGCATGTCGAGCGGGCGAAAGAGCTGTGCGAGCAGCGTATTGACCAGCACCACGTCGCCAACCTGGTAAAGGCCGTTCGACCAGCCCCACACGGTATAGGCCATCGCCCCGCCCAGGGCGGCATTGGTGATCAGGCTCTGCCCGATATTGAGCCAGGCAAGGCTGTTCTCGCTCTTCACCGCGGCGCGCGCATATTGGTCGGCGACGTCGCGATAGCGCGCCGCCTCGCGCTCTTCGGCGCCGAAATATTTAACTGTCTCGTAATTGAGCAGGCTGTCGACGCTGCGCCCGACGGTCAGCGTGTCGAGATCGTTCATCCGCGTGCGCAGCGCGTTGCGCCAGTCGGTGACCTGCCGCGTGAAGCCGATATAGACGACGACCATCGCCGCGGTCGCCCCCGCCAGGCCGAGGCTGAACTTGGTCCAGAAGATGACGAGCACCGCTGTCAGCTCGATCACCGTCGGCGCGATGTTGAACAGCAGGAAATAGAGCATCGTGTCGATGCTCTTCGTCCCGCGCTCGATCACCTTGGTCACTTCGCCGGTGCGCCGCGCGAGGTGAAAGCGCAACGACAGCGCGTGAAGGTGGGTGAAGGTCGCGATCGCCAGCTCGCGCGTCGCATCCTGCCCGACGCGCTCGAACACGACGTTGCGTAGATTGTCGAACAGCACCCCGGCAAAGCGCGCGCCGGCATAGGCGAGCACCAGCCCGATCGCGAGCGCCACCCCCGCCTGCATCCCTGGCGCCATGCGGTCGATCGCCGCACCATAGAGGAAGCCCATCGACAACTGCACGCCCTTCGACGCGAGCACGATCAGCGCGGCGAGGACGATGCGGACCTTGTGGCCGCGATGGCCCGCGGGCCACAAATAGGGCAGGAAGCGCTTCAGCGTCGCAAGGACGGGCGGTTCGCGCGCCGCGTCGGCGGAAGTGGTCGTATCGGGCGGCATGGGGGCGACATGTAGGGGCGCGGCGACAAAACGCCAAGGCGCGAAGGCAAGAGCGGCGCAAGGCTATCCTGACGCCGCTCGATACGATATGCAGAATTTCATGATCCGTTTCGCCGTCCCCGCCATCGTCGCGCTCTCGCTTTCCGCCTGCGCCTCGGCGCCGCCGGCCGGGCGGGCGATCGCCGTCACCGGCAGCATCGCCTATCGCGAGCGGATCGCGCTGCCGAGCGATGCGAAGATCGAAGTGCGGCTCGACGATGTCAGCCTGGCCGATGCGCCGGCCCGCACACTCGCACGGCAGGATTTTTCGGCCGGGGGCGGCCAGGTGCCGTTTCGCTTTTCGCTCGACGTCGATCGCGCCGCTATCGATCCGCGGCACAGCTATGCCGTCGCAGCCAGAATCAGCGATGCGTCGGGCAAGCTGATGTTCATCACCGATACGCGCAACAGCGTTGCGTTCGATGCGCGGTCGACGGTCGATCTGGGCACGTTGATGCTGGTTCGGACGCCCTGAATCTTGCGCAGGCGCATAGCTATGCGCGCACCCGGCCCTTGACCTTGCGCCTTCGCAAGTGCAGCAAACGCCGCCATGGGCCCACCGATCCAAATTTCGCAAAACCCCGACATCCGCTATCTCGGGCGTATCCTTGGCGACGTCATTCGCGCTTATGGCGGCGAAAAACTGTTCCGCCAGACCGAATATATCCGGTCGTCGAGCGTCGACCGCCACCGCGGCATCGCCGGTGCCGAAGCGATCGATCCGGGCCTGGAGGCGCTCAGCCTCGACGACACGATCGCATTTGTCCGCGGTTTCATGCTGTTTTCGATGCTCGCCAACCTCGCCGAGGATCGACAGGGCGTTGCCGCTGAGCCCGAAGCGACGGTTGCCGCCGCACTCGAAAAGCTCGATGCCGACGGCATCGACCACGACGCGGTGGCCAAACTGCTCGGCGCCGCGCTGATCGCGCCGGTGCTGACCGCACACCCGACCGAGGTCCGGCGCAAATCGATGCTCGACCACAAGAACCGCATCGCCGAGCTGATGCAGATGCGCGACGCCGGGATCGAGGAAACCGCGCAGGGCGATATCGTCGAGGAAGCGATCCGGCGGCAAATCGTACTTTTGTGGCAGACGCGCCCGCTGCGGACCGAAAAACTGTTCGTCGCCGACGAAATCGACAATGCGCTGACCTATTTGCGCGACGTCTTCCTGCCGGTCGTCCCCAAGCTCTATGCCCGCTGGGAAAAGGAACTCGGGCAGCGGCCCGCGAGCTTCCTGCGCGTCGGGAGCTGGATCGGCGGCGACCGCGACGGCAACCCCTTCGTCACCGCCGAAACGATGCGCCTCGCAACCAGCCGCAACGCCGCCGCGGTGCTCGGTCATTATATCGACGCGGTCCACGCGCTCGGCGCCGAGCTATCGGTATCGTCGGGACTCGCGACTGTGACCGAGGCGGTCGAGGCGCTCGCTGAGGCAAGCGGCGACGAAGCGCCAAGCCGCAGCGACGAACCCTATCGCCGCGCGTTGTCGGGCCTGTATGCGCGGCTCTGCGCCACCTATGCCGGCATCGTCGGCAAGCCGCCGCCGCGCCCCTCCTCACTCGCGGGCGAACCCTATGCCAGGCCCGCCGACTTCCGCCGCGACCTGGTGGTCATAGCCAACGGCCTGTCGGCAAGCGGCGAAGGCCAGCTTGGCAGCATCGGCGCGCTGGGGCGACTGATCCGCGCGGTCGAAGTTTTCGGCTTTCACCTCGCAACGCTCGACATGCGGCAGAACAGCGCGGTGCACGAACGCGTCCTCGCCGAACTGCTCAGCGTTTCGGGGGTCTGCGCCGACTATACGGCGCTGTCCGAAGACGAGCGCGTCGCGCTGCTTACCGCCGAACTGCGGAGCGACCGGCCGCTCGCCGCGGCGTGGCACGAGTGGAGCGAAGAGACCGCGGGCGAACTCGCGATCATCCACGCCGCCGCCGATGTGCGGCAACGGCTGGGGCGCGAGACGATCTGCCAGTGGATCATCTCGATGGCGCAGGACCTCTCCGACCTGCTCGAAGTTCATGTCCTGGCACGCGAGGCGGGACTGTGGCGTGGCGGCGCCGAGGCGGGGGCGACCAACCTGATGGTCGTGCCGCTGTTCGAGACGATCGACGATCTGAGCCACGCGCCCGACATCATGGCGCGCTATTTCGCGATGCCCGAGGTCGGCCCGCAGGTCGCGGCGCGCGGGCATCAGGAAGTGATGATCGGCTATTCCGATTCGAACAAGGACGGCGGCTATCTGACCTCGACCTGGGGGCTTTATCAGGCGTCGCAGGCGCTCACCCCGGTGTTCGAGGCGGCAGGCAATGCGATGCAGTTGTTTCACGGCCGCGGCGGCGCGGTCGGGCGCGGCGGCGGCAGCGCCTTCGCCGCCATCCGGGCCCAGCCCGCGGGCACGGTCCAGGGGCGCATCCGCATCACCGAACAGGGGGAAGTGATCGCCGCCAAGTTCGGGACCGTCGAAAGCGCCGCGACGAACCTAGAGGCGATGGTGTCGGCCAGCCTGCTCGCCAGCCTCGAGCCCGAGCCGATGAGCGAAAAGGACGCCGGTCGTTTCACCGCCGCGATGGACGCCTTGTCGGGCGATGCGTTGGCGGCCTATCGCGGCCTCGTCTACGACACGCCGACCTTCAAGGATTTCTTCCGCGCGATGACGCCGATCGCGGAGATTGCGACGCTGAAGATCGGGTCGCGCCCGTCGAGCCGCAAGAAGAGCGGAGCGATCGAGGATCTGCGCGCGATTCCCTGGGTATTCAGCTGGGCGCAGGCGCGCACGATGCTGCCCGGCTGGTACGGCACGGGCGAGGCGTTCGCGGCGTTCGAGGACCAGGCGATGCTCGCCGACATGGCTGAAAGCTGGCCTTTTTTCGCGGCGCTGCTCGGCAATATGGAGATGGTGCTCGCCAAGTCGGACATGGGGATTGCCGCACGCTACGCGGTGCTCGCGAACGAGGTCGACGGCCACGATGCGATCTTCACGCGTATCCGCGACGGCTGGAACCGCGCGCACGACGGGCTGCTGCGGATCACCGGCCAGTCGCGCCTGCTCGAAAAGAGCCCGGCGCTCGAAGCGTCGATCCGGTTGCGCCTGCCCTATATCGAGCCGCTGAACCTGCTTCAGATCGAACTGATGAAGCGCCACCGCGCCGGCGAAACAGACCCGCGCATCGCAGAAGGAATCCAGCTGACGATCAACGCGATCGCGACCGCGCTCCGGAACAGCGGGTAACGCCTTCCTTCGTCATTGCGAGGAGCCGAAGGCGACGCGGCAATCCAGGACGATTTACGCCGCTCTGGATTGCTTCGCTCCGCTCGCAATGACGAAGTTTATCGGCGCACCGCCTATTTCGAAACGATCTTTACCGTGCCTTTGCTGGTCGTCCCGTCGGGGGCGAAGGCGATGGTGAAATCGTCGCCGTCCTTGTCCTTGCCCGCCAGAGTGTCGCCGTCGCGCGTGACCTTGACGCCCTTTTTCGCGAACTCGCCGGCCATCCAGTCGGCGACCTTGGCGGGCGCGGCGGGCGAGGTGAAGCCGAGGTTGACCGTCGCCTTGTCGCTGCCGTTCGTGTCGCTGGCATCGACGTCGACCTTGGTCACCTTGCTGCCCGGATAGAGCTTGACCCCGTCGATGTCGAAATCGCCCTCGATGTCGAGGTCGACGAAATCGGGGATGTTGATGTTGATCGCCGCGCCGTCCTTGCCGCCGATGGTCAGCTTGCCGCCATCCTGCCCGGTCTTGATCTTCACCCCGCCATCGTCGCCCTGGGCGTTGATCGATATTTCGGTCGCGTCCTTCTTGTCGTCGCCCTGCCCGCACGCGGCGAGGAGGAGCATCGGGGGGATCAGATAGGCGAGGCGCATGGGAT